>Ga0105358_10000957_pt1 | contig 15157 bp, 14 predicted proteins | sample GOMGulsemesocosm_5_FD_83509 | JGI IMG/M metagenome (GOLD analysis project Ga0105358, IMG submission 83509) | Methane-oxidizing microbial communities from mesocosms in the Gulf of Mexico - GOM15C Gulf of Mexico | ecosystem: Environmental > Aquatic > Marine > Cold seeps | place: Gulf of Mexico... | reverse complement strand
CAAGTGTGCGAAAATCATATGAGCGTTGTGCAATTTCTTTTGAAGGGAATTGAGCCATTAAAACGGCAATTTCTAACGTCACAGTCCAAATACGAACAGCATGTGTAAAGGCGGCAACATCAACATCGCCGTCTTCTTTTCTAAATTGTAATAAATTTAGGGAAGCCAGGTTACAGGCTGTATCGTCCAAGAACATATATTCTGAACAAGGGTTAGAAGCGTTAATACGACCATCAGCAGGGCACGTGTGCCATTCGTTAATGGTTGAGTCAAATTGAATGCCAGGGTCTGCACAGGCCCATGCGGCGTAACCAATGTCTTCCCATAAGTCACGGGCATTAATGCGTTTGGCAACTTTGCCGTCTTTGCGACGGATGAGGTCCCATTCGCCACCTTCGAGAACCTTGTTTAAGAATTCGTTGGTTACACGAACGGAGTTATTAGAATTTTGTCCCGCAACAGTCATGTAGGCTTCTGAATCCCAATCCGTATTATATGCAGGGAATTCAATGTCGGTGTAACCTTGTTTTGCAAATTCAATAACACGCTGAATATAATTTTCAGGGATCATGACTTTACGTGACGCAATAATGGCTTTTTTCAAAGCAAGGTTACGTTTGGGATCAAATGCTGCTTCACCTTCTGTTTCGCAACAGGCTTTCATAACATCGCCAAGATGTTTTTGTGAAAGTTTGGAACCGGCAACAAGGGCCGCTACTTTTTGTTCTTCTTTAACTTTCCAGGTGACGAATTCTTCAACATCAGGGTGATCAACATCGACAACAACCATTTTGGCTGCACGACGCGTTGTTCCACCGGATTTAATTGCACCAGCGGCGCGGTCACCAATTTTTAAGAAACTCATCAAACCAGATGACTTACCGCCACCTGAAAGGGCTTCACCTGCACCGCGTAAATTAGAAAAGTTAGACCCGGTACCAGAACCATACTTAAATAAGCGTGCTTCACGAACCCATAAGTCCATGATACCGCCTTCATTGACCAAATCATCGCTAACAGATTGGATGAAACAAGCATGAGGCTGTGGATGTTCATAAGATGATTTTGAACGGGTCAATTTGCCTGTTTTAAAATCAACATAATGATGACCTTGGGCTGGGCCATCAATGCCATATGCCCAATGCAAACCTGTGTTGAACCATTGTGGTGAATTTGGGGCACCCATTTGTGCACAAAGCTGATAACGCATTTCATCGAAATAGGCGCGTGCATCGGCTTCCGTATCAAAATAGCCACCTTTCCAGCCCCAATAGGTCCATGTACCAGCCAAGCGATTGAAAACTTGCTTTGCAGATGTTTCGCCTGTGAAACGATCGTCTTCATTTATCGAACTTAAAGCGTTCTCATCCGGTTCTTGGCGCCATAGCCATTGCGGGATGTCTTTTTCTTTAACGGCTTTTAGTTTTGCAGCGACACCTGCTTTTCGAAAGTACTTCTGTGCCAGTACATCACAGGCAACCTGAGACCAGCTTTCAGGAACTTCTAAGTCCTTAGCTTGGAAAACGATTGAACCATCTGGATTACGGATTTCGCTGACTGCTGTTCGAAAAACAATGTCGGCGTATGGTGATTTATCTTCGTGTGTGAAATGACGTTGAATGCGCATTTATGCCCTGAATGCCTCTTACTTAAAATACTGCCACGGATATAGTTTCTATAATTTTCTGCCCTCAACTCCAAACGTGACTGCATCAATATAAGGCGTGCAGGGCTTCGTCGGAGGCACAAGATGTAGAACATTTTTTGAATCGAATTTCAAGTACTACGAAAGTATAGTTATTGGTCATTGCGAAAGCGAAATTACGTAAAGGGCAAGTAAGCTGCCGATTCCCAATATTAAATGGCTTTGGAAAAAAAAATTAAAAAAAATAAGCTTGAATTTATTTGTTCCACACTTTCTACGCCTCAACCCCTTGTGTTCGTTGAAACACCCGCCTACTAGGTATGGTAAATAAAATATGAAAGACGAAAATTGAGGAAAAGCCTAAGGAGAATCGCAATGTGCTTTTTTTTATATGTATTTTCTCGTTGTAAATGGGTGGTTTTGAAGGGAGAGAATCGCAAAAAAAGATTGTGGCTTTCTTAAAGGTTATAAAAAATGATAAAAATGATGTAAGCTATATTTAGTAAATGACACATCACAAGATGTCGAAGAATAGAAAAACCGGGAGCCATTTTTGAATCATGCAGGCTTTGTAATAAAGCTGGGTGATTAAAAGGTGGAAAATGAATTCGTGATTACGCAAAACACATTACACATTGAACATGAGTGTGAATATCTTATATCGGCTTTAAGCGACCCTGCTTTGGTGACAGATGCCAATGGCATGTTAGTTGGGGCAAATAATGCCGCCCTCGCTTTGTTTAATGTTGAACAACGCTCTCTTTTAATAGGGCATGATGTTGGGTCTTTATTTCAAGGCAACCATAAAGGTTGGCCTTTTTTAGATCGTCCAAAATTTCAATCATCCATAAAAGGCATAAAGGAAGCTTATGTCCAAGTTGAAGTGTCGCTATCACCTTTGTGTTTAAGTGAGCAATATTTTCATCTGGGTATTGTGCGCGATATCACTCAATTTATACTCTTGCGCGAAGCTTTGCGTGATGCAGAAGTCCGATTGGGCGAAATGGTTGGGAATTTACCGATTAGCCTTTTCCAAATGATTTTGCCCGAAGAAGGTGACATTTCATTTCCATATGTTAATGCGGGGGTTTCTGGCTTGCTGGGAATGGACAGCGAAAACCTGATGGAAAATCCAAATGTTTTCTTCGACCTTATATCTGAATCGGAAAAACTGCGTTTATTTCGATCTATAAAAGTATCAGCAAAAAATAAAACGCCCTTAGATGAAGAGTTCTGCGTTTCTTTACATGAAGAAATGGACTCCTGGGTTCGGTTTTTTGCAAACCCACGGGCACTGGGCAAAAGTGATGTTGTCTGGGATGGGGTGGCGATTGATGTGACCATGCAGCATGTGCTGGATGAACGCATGCGTTATTTGGCCTATCATAACGAAAATACACAACTACCTAATCGTTTGGCAATGGAAGAGCACCTTAATAAGCTTTTCAAAGACGAGGGTAATGAAAGCTTTGCTGTCCTAGCTCTTGCAATTGATCGACTAGATTTGGTCAATGACACTTTGGGGCGTGACGTTGCAGATGAATTGGTCGTGCGGGTTGCGCAACATCTTTCAAAATGTTTGGACGATAATGCTTTTTTATCTCACCCTCGTGCTGAAACTTATTGCTTTATCGTTAAAAACATTGGATCCGATAATGAAGTTGCAACATTAACGGATGGTATTTTAAAAAGTATGAAATCCCCCTTTGAAGTGGGAACCAAACGATTAGATGTAAGCATCAGTATCGGAATTAGCATAGCCCATCGGGATGGGTTAGATGCAGAAAACCTTATGATGAATGCAGACACAGCGCTACGCAGAGCGCAATTGACGTCGCCCGGCGGCTATCGTTTTTATGTTGAAGAAATGAACACCCGTGCGTTACGTGTTCTGGCTTATGAAAACCGTTTGCGTAAAGCTATATCAAACAAAGAATTTGTACCTTTCTTCCAACCGCTTATTGATGTGAAAACGGGAAAGATTGCCAGCATGGAAGCCTTGGCCCGTTGGAAACACCCTAGGTTGGGTTTGATTGGGCCAGCAGAATTCATTCCCGTTGCAGAAGAAGCAGGGCTTATCGGTGATGTTTGTCATCAAATATTACAGCAAACCTGTGTTACGGCTAAAAAATGGCTGGATATTGGCTATCCCCCTGTACCTTTGGCTGTAAATATTTCATGGCGTCAATTTGCCCAGCCTGAACGTTTGATGGCTTTAATGAATGATGTGTTACAAGAAACTGGGCTGCCTCCAGAAATGATAGAGCTTGAATTGACAGAAAGTTCCGTCATGGAAGAACCCGATTCTGCCATTCGAACATTGAATGATTTGCGTGAATTCGGTGTGCTTGCATCAATTGACGATTTTGGAACGGGCTATTCATCACTGGCTTATTTGAAACGTTTGCCAATTTCTAAGTTGAAAATTGATAGAGCTTTTATTCATGAGGTAACTGAGAATGAGCGTGATGCGGCAATCGTGGACGCAATCATCATGCTTGCCCGAGCATTAGGGTTAAAAACTGTTGCTGAAGGCATTGAAACAATTGAACAATTTGAATGCTTGAAAGAAAAAGGCTGTGACTTGGCACAAGGTTTTCTTTTTAGTAAACCCATCTCTGCACAAGATATGGAAGTCATTATCAAACAAGGCCATATTGAAATGCAACAGGCTTGATGTATTTATTAGAATTTAGTAAAGACATCTGAAGAAGTTATGTTTATAAATAGCCTAGCAAATTTTCATCTTTATTCTGAAGCTTATGAAATAATGCATCTTATTTTGAAATACTCTTAATTTATAAGAGTGTAAAATTGTCGCCTCTTTGGGCGTGGAGTTGTTTTGGTATGACAATCGGAACCCGTGTTTACACTTGGTTGAATGGCGAATTGGTCGGCACCGACGAATTTGGCAATAAATATTATCGCCATAAGAAAAAACTTCAGGGGCGTGAACGCCGTTGGACAGTATATAAAGGCATTACGGAAGCCTCTAAAGTACCACCTGAATGGCACGCTTGGTTACACCATACTGTTGCAGAACCTTTAACAGAAGAAGCAACAAAAGCCAAAGGCTGGCAGAAAGAACATTTACCTAATTTAACAGGTACGGCGCATGCGTATTACCCACAGGGCGATGCGCGTAAAAATGGCGAACGTGCCCGTGCAACAGGTGATTATGAAGCGTGGCAACCAGAATAAACATTTGATTAATTAAGACTTTCGGGCGCCATGTGCGCCCGTTTTGTTATATCGGAGTAAATATAGATGCATTCAACGCGAAAAGAAAAAGTGGTAGGTGGGGTGACCTTTCTGGCACTTGTTGTTGCAATCTTTATTTCGTATGGCAAGTCAGATAGCGTAACTGACGATGGCTCTTATAACGTTTCTGCTGTCTTTGGTCGTATTGATGGCCTAGGGGACGAAGCAGAGGTACGTATGGGTGGTGTTCACATTGGTTATGTGAACAAAGCGGTTTTGAATGAAAATTACCGTGTCAATGTCACAATGTCTATTGATGAGGGCATAATTTTACCGACAGACACATCAGCAGCGATTCATACGGATGGATTATTCGGTGGAAAGTTTATAGAGTTGGAACCAGGAGGTGAAGAAACCTCACTCCAACATGGCTCGAACATTGACATGACACAAAGCTCAGTCGTTGTTGAAGAACTTTTGGAATTAATTATTTCAGAAGGTAAAGCCAAGCGCATGGGCAAAGTAGAAAAAAAATAAAAGTAAAATAAAGGGACGTTTCATGGGAAAAAATTTAGTTGAAACTGTCATGGGGGGCGTTGTTCTTCTCGTCGCGGCCGTTTTTTTATTCGTTGCTATGAACGAAACTCAAGTGAAATCGGTTGAAGGCTATCGTATAGAGGCTGCGTTTTTAAAAATCGGTGGATTGCAAAAAGGTAGCGACGTGCGCTTGAATGGAATTAAAATTGGTTCCGTTGAAGACAGTATACTTGATGTGGAAACTTACGATGCTGTTATTTCTATGACCATTCGTCCTGATATTAAATTGCCGATAGATACGGTTGCATCGGTTGTAAGTGGTGGATTGATTGGTGGCAAATATGTTCGCCTAGAACCCGGTGCGGATCGTGAAAATTATTTGCCCGCAGGTGGACGTATTGAAAAAACAAAAGATTTTAAATCATTAGAAGACCAAGTCGGTGAAATTATCTTCCTTGCTACAGGCGGGGAAGGGGAGCAATAATGTTGTTTCACAAGGCTTTATTTTGTTGTGGCTTGATGGCTTTGTTCGTTAGCGTCGCCCATGCGGAATCTTATGACATTGTCGTTTTGCAAGGTTTGGATAAAGTAACTGCGCGCGTTTCTCGCCTTGAAACTCCTGTGGGGCAATTCATTCGCTTTGGAACATTAGATATTATTGCACGAAAATGTGATAAACGTCCGCCAGAAGAACAGCCTGAAAGCGCTGCATTTTTAGATATTTCAGAAAGTAAGCCGGGTGAACCTGCCAGCAATGTTTTTCGCGGCTGGATGTTTGCTTCAAGCCCTGCATTGAATTCTATGGAACATCCTGTTTATGATGTTTGGGTTCTGGATTGTAAAAATATAGTTTCAAATTCTGAAGAAAGCTCACCTGCGCTAGGGTCTGAATAGAATGTGATAGCTGGTATATGTAAGGCTTGATCTAAAAACGCATGATAACTGTTTCTAGGGATTTCAATCGCCCCAAGAGAAGTGAGATGATCAGTTACAAACTGGGTATCGAGTAAAGCATAACCAGACAGGCGTAAACGCGCAACAAGATGGCATAAGGCGATTTTGGATGCATTTGAAACTCTGGAAAACATACTTTCACCAAAAAATGCACCACCGATTGATATGCCATATAGGCCACCGACAAGTTCGTCATCTAACCAACATTCGATACTGTGGGCTGACCCCATGTGGAATAATTGACCATACAAGCTGAAAACTTCTTCATTCATCCAAGTGTCTGGCCGTTTATCAGTCGTTTCCGCACATTTTTTCATAACCAATTCAAAATCTGTATCACATCGTATTTCAAGTTTATTTTGGCGTAAGGCTTTGCGTAAAGATTTTGATATTCTTAAACCGTTTAGAGGTAATATGCCGCGTTGTTCTGGATCAACCCAAAACATATCTTTGGCATCACGAGTTTCGGCCATTGGGAAGACGCCTGCTGTATAGGCACGCAATAGTATTTCTGGTGTAATGATGTAGCGTTCACTCATATCCATATAAAGAGGCCTTATAATTCAAGTGCTTGTTTTAATATGATATAAATTTCACAGAATGCAAGATACATAAAAAAATCCCAGCCATGTTAGGCTGGGATTTATAAACCATAATGACAGTGTTGCTTAATCGTTTAACCCAACGAAATTTTCCAACCATTTAATGTCATAATCCCCATTGATGAAATCTGGGTTTTCCAGAAGTTTTTGGTGCAAGGGGATTGATGTTTTAATGCCGCCAATGACGTATTCGCCAAGGGCACGGCGTAACCGCATAAGACATTCATTACGGTTTGATCCATGAACAATCAATTTCGCAATCATGCTGTCATAATGCGGTGGAACGCTATACCCGCTATATAGTGCAGAATCAACACGAACGCTCAAGCCACCGGGGGCATGATAGTCGGTGATTTTACCCGGACAAGGCATAAACGTTTCTGGGTCTTCTGCATTGATGCGGCATTCGATTGAATGGCCTTGGAATTTAATGTCTTCTTGGGTAAAGCCCAAAGGTGCGCCACTTGCAACACGAATTTGTTCGCGTGCTAAATCCAAACCTGAAATCATTTCTGAAATCGGGTGTTCGACCTGTAGACGTGTATTCATTTCGATGAAGAAAAATTCACCATTTTCATATAAGAATTCAACCGTACCCACACCGCGATATTTCATATCTCGCATGGATTGAGCGACCGTCTCGCCAATTTCTTGGCGTTGTGCATCATTCAATGCGGGGGAGGGGGCTTCTTCTAGAACTTTTTGGTTACGACGTTGTAAAGAACAATCACGTTCACCGATATGGACTGCATTACCATGTGTATCACACAAAACCTGAACTTCAATATGACGTGGGTTTTGTAAGAATTTTTCGATGTAAACATCCGCATTACCAAAACAAGATAACGCTTCAGTACGCGCTGTTCTCCAGCCAAATTCCATTTCGTCTGCACTACGCACCAATTGCATACCGCGTCCACCGCCGCCAGCCGTTGCTTTTACAATGACAGGGTAGCTAAATTCTTCACCAATTTTCAACGCATCTTCTAATGTGTCAACAGAACCTTCAGAGCCGGGTACAATTGGAATACCTGTTTCACTGGCAATACGCTTGGCGGTGATTTTATCACCCATCATGCGTATATGTTCTGGTGTTGGTCCGATAAAGGTAAATCCGTGCTCTTCCACCATTTCGGCGAAATTAGCATTTTCGGATAAAAAACCATATCCCGGGTGAATTGCATCTGCACCTGTAATGGTCGCCGCAGACAAGATAGCTTGAATATTTAGGTAGCTATCTTTGCTGGGGGCAGGCCCAATACAAACGGCTTCGTCTGCGAGGCGGACATGCATCGCATCAGCATCAGCAGTAGAATGAACCGCAACGGTCGAAATACCCATTTCTTTACAGGCACGGTGAATCCGCAATGCGATTTCACCTCGATTAGCGATCAGGACTTTTTCAAACATGGGCGAACCCCTAAGTCTTTTAATTATTCAATAATAAACAATGGTTCGCCAAATTCGACGGGCGAACCTCCACTAACCAGAACGCGTGTAACTTTACCTGCTTTTGGTGCGTGAATGGGGTTGAAGACTTTCATGGCTTCAATAAGACATAAAGTTTGCCCTTCACTTACCGCATCACCGACTTGCACGAATGCAGGGGTGTCAGGGTCAGCTGATAAATAAACCACACCAACCATTGGAGAAGGCACGCTGCCCGGATGATTTGACAAATCGCCATCATCCGCAGGGGCAAGCGCTGGGCCACCAACGGCTGCACCAACGGCAACAGGTGCAGCAGAAGCTGTAACTGTTACATTTTTGGCAATACGAATGTGCCAATCGTCTTGACCGTATTCAATTTCAGTTAAACCGGTCTCATTGAGAAGTTCCGCTAGTTCGCGAACCAACTCGTTATTAAATTTGTCCTTAGCCATTTTAGGTCCAACAGTCCCTTGTTCTCTTTATTTGTGACTTGAAAGGAGACGAGAGAGAGCTTCCATACCCAATGCATATCCGTGAATGCCCAGGCCGCAAATAACGCCTGTCGCAATTTTGGAAACGTAGGAGGTGTGACGAAATTCTTCTCGCTTATGAATATTCGATAGATGTACTTCGACGATTGGTTTTCCTGTTGCACTCAAGGCATCTAAAATCGCTACTGATGTATGAGTATAGGCCGCAGGGTTTATAAGGATTGCGTCAAAAGATACGCGCGCTTCTTGAATCCAATCAACCAGTATTCCTTCGTGGTTGGATTGTCGAAAATCGACTTTAAGATCCAAATCTTGTGCTTTTTCTTTGCACAAAGTTTCAACATCTTGCAAGGTTTCAGAACCATAAATTTCAGGCTCACGTGTACCAAGAAGGTTGAGATTTGGTCCGTTCAGTATGAGTATCTTTTTGGCCATCGTTAAATGGGCATCCTTAATAATAATTATCGAAGTTATAAGTAGCGTTATAGCACGCCTTTCAGTGCTTGCAATGGTTGGTTTTGCATCCGATGTCGGTTTCTTCGTTTGGCCCCCTTGCACTCAGGGGCGGCCTCGTTCATACTCGGCCGCGTTTTAACGGTAATTTGTTAGATTTGAGTATATTATGTATGTCCTTGTAAATGGTGAAGAACGACCTTTAAATGAAAAGCAATCTGTAGAAGGTTTTCTTTTGAACCTTGGAATCGACCCAAGGAAAGTTGCGGTAGAGAGAAACTTAGAGATTGTTCCCAAATCTCAATTTACGGATATAATATTAGCGGATGGTGACAAGTTAGAAATCGTACATTTTATTGGTGGAGGTTCTAAGAACGTGAGCGATGCATTTGAGATTGCCGGACAGGTTTTTAATTCTAGATTATTGGTTGGCACAGGTCTTTATAAAGACTTTGAAGAAACCAAACTTGCAATCGAAACGAGCGGGGCTGAAATTGTTACCGTTGCTGTGCGTCGTGTGAATGTCAGTGATCCAAGTCAGCCCATGCTGGTTGATTATGTCGATCCTAAAAAATACACATACCTTCCCAATACAGCAGGATGTTTCACATGTGATGATGCGGTACGTACGTTGCGTCTTGCGCGTGAAGCAGGCGGTTGGGATTTGGTAAAATTAGAAGTCCTTGGTGACCAAGCAACACTTTATCCAAATATGCCAGAAACGTTTAAAGCCGCTGAAATGCTGATTAAAGAAGGCTTTAAAGTGATGGTTTATTGTTCGGATGATCCAATTGCGGCACAGAAATTAGAAGAAATGGGATGTGTTGCAATTATGCCTTTAGGATCTTTAATCGGATCTGGCATGGGGATTATTAATCCGATCAACATTCAAATCATTAAAGAAAATGCAAATGTCCCCGTTTTGGTTGATGCGGGAGTTGGAACGGCATCCGATGCCGCTTTTGCAATGGAATTAGGGTGTGACGGCATTTTGATGAATAGTGCAATTGCAAAGGCAAATGACCCGATCAAAATGGCACAAGCTATGAAATTGGCTGTTGAGTCCGGACGATTGGCCTTTCAAGCGGGGCGAATGGCGAAAAAACAATATGCTGCACCAAGCTCTCCGACGGCAGGCTTGATCACTTCATAAACGAATAAGTTATTATCTCAAACTGGTAAGTTGATAGACCTGAATAAATGTTTTTTTATCTTTCTAAATCATTGATGTGGTTTGCCAGTTTGGGAAATATCGTTTCTTTATTATTTCTTGTTGGTGTGGCCCTTTTATTTTTGAATAAAATACGGTGGGCAAAAATATTTTGTGGGCTGTCTTTCCTTCTCCTTTTTCTATTTGGCTCGCTTTCTTTGGGAAGCTATATACAAAACCAATTGGAGAATCGTTTTCCTGTCCCTGAAAAATTACCAAATGAAATCGAAGGCATCATTGTCTTGGGCGGTGTCTTGGATGCAACAATTACGGATTCTCGAAAAAAGCTTAGCTTAAATGGCAATATAGAACGTGTGACTTCGTTGATCCCATTGACGAAAAAATACCCAGATACCACTGTCATTTTTACAGGCGGGTCCGGTCTTCTTAAAAGGCCAGATTTGAAAGAAGCCGTTAAAAAGAAGCCATTATTACAGGCGGTTATTCAAAAATCCCATAAGCTGGTTATTGAGAATAAAGCGCGCAACACTTACGAAAATGCTGTTTTTACTAAAAAGAGAATCATGGGAAAAGGACAAGGACCTTGGATCTTGGTGACATCAGCATTTCATATGCCTCGTTCTGTCGGGGTTTATCGTCAGCAAGGCATCAATATTATACCCTATCCAGTTGATTTTAAGACAAGACAAAATGTGAATTTTAATCTCTCGTTTTCTCCCATATCAGGTATTACGGGTTTTGATTCTTCTCTTCACGAATGGTTAGGTCTTTTCGCTTATTATCTTACAGGTAAGACATCGCAAATTTTCCCTGCACCTTAATCAAAGACCCCTGAAAGATGCTTAAATGATTGATAAATACCGTTTTTTTAAAGTAGGCTTACTGGCAAGCGCATTGTTGATTGGTTCAAATTTGAATGCAATGGCCGAGGTGGATTATAAGACTTGGGTTAATGATTTTAAAAAAACGGCTGCAAAAGCAGGTGTTTCTAAGAATACGTTGGATAAAACGTTAACAGGGCTGACACCAAACAAGCGTGTTTTGGAGCTGGATCGTCGCCAACCAGAATTTTCTCTGACTTTTTGGAAATATTTAAACAACAGTATTACAGAAAAGCGCATTAAACGTGGTCGTGATTTGTTGAAAAAACATGCAGCACTTTTCAAAAAAGTTCATGATAAATATGGTGTGCAACCTCGCTTTTTAGTCGCTTTTTGGGGGCTTGAGACGAACTTTGGGGATTACACTGGTTCTTTCCCCTTGATCCAATCTTTAACGACGCTTGCCCATGACGAGCGTCGTCGTGAATTTTTCACCAAACAATTGATGTCAGCATTGCAGGTTATGGACAAGGGCGATATTGCGTTCGATGTCAAAGCATCATGGGCAGGGGCAATGGGATTTTGCCAGTTCATGCCAACAACGTATCAAGCTTATGCGGTTGATGGGGACGGAGATGGCAAACGTAATATGTGGGAAAGCCTGCCGGATGTATTTTATTCTGCGGCAAATTTTTTATCCCAATCAGGGTGGCAAGCCGGTGAAACATGGGGCCGTGAAGTTAAAATTCCAAAGACATTTGATTTGGATTTAGCGAGCATGGGGGTCAAGAAAGATTTAGCGGATTGGGCGAAATTAGGCCTGACCAATGGGGATGGAACAACTTTACCAAAGGCAGATATTAAGGCATCTTTGATCCTTCCATCGGGTTATAAAGGTCCCGCATTCTTGGTTTATGAAAACTTCAGAACCATCCTCGATTGGAATCGCTCGAACTTTTATGCCATTGCTGTTGGGCATTTGGCAGACCGTATGGTGTGGAAAGGGCCGTTGTCGGCACCGCAGACAAAAGAAACTCCTTTAAGTCGCGGCCATACATTAAAAATCCAGGCACGTTTAAACGAACTGGGCTATGACACTGGAAAACCAGATGGAATTGCAGGGTCACGCACACGAAAAGCAGTAAAATTATTCCAAAAGAAAAATGGAATTCCTGCGGATGGGCATTTAAATGTCGAACTTTTAGATCTTTTAAAATAGCTGGGTATTGATGCAATGATGTTGGAACAGTATGCTGGCGTAAATTCAACGGATGGCAGGTTAGATAGGGTTTCTTTTACCATGACAAAGATGATGCGTTCAGGTTCTATTGTGGTTGCGCTTATGGTGGCTGTTTTTTTAAGCGGCTGTGCGGAAACCAAATTTCTGACAAGTTCAGCAAAACATGCCGCGGGCGATCAAACGTCAAATGGCAAGTATAAAATTGGCAACCCGTATCAAATCCAAGGTGTCTGGTATTATCCGGCTGAAGATTTTGAATATGTAGAAACAGGTATTGCTTCTTGGTATGGCCAACAGTTTCAAGGAAAGCCAACTGCAAATGGTGAAGTTTTTGACATGAACCTTGTCAGTGCTGCACATCGCACACTTCCTTTACCTTCTATCATTCGCGTAACGAACTTAGAGAACGGACGTTCCCTTGTTGTGCGTGTGAATGATCGTGGCCCCTTTGCACATGGTCGTATTCTCGATATGTCTAAACGTGGTGCGCAATTGTTGGGCTATCAAAAACAAGGTACGGCCCGTGTGAAAGTCGAATTGTTAAAAGACCAAAGCCTTGCCTTAAAAAGCTCACTTGTTAATCAATTGAGTGCTGAAAATTCACCGATTAAATCCGGTTCAATGGCAAAAGCAGAAGTCAGTTCTCAATCCTTAGCGGTTCCCAATGGTGGTTCGCAAGCGCCAGCTCCAAAGGTTGCTAAAATTGCAATGACGCAGCCAACCGCACCTGAGCCAATTAAAGTTATGGAACAGCCCTCGCAAAAAGTGAAAACAGTTCCTGTGACGGCGACGCGCATGTTTATTCAAGCCGGTGCCTTTTCACGTTTTGAAAATGCAAATCGTGTAAAAGCCAGCTTATCATCAGTTGGTGATGTTGAAGTTTCACAAGTTTTGGTTAATGGGCGTGATTTTTTTCGCGTTCGTGTTGGTCCATTGAATAATGTAAGTGAAGCTGACCAAATATTAGAAAATGTTATACGTGCAGGATATCCTGCTGCAAAAATTATTGTGATTAAAAGCTAATATATATCTTTTTTATATTTTAAATTTAAGTGATCAAATTTACTTTTGGGAATATGCCTACCATGCGTTTCATTCAGCAGACAGCTTCGACTATCTTTGCAACGGCTCTTTTAAGTTCTGTCTTTGCCATGCCTTCTCAGGCAATTGAAACCACGGCCCGCGAGGCCTATATGATAGACCTTAATACGGGCTATGTCATGTTGAACAAAGATGCTGATGTCAGTATGCCCCCTGCTTCTATGAGCAAGCTGATGACATTGTACCTTATGTTTGAACGCTTAAAAGATGGCCGTTTAAAGTTAGATGACACATTCACTGTGTCTGAACGGGCATGGCGCAAAGGTGGCGCAGCATCTGGCAGCTCGACAATGTTTTTAGAACCGCGTGCTAAAGTTCGTGTGGAAGATCTTATTAAAGGCATTATCATACAATCTGGTAATGATGCTTGTATCGTTGTTGCTGAAGCAATTGCGGGTAGCGAGAAAAATTTTGCAGTCGAAATGACAGAAAAAGCGATTGAATTGGGAATGGAAGATTCGATCTTCGCAAATGCCACGGGCTGGCCCGATCCCGGTCAACGTATGACGGCGCATGATCTTGCAATTTTGGCAAAAACCATAATTACAGAATTCCCTGAATATTATAAATATTTTGCCGAAAAGAATTTTAAATATAACGGTATCCGTCAAAGCAACCGTAACCCACTTTTATATAAAACGATGGGTGCGGATGGTTTAAAAACAGGTCATACATCTGAGGCTGGTTATGGTTTAACATCATCAGCTATGCGTAAAGGGCGTCGTCTTGTTTTGGTCGTAAATGGATTGAACAGCGTGCGTGCCCGGTCATCTGAATCAGAACGTCTGATGGAATGGGGTTTTCGCGAATATAATAATTATTCATTATTTGAAAAAGGCCAAGAAGTTACCCGTGCTGAATTATGGCTATCAAATAAACAATCAATACCTTTAGTGATTAATGAAGATGTTGAAGTGACGTTGCCGCGCAAAAGCCGTCGCAAGATGAAGGTGACAGTTCATTATGATGGGCCGATTCCAGCCCCTGTAAAAAAAGGCCAAAAATTAGCAACTGTTGTTATTACAGCCCCTGATGTTGAAGAAATTAAAATCCCTTTGTATGCGGCAGAAAATGCAGAACGCTTGGGTTTTGTCGGGCGTTTAGGCGCGGCACTTAAATCGATCATTTGGGGTGTAACAGGTTAAGGGAACGCGCTGTGTCAAAAGGGCATTTTATCACCTTAGAAGGCGGGGAGGGGGCAGGAAAAAGCACCCAAGTCCGTTTACTTAAAGACGCTCTCATAAAAAATGGGATTGATGTTGTCATCACGCGAGAACCGGGCGGAAGTATAGGCGCAGAAGAAATCCGTGAATTGTTGGTCACGGGGGAAACGGGACGTTGGGACGGCATGAGCGAAGCTCTCTTAAACTTTGCCGCACGCAGGGACCATTTGATTAAAACCGTTTGGCCTGCACTTGATCGTGGGACATGGGTCATATCAGACCGTTTTGCTGACTCGACCATTGCTTATCAAGGCTACGGTCATGGACTGAACCTTGATACATTATAT
>Ga0105358_10000956_pt1 | contig 15160 bp, 21 predicted proteins | sample GOMGulsemesocosm_5_FD_83509 | JGI IMG/M metagenome (GOLD analysis project Ga0105358, IMG submission 83509) | Methane-oxidizing microbial communities from mesocosms in the Gulf of Mexico - GOM15C Gulf of Mexico | ecosystem: Environmental > Aquatic > Marine > Cold seeps | place: Gulf of Mexico... | reverse complement strand
ATATGGGGTGGACGATGGGACTTGAATTCATACAAGCGCATTTCACGTCGTCTCGGGCTCGCTAAGTCATTGATTTTACACGAGTGGGTATCCCTCGTCGCCCCCTGTTTCACATCAAAATGTGGCAAAAGTGTGGCAAGTTGGAAGGTGCCACACTTTTTATTTGTCCCATCGTCCAGCACCCATCGTCCACCCGTAACCGCAATATTGTCCATCTTGGTTCAAACTTACTCACCTCAACCCACGCTAAAAAGAGGCGCCAAGAGTCTAGCGATCAGCCTCAATCAACTCCGGTTCTCCAACCACTTTCAGAGTCTCCACATTCACTGGCGTCACACTCAAATCAAAAGGAATACGAGTCTTGAACCAGTTGGTAAATCTTTCGGTCGGCGCGCGGTTATCAAGCCACAACTCACGCTCACCTGGTTGCAACATCAAAGGGATCGACTTCTTATGAATGTGAGTAAACCGGTCATGCGGCGGGAGTGTGACGATAGAGCAAGAAAAGGCGTTCAGGTGCTTCCAATATTTGGCGACACCGGCCAAAGCCAAAACACCGGTATCGGCGTTGGTAATATTTTGAGGGGTCTTATTAGTCCACTCGTGAAAGCCTGTGGCCGGGAGAATCACCCGAAACGATCGAGGGGTAATCTTGTGGATTTTTCCGTCTATGAGATTGTCGGCCCGAGAGTTGAAACTCGCCCAGCGCTGATCTGGTTTAAGCCTGCCCTCCTCTTCGTTCATGGCCAACCACCAAGTGGCATCGGCGGCGCGGCGCTCACCGGATCGACCTTGGTAGAGAATCGGCACAGAATCCGTCGGACGGATATTCAGCCGCGGCGTGTAATTGAGATCGATACCGAGCTCATCAAGGAGCACTCCGACAGCTGGGTTATCAATGAGGTTGTACCTTCCGCACATAATTCTATCCCTGAGTCAGAGGGTCAGTATATCACTGAGAAAGAATGGGCCGATCAATGGGGATGGGCACTTCTTCCCTCGCCTTACTCATTTAACGATATTTAGGCTTTTTTCAGCGGCGTGCGAGCAGCTTATGTTCATGCGAGCATAATTTAGCCGTGTATTGTCTTCATAAAATGACCGCTGATTACCCAAAGCAATCACTGGGTACTCTTGGTGCAGATTCTCGTCTCCTGAATTCGGGAATCTGGTGTACACCCGACGCTTGTCTCTTGAACACCGGATTTTTCTTCCTAAGTTATTGATTTCTATAGCAGAGAAGATAGTATGTTCAACTATGGATTGAACCTCAGAGCACATTGGAATGGCTCGTTTTTATCTAAGCCCCAGTTTTCTCCTGCAGTAGTTCAATGATTTCATTAGAATTTTTCGATGTCGATGAACTTGACGCCGAATTAAAGGGAACAGCCCTGAAATGAGTTAAGGGGAAGTTCTTCCTCATAATTAGCTGTTAGGGTTAAGTTGGAGTAAGCATGAAGTTCGAAAAAGTCATTCAAGGGCGATTAGCTAGAAAATCCCGAGAGGCTAGACCATTCAGCAGTGCCTTTGCTGTGCTAAATGAATTGTTACCCGCTATTGAGCACCTTTTAGAAGAGGACAACCCTCAGTTTCAATCGATACTAGAGCGGTCAATACCAATTGTTGCGGTAACTACAATTGAAACCTATTACAGGGATATGTTGGACTTGATTTTTCGAACTTGCTCCCCAGATTTTATGAAGCCTGCACTTAAAGAAATACATAGAAATAAGTATGATATTGATGAACTTATTTTAATGCATGAAAAATCGATTCATCCTCTTGAACTAATAGTGTCGAACCAGAGCTTCCAAAATATAGATGTCATTGATTCGGTATTCTCCAAATTCTTGAAGAAAGGGCTATGGAAATCAATTGTCGGAATGGAAATCAGGGTAAAGGACAAGCCTGATACCGAAACTAAATTCACATCAGATATGCTGAAAGAGCTAAACAACCTGTTTAACTTGAGGCATGAGCTAGTTCATAACCCGGACAATAACAGAAAAATCATAACTCGTGAGTTTCATGAAAGTTTGGCGAGTGCATTTCATATGCTTCTTGGTAGTGATCTGATTCTTGGGGGAATGATATCTGAACACATCGATCCAGATCTTGAGCATGAAACACCCTAACAAGCTCATGTTGTTCGCCGCAAAGCGGCCGGACTCCTTTCGCTACGCTTCAGTCATCGAAAATGCGGGCGTTAGGTGAATGAACTGCACTCAGGGAGAAACTGTGAGTACTTATCCTCTAAATATTGAGCTTCCATCCTTAAAGTCACTTTTTATTGAAATGTACTTTGGCGATCAATTGCTAAGTACTGGAACAGCGATATTATCTGCCGTTAACAAGAGTTCACGATGCGCGGTAATAACCAATCGACACAATGTAACTGGTCGGCACCAAGAAACAGGAGAATGCCTTAGTAAAACTTTAGGTATACCTGATAATATCGTCATCTATTTTCATCGTTCAAAATCAAACATTGGTGAATGGTTGAAAGTAAAAATTCCACTATACCGTGATGATGGAACACCATTTTGGATTGAGCACCCAAAACTGGGTGCGTCAGCTGATGTAATTGCGCTAAATATTAAATGGGGTGGCGACGTATTGTGTCTTCCTTACTACATTGATCACGATACAGACCGAATTGGAATGATTGTTAATCCTGCGGAAACTGTGAGCGTTATTGGATTTCCCTTTGGCCTTTCTACAGTAGGAAAACTTCCAGTTTGGTCCACAGGATTTCTTGCCCAAGAGCTTAGCCTAGTCACAGAGGAAAAACCTGAATTCCTTATCGATTGCCGCTCACGACAAGGACAATCCGGCTCACCGGTTATTGCATATAGAGTGTCCAATTATAGAATTGTAGACGACGACAAAATAACCACGCAAATAACTCCAAAAATTGCTTGGGAGTTCTTAGGTATATATTCCGGCCGTATGAATCCTGAATCAGATTTAGGTCGAGTATGGCATGTAAGTATACTCAAAGAATTGCTTGTGGCTGCTGAAACAGAACACAATCTAAGAAACGAAGAACATCTCGATGTTGAAACCACCTAACAAGGCCAAGCAGCATCAGTAGCTACGCTCCTTGGACAGCCTTGTCGTCGCTTCTTTTGTGCATGGCTTCGCTCCATCAACTTAAAACACGTCCTGTGCTATAGGCGTTATGAATCCACGAGTACTGAAATATGAAGAAGAAAGATATATGGAGCTATATCACTGTAGGATCATGCCTTCGCTTCCTCCAGGATGCGAGAAAAGGTTGGCCCATACACAAGGAATTTTCGGTTCTTTGGAATGTGGATAAATTTTTAATATATCTAGAAGACTTAGATCTTGCAGTTACAGAAAGAGCCTCAGGAAAGTTGCGAACATTCTCTGAAACACTTAGGGAAATGGAAGAAGAAAGCGTGCTAACTCAAGCTCTAGCAACTGAGTTATCAGGCATCATAACGGAGGTAAGACCCACCTTCTCAGCTGAAGCGAGAGGAATTTATAGTTTTATAATCACCGACAAGAGATTTCATGTTGACCGGCTATTAGGAGGTGTTGAAAAGTTATTTGCTCCGGATGTCTTTGAGATCCTACCTGATATTTGCAAATACGACTTTATGGAAGCAGGTAAGTGTATAGCATTTAACCGAGCAACTGCCGCGGCCTTCCATTTAATGAGAGGCGTTGAGTCCCTTCTTAATAATTACTACAAAAAGTACATTAGACCGGCAAAAAAAGGATTAACATGGGGTCAGATGACTCACGCCCTAAACAATAAGAATCGTGGAAAAAAACCAAACGAAACTACGATGAATCAGTTAAATCACCTGAGAGTAGCTTTTAGAAATCCAACTCAACATCCAGAAAAAAGATATGATATTGAAGAATCACAGGACCTTCTATTTTTATGCATAGATATAATTAATCGGATGAATAGCGAGATAAATTCATAACCAGCAAAGGCAGCGGACGTATAAATTCGCCGCTGCTTTAGGCATTAGGCATTAGGCATTAGGCAACCAAAGCATGGAAGAAATATTTAGGCAAAGCAGGCCTGTTCTAATATTCACATTTGTCGTATTGGCGTGTGTAGTGGCTCCAGGTATCGTAGCTGCAAAGATGTTCTATCCTGAGCTAATACAGCCGGGCATAAAAGGGCATGTATTTTCTGGGCTAGTTGCAGCCTCCCCTCCTGTGATATTGGCCTTTGTTATCATCTCCATATCAGGCCATGCCAAATATGGCTCTGGCAATACTGCTCGATTCATGACTGAGTTTACGTTCGCAGGATTCACGTGTTTTTTGTCATATTTTTCTGCAGCGGCATTAGCTCACTTTCAAGGGCTTTCTTTTGGTTGGTTTGTGGGTGTTACAGCTTTAATTTGGATTTTAGTGTTATGGTTTTTCATGGTAATCCCGCGTGCATAACAAGCGGCTGTAGTCGCCTTGCAAAAGACGCATGGCTCGGTATGACAAGGTCGATTGTTCTGCTGAGTCGGAATGCCCGCTTCTGGCACGCAAGAGCCACTCTATGCTTCCATTGTTAGGATAGTATGGCCTATGAGGCCACTACATCCATTGCGTCAGTGAAGAACTTCGCCTCGTGCAAACTCCTCTTATTAAGCATGAGGAAAAGAGATAACTGAAAAACAATTATGAGCTCATCCGATTTGCTCAGGGGTTCAATCCTAGGTGAGTCATGATAACGATCATTCCACGGAGTTCAATCCACCGGCTTGTAAGTATTTTTTTTCGATCGGCCTACACATGACTGGCCTCAAAGTACACTAAAGGATCAAAAATCAATCATCGTTCGCGGCAAAGCCCTCGTTGAAGCCTTCGATCTTCCCTAGCGTGCTGCCCATAACGAAAGCCTGGTACGGCGTAATGTTATCGAATATATAGTGATCCTCGTGCAATCGATCCCCGCTGATACCCACCCCATTAACGCATGTAACTAGCGTATCCATATCTACCTCTACAGCATTCACTAACAATCTCCCTTTATCCCTTGTGAACTGATTCGTATATTAGAGCTCGATTCTTATTTCCTTACCATCTAAGAGCGCATGAACAGCGCTACATTTGTTTCGAATTTTGCAGTGTCAGCGCTACATTATGGTAAAATTCCGTCTATTGGCGTGTAATTCATCCTACCAGCGGACAATCGATGGAGACTCCCGGCGATAGATTGCGCCGGGCAAGGACTCTAAAGAAGCTGTCACAAGCTGAAATGGCAAACTTGGCGGGTTGCGCAAGATCGACATATATAAGACTAGAGGCCAACAAGGTTACCGACCCAGGCTTCAATCTCGTCAAAAAAGCATGTAGTGTTCTCGGATTGTCATTGGACTATTACGCTTACGGGAAAGGATTACCCAGCGATTTGAGCGACAGAATCAAGTCTGCAGTAGATGACATTCTAGACGACCTATGAGGAATGGATGCCTTGCTGATACTCGATATACCACTTAATAGATCAATTCATGTTGACGACGATATTGTTGTCACCGTCAAATTCATTGGATCCAACCAGGTGAAGCTAGGGGTTCAGGCGCCTGCAGAGGTCGCAATTACCCGCGAAGAGCTGCTGGACGAACATACATACACATCGGAAGGATACGCCCCAGAGTAGACGGGGTTATAATTTTGCAAAGGAGAGTGTTTTCACGATGCCCGCGCTTACTCGGCAACTGGGCACTCGCTAATTTTACGCGCAAAGTAATATTCCTTTGCTCTAGCTATGGTTTCTTTGTTCGCCTGCGCTAGTTGTTGTCTGTTAATTGTTTGATCAAATTCACCGGCCCAAAAAGCTAACTTCGGAGAAATAGGGATAAAAGCTAAGTCACCACAGCCATCAGCAACTAGAAATTCACCATCTAGAGCCTCAATTAACCCCCATTTAAAATGACTGCAGGCGTGCCAGTCGCGATCTAGCCCAATTTGTATTTGAAGGCCAGATGAAAACCTAGACGGAACGACACCACCATCCCTTACGAAACTTACATTTTTACTTTCTAGTATTTCTTCTTGCTCTTTGGTTAAATCCGAACCAGAAATTCCATTTAGAACTGCATCATCTGGGCTGCTGAGGTGATGATCATGCCGTAATCGCCACAGCAGACAGTATTTTGAGATTGCCTGATGGTTTCTATTTGAGAAACTCTTAATATTGTCAATTTCTTCATGGAAAGATTTTTCAATGGGAACCATATATCCAGTTTCAGCTCGTTGATCCCACGTTCGTTTGGTACAAAATATCTTCGCTCGCTTATGCCTTCTGACAACCTCGTCAGAAGATAGTTCTTTTACCTCCACTGTATTGTCAGAATTATAAAAAAGTGAAATAGCATGAGCAGTATGAAAGTGTTGATCTATGGTCAGCTGTCTAGGATTCTTTTTAATGGTACGCTCGTACGGCATCACTTCCCCCCCGGGGAGAATGTGTCAGAGTCGATTAGCTTATCTAAAATCTTATAGATAAAATCTGAAAGACATCTATTGTCAGTGGTCATTTCCATTGAGAAGCCTCCCTGCGAGGGAACTTTGACATTACCTAAATGATCAAAGCTTAGTGAGAGAAATTCGGTTTCTGCCCTACAGCTTTGACCTCCACTTTCAATCAAGTATGCAGTCGCTTGGCCGATCGGTGATTGTGGGTTAAGAAAAGCCATATCAAACCGAATCTCAAAGGCCTGACCTAGACCCTCAAATGTTAAAGTTTTATCTTCTACCCCATGAACAACTACACCGCTTAGAGACTCAAGCTTTATTTCGGAATTGCAGATCAAGCCCAAATAAACTTCCTCAAGCGAGGCATACTCCCTAAGTGCCATATTTACTTTGTTCTTTATCCCTTGCATTGTACTTTCCTTTATTGACTGCTCAGCAGTTCTGCCACAAAAAATGGCTTTTTCTTAATCCGACCTATGGGTCGGCGTTCAGAATATATTATTCGAAAGCACCTATAAAAATCAATCGACAACAATTAATCAATAGCCGCGCTATCTCCCCAAATCTGATGCTTGTACATTTTGTGGCTTTATATAGATAAAAACCTTAGTATATTTTCTGTGAAGCCCCAGTGAGGCCGGGCAGGTAAATCTCTTTGATGCGCCTCCGGAGATACGACTGGGGCTTCCCCTCCTTTAATAGCCTGTCGGTAATAGAGCATTGCCTTTGTCGTCAGCTATATACGGATTACGGCGTCTCTGGATTTTAAATATTTCCTTGTTACGTCGTTTTTCTTCTGCGCTCACAGGGTCATCACTAGCCCATTTCACGAGCATCTTTCGATCACGCCCAAGCGGTAGTCCGTAAGCTAACTCCATATAGAGTAACGATCTTGCTATTTCGCCTTTGACACTATCGGTAGGCTCGATGAGTCCATTTGTCTTCGTGCCAATGCGTTCAACGTCTTGGCATATATCAGTGTTAATCCGATTGGTTTCACCGCTTATGTTTGCGTAGGCCAAATTATTTCGAGCTGCATTAATCTTGTGGATCGACGGCCACAAATTATGAAGATCAGCTGCGGCATGTTGATACGAATCTATCGGGCATGAATGCCTATTCTTACAGCCAAAATGAGCCGCCATCCAGCTTGCGGGCATGGCGTGTTCAACGCTCAACTTCTTGGTCTTGTGATCATTGCCGCCGCTAAACGTCAGATCACAATACAGAGTACTTCCACCGTCTTTGTAGAGCTTCTTCCAGAAGTACTTATCGCGGGCTTCATCATAGGTCTGAATCACATCTTGACCTAGGCTGCACAAAGGAAAGAATAAGAGAATCAAAACTAGCTTTTTCATTTCACTGCTCCGTGTGATTGACAGGCACAAAGGCCCAAGATCTACAATCTAATTGGTATCCTCTTTTAGGGCAACTTATGCAGTAACAATGTTCCACCGCCGCCATGTAATTGAGGAAAACCAACCAACTCCACTAGGTTGGAAGACTCATGTCACGCGGGGTTTCAGGCTGCACCCAGATAATCTAATAGCCGACGAACCATGTGCTGCTCGGTATATCGAGGGCCCCTACTTTTAATTTCATCCCTCGCCAAGACCAGTAAATGAATCAGTTCAGAAGCAGACCACTCCAGCGATGGGTATAGCAAGCGGGCCACTCCACGAACATTGCTAGACACTCTGCAAATGAAGCTATCAGTTACACCCGGCTCGCTAAGGTGGGCAATGTACTCTTTCACCACCATTACGCGACGCTGCTTTCCTGTGAGTCCTAAAGACTGAACCTTGTACCTGTCAATCAATAATCGACGGGCAACAATTGGAATTGACCTATATATTTCATTCGTAGATTGCTCGACCTTATCACCGAGCACATCCTCAATACTTAGATGACCATTCACTTCGTGAAGATAGACATCTCGGGCTTCTCTTGGATTGGATATATTCTTGAGAACCAAAAATACCTGGTGAGTGGCCTGATCATAGAAGCCTCGAACATCGCCAAAATCCTTGTCTAGCGCAGATCGAAGTCTTAAAGGCAGCTCCGTCATTAACTTAACCAATATCACTGAAACTCCCATAGCGACTTCCATATGTTCCAGCTTTTTGATGATCCGCTTCTCTGTGTCTCTTCTCCGTTCGTTTGTAGTAGCAGTAGTCATAGCGGTCTCCTTTCCCGTCGTACGATTGAGCATGTTCTAGGCCTTGTCTATCTCGCTTTTAGAATCCGGTTGCTTAGGTCACTCTTTCCTTTCGATATTTAATGGCGTATCTTAGCTTTTAACATAGTTACATCATGTAGCTATTCCGTCAACAATTCGATTGTTACATCATGTAGTTATGGCCAAAAAAGATGAAATGACACAGCACAAAACCGCACATATAGCGCCATTCGGCCTAAGAATGCAGCCTGAGCTCAGGTCACAAGTAGAGGCTGCTGCGAGGTTATCTGGCCGCTCTCTAAATGCAGAGATATGCTCTCGCTTGCAGGAAAGCCTCTCTCCAGCGAAAGTAGCTGAGCCATCAGGGGAACACTCTCTCCACCACTCTCTCTTTTCCAGAAAGGAAAAAGGAAAGTCTGAACTAGAACAGCTTCTGGACAACCAAAGCGATTCAATTGTCGAGAAGTTAGCGAAAATGCTTAAGCAATAGAGCCTCGAAGGTAAATACTGAGTAGAACAACATAAGGAGATGCTTGCCAACTTTTAGGGCCTTGATAAAAGCAGGGCTTTTTTGTGGGCGTGATTTTTTAAATAGAGTAAGTGTATAATCCGTGGAAACAAGGTTTCAGTAAGGCAGCTGAAGCTCATGCCCACTTAGACATGGGCGAACAAGAAGGAACTAGCATGCTCACCCTCGAAATGGCGCTAAACCTGCGAAACATTGGCAATATCTCCTCTTGCGAGTTACGCCCCTCTCCTATCCATGACAATGGCTATACCGTCGTATTCGTTGGTGCTGAATCCCAAGATGGCGGTGTCGCGGAGCTTACTGATGACCAAGGCAATATCATCACAGCAAGCTTAGAGAAAGCTACTAGCTTAGCTCTCCGGGCTGGATTCCCTAAAGATGAAATTAGTACGCTTCAGAGTAGTTAACGAAGCGCAGAGGCAAGGAGCCGCATGAATAACCGAGTCCCAATCCCCACAGATAACATTTACAAGTTCTATGCCCTATTCGGTCTAGCCTTATTTGTTACGGGCATGTTCGCATTTTTGTCTGCCTATAACTCGCACAGGGATATGACTTATGAAATATATCAAGAGCAGGAAATACTGAAGAAAATTGAAAACCCCACGAACGAACAAACTATCCGATTGGAGGTTCTAGATAGCAGAAGCGAGACTGGCTCCAGCAATAAAGAATTCTATATGAAAGTTGTTGCCATTATGTTCGTGGCATCAATATGCCTTATGTTCTACGGCTTCGCTGCGTGGCACTTCAAAGTCCAGCCCCTTCAGGATAAGCTAAGAGAAAAAGATCTAGAGAAAATCGAGTTGGAAATCAAATTACTTAACAAACAGGCTGGCCATACACCATTCAAAAGTCGAGTCGCTCGCTAAATCTCTGTCTAGAGTTTGAGGATGCACAAGAGAAGGTAGGTGCCTCAAATTTAGTAGATAATGACGATCAACTAAAAAGACCAAAACAGGATGTAAAAACATGGAAATACAAATCGGTCCAAAAACCGTCGATGGAAAGATAATGGTAATTGTTAATTATTACGAGACAATTGATGAATGCGGTCAGTCTGCTTCCGTAGAAGTTTGGGTCGATTATTCTGATTCTAGGTCGGAAATAAAATCACGCGCCAAAGTCGCGGCACAAGAGTTTCTAGATCGCGCGTTAACCGCTCATGCATCGGTAGATCAGTAAACTAGAGCAGGCTCCACTAACTATTTCTATCTACGCACTCTTACCTTAGTTGTCGTCTGCTAACGGAGATACATGTGATTTTTTTCAATCGAAACAGATACAATTGGTATAGGCTACAGAGAATAGAAAATAAGTCTTTTAGATGCGGATATTGTAGTGACAAAATCTCCAGCGATAGTGGTTATCAAATAGGTGGTCACAGCGATGGAAGCGGTCCTTTAGAAGGGGGTATATTTATATGCCCGAACTGTAATGGGCCAACATTTTTTAACGTTGACAACCAGCGGTATCCATCGGTAGCTTTTGGCAGTACTGTGCGACATGTGCCGAAAAAGCTTGAGTCGCTATATAATGAAGCCCGAAGGTGCACATCACAAGGTTGCTTTACTGCAGCAGTACTACTTTGCAGAAAGGCCTTGATGAATATAGCTGTAGCTCAGGGTGCTGGTGAGAATCTAAGATTTATTGAATATGTTAATTACCTATCAGAACATGGCTATACACCTCCAAATGGTAAGCACTGGGTAGACCACATTAGGAAGAAAGGAAATGAGGCTACTCATGAAATAGCACTCATGACAGAGGGGGATGCTAAAGATCTAATTTGTTTTGTCGAGATGCTTCTCAAGTTTATATACGAATTCCCTACCAGCATACCGAAGCCCCCCAACAAAAAATAGTATCAACAAGATTTTCACTACTAAGCACCCATACATACCCCCCTCTCCCACTCGCCTATTGGTGAAGGCGGGGGTTCATCCACATATATAAACCCGAAGGAACGATCTACAAACATGGAACTCCAGAATTTCATCTTCCACGAACTTATTACTCAGGCTGGCAACAAAAAGGTCAGTGTTCTACAAAAAGATGAAGAACATAAATTACCTGACGAAAATGCCGACAACCTTGTAATCAGAGCAATAAGGAGCTTTAACAAAGATAGGGGCCGTGCATACGCGCGCTTTGGTGGAGGTTGGCTGCCTAAGTCTTTAGCTCTGCTTATGGCCAGTGAACGTGATTTTCTCTCATTTTCGCTAACCGGTCTGGAAGATTTACAAACCCAGCTACGACATCGTGTAGCTACGACTGGTGGTCACCTATTTTTCATTAGGTATCAAGATGAAGGGAATCCATTTTTCATGGTTCTTTTATTGAAGGATCTCGAAGGGTTTATCATTAGCAATCAGGAACTTGAGTCAAGTCACATTCTAAATCTTGAAAAACTACACTTCGCGGCTATGGTAGATATAAATCGCTGGCATGATTCGGAGGATGATGGTGCCTACATCACTTTCTTGAAGGGCTCAAGTCGAAAAGATATTTCAGATTACTTCAAAGAGTTTCTATGTATCGACGAAGCAACTTTTATCGACCCTAAAAAGAACACTCTGGCTCTCGTGGACGCCATCAACGATTATTGTTCCAGTCATTTTGATGAATACGACATTAAGAATTCGCGCTCTAACGTTAAGCAGGAAATTACTCGATGTATTGGCAATGGTGACGACATCACATTGGAAGGGATTTCAAAGGTTATTGATCCAAAACACCCAGAGCGATTTAGTGATTTTCTTGTTAAAAAAGGTTACGAAATTCAACCTGAATTTGGCGCAGATGCACGCTACCTCAAGAAACTCACCACCTTTTCCGGGAAAGCGAAGGGCATACGGATTTCATTTGACTACGATTTACTTAATAGCGAAGTAAAATTCGAAGATTCCACTACCGATACAACTCCTCCAAAGCTTATAATAAGTAAGATTCCACCTGACCTTCTTATCGAACTTAGACAAGCTGAAAGAACAGACAATGAAGACTAGTATTGCCGATCATTTTGAAGCTCTCAGCACGCTCATAAAGGAGTGCAAGTTAACCCTTAACGGAGGAATAATTTCGGGTTCCCTGAAGGCGTCCGCTTCCGTCAGGGAAACTCTCGAAAAACTCGAGGAAGATGGCGCGCCTATAATTACGATTAGAATAGAGCGAGATCAAAACAAACCTAATTCGTTGCCCAAGCTAAAGAATAATGAGACCTTTAATATAGAGATAACTCTCCTTCGCACAACGGGACATTTTTTCGGACGTGATCTTGATGATCTTTTGTCTGAAGCCGATGGCCGCTACTGCTGGAAAAGACCTCACAACATCTATCTTATTAAAGAAAAGTTCTCTAGCGGTAAAGGCAAAGAGGCTCCTAAGGCTATCGATGCCTATTTTGAGCTTCTCGATTTCATAAAGCATTTAAAAGACGAAGTGGCCGACGTACACGATGATAATGAGCTCACTCTGGTTCGGTCCGCTGGTAAGTTGCGACTGCCTATCAAATACAGCGCAACTACTCTAAAAGAAAATGCTGACAAAATCATAGAATCCCTCTCCTTCGCTCACAAGTACATAAGTGGCAATGACCGTCGGGAAGACAAAAACCTACATCTCAAAATCGCTCTAATAGGAGCACTATCAAGCCAACCAACCGAAGACTGCTTTGATTTTATGCTGTCAAATCTCGATCGTATTACTGATAACTTTCTCCATAGTTACGAAGTATTCATAAACAGCTATTCATTCGAGAGCGATTACGAGCGGCTACTTGCCGAAAACAGAGATTTTCGAAGCCAGTTAAATGGCGCAATAGCATCGGTTCAAGGTCGTGCCATTGCCATTCCTTTTGGCACAATAGTTCCGGCTCTGATGATAAAGTCGAGAAGCGCTCAAGACGCCGGGTTGGAAGGCGTCTTCTTTGCGGCAGCGACATTTATTTGTGCTGTCATTGGATTGATGATTTTCTCTCAATTTTTTGATCTCTTCAGAATCAAACAAGAATTTCAAGCCAAAAAGCAGCGCATGAAAGACGAAATTCCAACACTTGCTAGAAGACTGTCTACCGAATACCAACGATTGAACTTATACTATTGTATTAATGTTGTTTTATTAGCTGTTATTATGGCAGGCCTAGTAATATCTTACTTTGTTCCGCTGGCCGTCTATTTTGAGCTTGATATAGCTTTCAGCAGTAAACTGACAGGTTTTATTTTTAGGATGTTCGGCAATCTCTCGCAACTGATTACGTAAAAACAACGAATCCTGAAAACAGGCCCAACTGGATAATAACTTTAACCTGGCATCCTCCCCGAGCTAAAGTACGGGGATTCCTGCAGGCACAAAAGACAAGTAATTACGTATTTAGTTAGATTTTTTACCTGTAATTACCGACATTTTAAGGGGGCCACTGAACACCTATACATACACCATCTCCCACTCGCCTATTGATACGGGCGGTAAGATAATCAATTCAGGAAATACAACTCAAGGAAAATCACATGAAAGGAATCACCGCCCTATCCCTGTCAATTCTATTGGCTGGGTGTTCGTCAATAGTAGTTACCAAGAACTACGACCAGAGCAATTCTGATAGCCCGTCTGCTAAACAGGGAATCCTATACTCGGTACCCAAGCAAAACTTTGAGTTCAGTATCGTTAGAAGTAAGGTCACTCCGAAAAAGGTCCTAAAAGTAGTACAAACAAATACCGCGAAAAAGAAGGCTCTAACCGAAGAAATTGACACTAAAAAATCAGAGATTAAGGCAATTGATTTACTCATCGCCAAAGCGCCCGCCGATTCTGATGCCCTACTAGAGCTTACCCTAAGAAAAAGCCTGGCTGAAATTGAAAAGTCAGCGCTAGAAGATCAGCTCGCAACTACAAATGCCAATTTGGCTGAAGCGAAAAAGAAATTGGTAGTGGCGGATGGAGGAAAGGAATACTACGAAGATAAAATTACGTTAGCAGCTTTGGCCCCATACCCGAGCTCTACAAGGCTGATTGCAGAGGTTGATACGTCGTTCTGGTCTTCAGATACCTTAGAAATAGAGACAACGGGCAGTGGATTACTGAGTGGCGGTTCCGCTACTTCCGAGGGTAACGTTGATGAAATAATCGTCGCGCTGGCTAACGCAATAGGAGCGGTTAAAGGCCGTTCAACACCGGAGAAGGTGTTTTCACTTAGGGAAAGCGCCCCCTCTGCCCCCGCTTGTCCTTTGGAGGAAGTCTCCTTCAAGTACGAAATCGATTTGTCTGAATCTAGCTGGGAGACTGATATTGCAGATCAACTAAAGAACAATGATCTATGCTACTCACTGAAATTGGAAAAAGACCATTACTACACACAGTCTATCGAAGATAAGAAGGGTACGATAACCACTCCTTCAAAAATCATCACTGCAAAAGTAGGAGGTGAAGCCAAAGGGTTGGTTTATCCACGCAAAGGCCTATATCGATTTAAGGTGGTCGGGACAAACACCAAAACATTCAGCAAAAATTTCTACATTCAGGCGATCGACCAAAGCGCACTAGGCTATATATCCTTGCAGCAAGGAGTTTTCGCCACTCATGACTATGAGTTTGATTTCAGCGACGGACTCTTGACAAGATATAAGTCAGTCAAGCCTAGCGAAGTAGTAGAAGCTTTGGCGATGATTCCAAAAGCGGCGAAAGCCCTAATATCCGTGCCTACTGAAATGCTGAAGCTTCGTGTCGATTACTCGAGCCAAGAAGAGGCGCAATACACTAAGGAAAAAGCCTTGTTAATTGCTAAAGAAACTCTTAAAGAAGCTGAAAAACAAGCCGCCGAAGGTACGCTTCTAGATGACGATACCAGTGACAGCACTACTGACTAAACATACATACACCCTCACCCACTCGCTTAGTGGTGTGGGTGGTGGGATGATTGGACCTCCCCCCCCCGCCTAACACGAATAAAGGAACTAACATTACATGAAAGTAGAAGAGCTCATAAACAAACT
>Ga0105358_10000950_pt1 | contig 15184 bp, 14 predicted proteins | sample GOMGulsemesocosm_5_FD_83509 | JGI IMG/M metagenome (GOLD analysis project Ga0105358, IMG submission 83509) | Methane-oxidizing microbial communities from mesocosms in the Gulf of Mexico - GOM15C Gulf of Mexico | ecosystem: Environmental > Aquatic > Marine > Cold seeps | place: Gulf of Mexico... | reverse complement strand
TCACAAATAACAAAACTATAGCTGGGGTGATCAACATTGCCCCCCGGCGTTTAGGGTCCATTATCCAATCTAAAAAACCACGCATTCTGTAATTTCCGACTCTTTAAAATTTACACTTAATTGGGGATTGAAGGCGGAGATTTTGTAAAACAAATCGTCCCCGCCTTCATAGAGTTAGCTAAAAACGGTTTATTCGATACGTCCCGCTTCTGTCAGCAATTCTTGCTGGAACTTAGCGATTGCATCCAGTGCCTCCTTAGCGGACACCTGACCCGTAATAGCCTTGTCGAATTCCTCTTGCTGCTGTGTCAGCAGTTCAAAAAATTCGGGCGTATGCCAAACGTCTTTCTGCCATGGAAGCACGGCTGCATGAGCACGGTTCCAAGGATTAAGGCTGTTATATTCAGGGTTCGCCATTACGCTCTTCAACGCAGCGTTACCGCTACCCTTTTTGGCAAATTCAAGCTGTGTTTCTGGTGACAACCACCATTTCACCAACTCAAGGCTTTCTTTAACAACTTCTTCGCTGTTCCAAGTTGTTAGAACAAATGGTTGACCACCAATATTGTCCCAACGTTCTAATTTCCCTGAACCATTTTTAGTTCCTGGAGGTAATGCAAAATCAGTTTTGTCAGCAACTTTGGAATTCTTGGCATCCAGCGCAGCAGCCGCAACGGCATTCCAGTTGACCATTGCAGCGATTTTGCCCTGCATGAACAATTCCTGAATTGCAAAAATATCCATTTGACCTGTTTTGGCAACGGGCGGTGAATATTTCAAAATATCAAGGTATTTCTCAAAACCTTTTACAGATTCTGCCGAGTTAACAACACCTTCAGCTTGAGCTTTTGGCTGATTTGATTCATCCCAAATACCGCCACCATTTTGCCAAATAAAGGCATTGATCTGCATTGAAGAGAAATCATATCCTTTACCCGCTTGATATGCTGTTCCGTAAAATTCTTCAGTGGCAGTACCTGAACCAAGCTTATCCCCCGGGGAGCGACGGAAAAACTCGCCAATATTTGACCAAGTTGCCCAATCAACTTTTTCCCATTCTTCATATGTGCAGGGAAGTGTTTTGCTGTATTTCGATTTGAAAGAAGCTTGCTCTCCCGCGTCACAGAACAAATCCTTGCGGAAAGTTGTCAACTTCGTATCAGGCATTTGCGGAAAACCGTAAATGTTATCTGACTTATAGGGGTATGTTGCATAAGCTTCTGTAAGCGCTGGATGAACATCATCCAGTGTTTTCTGAAGCGCAGGGTCAGCATCGATATATTTGTTCAGCTTCATAAACTGACCACCTTCGATGAAGGTTCCGATCCACTGACTGTCTGATACAACAAGTTGATATTTCTTTTCGCCCGATGCCATTGAGGCAGCTACTCGTTCGTAGAAACTAGGCCAAGGAATAAAATCAATTGCCAGTTTAACATTGTTTCCACTTGGTGATTTATAGGTTTTGTCAGCAAATTCCTGCATAAATCGGGTTGGTCCCCAATCTGGTGCAGCCATTTGAATAACAATATCTTTTGAGTATGCAGGAGCAGACACACCTAGGGTTGCAGCGAAAAACGCCCCAAGTGCTATGGCTCCCACTTTCTTAGTTCCAGTCATTATTTCCTCCGTGCTCTTCCTGCTAAAAAATAAGTTAGGTTTCATATTATTATTCCGAAAACGGTCACCTAATTACCGTTCCAGTTTCTTTTGCAAATAATTGGGTTGTCTGAAGATCAAACCCGCAAGTCATTCTTTTTCCTACCTGATATGCAACAGCTTGCTCTTCGGGTAGGACCATTTTCAATCTTGAGTTATTAGCAATTAGATCCAAGATCACGACATCGCCCAGTGGTTCGATCAGATGTACTTCTGCGGCAAATGTAGGTCCTTGGAAGTCGGCTGTATTTTCGACAGGCACAATTTCATGCGGCCGAATACCAAAAGTAAGCGGTTCTCCCACAGGAAAACCTTTAAGCGCAGGTTCCCATTCACCTCCCGAATAGTCACCAAATGGTGAAGCAACCTCGGGATTTACATCTGAACCTTTGCGTATTGCGTCAATCAAATTGATCCGGGGAGAACCGACCATGCCAGCGATATACGTATTGTCAGGAGTTTCATAGAGTTCATCAGGCGTTCCAACCTGAACCATTTTCCCGTCTTTAAGCACTCCTATACGTTCGCCGAGTGTTAAGGCTTCCAACTCATCCGGCGTCGCATAAATAATCGTAATACCCCGTTCACGATGGATCCGTTTGAATTCTGCACGCGTATCGTGGCGTAATTTCGCATCCAGATTTGTTAGTGGTTCATCGAGAAGCAACAACTCTGGGTGACGGATCAAAGCACGACCAATTGCTATACGCTGTTGCTCACCACCGCTGGCAGTACCCGGTTTTCGATCTAACGTATGAGAGAGTTTGAGTAATTCAGCTGTTTCTCCAATGCGCTTGTCAATTGCAGCCTTATCCATTTTTTTCTGTCTAAGCGGAAACGCTAAATTTTCACGAATTGTCAAATGGGGATAAAGGGCGAAAGTTTGAAAAACCATTGCGACACCGCGGTCCCGCATTGGTCTATCGGTCATATCCTGTCCGTTCAACTCGATCGTGCCAGCATCCGGTGCTTCGATCCCACAAATGGTTCGGAATGAAGTTGTTTTACCGCTTGCACTCGGCCCCAACAGGGCAAAGAACTCACCCTTGCGTACTTCAAGATCTAAACCGTCAATAGCTTTGACACTATCAAAATGTTTGACCAATCCTGTAACTTTCAGTGCCGACATATCTTAATACTCACAAACTTCGTTTAAAGACTTGAAACTGTTCATCAAGCTGCTCCTCTAAAAATGGAAATCGGTTCTGGAGCGTGATTTTTGAGAACAGCAACAACATTAGTGGCCGTGAATACACACATTTCCTGATACGTTCTTTTAGTTAGCGATGCCACGTGCGGGGTAATGAAACTATTAGGGTGTGCAATCACCGGGTGATTATTAACGGGCGGCTCGCCATCAACGACATCAGCCGCATAAACTGCAATATGTTCCTCATCGAGTTTTTCCACGAGCGCGTGTTCGTCCACTAATTCACCGCGTGACGTATTGATGAAAATCACGCCCGGCTTCATCAAGGACATCATCTGCGCATCAAATAATTGGCGCGTGTCATCATTGAGAGGAATATGTAAGGAGACCACGTCGCTTTTCGGTAAGTATTCTTTCAAATTCTCGACGAGACCAGATAGACCTTTTCCATCACGGCCAGTCATAGTGATGTTATTTGAGAATGCTTTGCATAGATCAGCCGTTTTACGTCCAATGTTACCCGTACCGACGATACATATATTTTTGCTCGCTAAGTCATCTCCAGAAAAATCGTTTCTACAATCCCAGTTTCCATCCTTAACGGCTGTGCCAGTGAAAAATCCCCGCCTTATCGCACTTAACATCAGCATCAAGCTGTGTTCTGCAACAGCAGATGCATTAATGCCGGGGGCATAAACAACCGGGATATCTGCATTTTCTGCAGCTTCAACATCAATATTATTCAGTCCAGCGCCACAGCGAGCGATAGCCTTTAATTTCGGACATTTTTCAATCAAATACCCATCCACTTGACCAATGCCACGTGTAACAATCGCTGTTATTTCATCAAAGGGCAGAGCATGAGCATGAGCATCTGGTGATGGAGACAAATGCACAGCCCCCGCACTTTCCAGCAATGCCATTCCCTTCTGATCTATGGTTTCTAACAGCAATATTGTCATTTCAGGACGTTCCTCTGCGAGGATCATTCCGGCCCGATTTGAATAGCTGATTATCTTCCGCCACGTGAACCAAATCGTCTTCGAATATTTTGGGATCAATTTCATCGCTCTTGCGACTTGCAATCTCAACAAGGTTTCCTGACGGATCGCGAAGAAACATCTGCATGGTTCCAGTTGGTAACTGGCGAACCTTTCCCCAAGGCTCATTGTCAATCACACCTGCTTTTTTGACCCGCCAAAAAACGTCACTGAAATCATCAACGACAAGACAAAAATGTGCACGGAAAGGACGTTCGTCTCTGAACTCATTCATGTGAATTTGTGCACCATTTGCAAATTTGAAAAATTGTGCAGGAAAATCCAATGATGGTGTTTCGTCCAATTCAACACCTAAAAGACCATTGTAAAAGGCAATACCTTCTGCAAGATCATCCACTAGAATGTTTACATGTTGTAGAAGCCATTTATCAGACATTTTGAGCTCTCTTTTTCCAAACAAGATGCATCATTTTGCGTATTCCGCTACAAAATCGCTATTTATGGTTAAACCCCACCCCGTACCCATTGGCGGGGAAAAGCTCCCATTATCAGCATTAATATTTTCAGAAACCAGATCTTGCAGAAGCGGGTTTGCGCCTAACGAAAATTCAATAATGTTCGCTGCCGGGCTTGCAAATGCCAGTGTCAAACCAGCAATGAATGAAATAGCAGATCCCCAGCAATGTGGCGCTAATTCAAGCTGATTTGAAACCGCAAGGGCAGATATTTTAAGCCCCTCGGTCAAACCACCGCATATTGCCATATCAGGTTGCAAAACATCCGCAGCTTCTCGGTCAATTAAATCCTGAAAATCGAAACAGGTAAATTCACTCTCACCCATGGAAATTGGCATATGGGCATCTCTTCGCACTGCAGTCATAGCTTTACGTGCATCGGCACTTACAGGTTCTTCAAACCATCGAAGATTAAAATCTGCTGTTCGGCGAGAAAATTCCTGTGCTTCAGCTGGGTTGAACGTTCCATGTGCATCCACCATGATATCGTAATCTGGTCCAAGAGCCTCTCTTGCAGCAGTTACCCGTGCAACACTTGCAGAAACAGACCCATCCATAACACCAACACGCATTTTGACTGACTTGAAGCCATGCTTTACATAGGATCTAAGTTGCTCTCCAATTGCGTTGACATCAGCCCATCCACCACTGGCGTAGGCATCCATTTTATCTCGAGCGGCTCCCCCCAATAAATCCAGAACAGGCGTATTTAAGCGCTTACCGGCAAGATCCCACAAAGCAAGATCAATACCGCTCATGGCAGAGATCCAAATCCCACGCCTTCCCAACACATGAAAAGACCGCCCGCGTGTTTCTCCGTAACCATCGCGAGTTCCATTATATAACAGGCTCCAGACACGACTTATTTGGGTCGCGTCCTTGCCAATCAGTTGAGGCTTAAATTCCTTTTCGATGATACTGACTAGTGCTTCGCACGACCCTTGACTGCCAACAGCGGCTTTAGCCTCACCATACCCAACCATCCCGTTTTCAAGAGTGACAGTCACAAGCGCCATATCGAAACTACTAATCCGGCCAAAATCCGAGACATGCTGTTTCTCAAAAGGGATCGGACAACTAATCCAAGTCGCAGTTACATCTGCGATATTTGTACCAATTTTCCCCATTATGAAATCAACGGAACGATATGCTGGCATGAACGCTTTACCATTTCAGTGTAAAACTCTTCGCTCAACAGGCTGCTGCCGTGATCTTCAATAAATTTCAATTGTTCCGGTGAAATATCTACTGGATTTGTTTCAACTTGATTTGGCCATTTTGTTACTGGCGTACGGTCAATTGGTGTTACAAACTCGAGCGTCATCGCGCCATCGTAGCCGACTTCAGTCAGTGTTTTGACAATTTCCGGCCAGTTAAGTTGCCCCATACCCGGGGGCATACGATTATTATCTGCAACGTGAAAATCAACCAGCATATCCCCGGCTGTCCGAATAGCCTCCATGAAATCGACTTCTTCGATATTCATATGGAATGCGTCGAGACAAACTCCGCAATTAGGTCCAACATCTTTTGCAAGTGCAACCGCTTGATCCGCGCGGTTCAGGAAGTAAGTTTCAAACCGGTTTAAAGGCTCTAGCGCAATCTTTATGCCAAATTTTTCTGTAAGTTCGTACACCTCTTTAAGGCTATCAACGACCCATTTCCATTCTTCTTCAGGAGATCCATCCGGAGACACTTTCCCAACTGTAGCTGGGACTACCGTGAGTTCAGTGCCCTCAAGCTCGTGCACCATGGTCGCAACTTGCTTCATATAATCTACGGTTGCAGCACGTTGGGCCTCATCTTTTGCTGCCAAATTCCGATCACCTAATGTCAACGTTACCGATCCCCAGCAGAACATATCCAGTTCTTTCAGCAACTTACGCACATCAGACGTCTTATATTGGTCAGGTTCACCGCTAATTTCTATGCTTTGCAAACCATATTGCTTACCACGGCGTAATGTCGTTTCTACAGGCTCGGCTCTCATCCAGTTATGCGTTGAAAGGTGCATTTCTCGCTCCCACGATGTCTGTATTTATATTTTTCTATCCAAAAAATTGACTATCAAATTATGAAGGCACCTCCCTCGCCCTGATAACTGAACCTCAAAATCTGGAACACCATTTTGGTTTACCTAATTGGTCCAACCAATTCAAGGGACAAATTTAAAATAGAAGATTTTTCTTACATAAATACTTTCTATACTTACAAAAATTCGTTTAATTTCAACTATTTAACTGATTTGTATACGTTTACATTTTCAGCATAGTACAAAATGTAAACGTATACATTCAAGTACTTTTTTAAAATATTTAACGAATCAAATATAAAATGAATTAGAAATTCTCTTAAAAACAAACTTTGTTTGGCTTATTTAGTGATGCGTACATAAGATAATCCAGAGAGTGTTTTGGCTAATGCCCTCTCGAGTATCGTAGTCGTCGACACCAGTCTATTTTCTATCAGTGCAACAGATTTATTAGTAGCATCAACTAACCCCATAGCATTCAACTAGCTATCAGATTACCTGCCTGTTTTACTCCAAATCCCTCTCCCACCGCCAAATTGGATTTGAAGGAAAGGAGCGTTCATAAAAAGTTGCTAGTCAGCATCGTCTTGAACTAAATGCGGCGTGATAAAGGTTATTAGATTTCGATTTTCTTCCCTCTCAGCGCCAGACCTGAACAGGGTGCCTAGCATAGGGATATCTCCAAGCAGCGGTACAGTTGTTACAGGATCTTCGTCCGGTAGGCTGATATGGCTAGCAAGTCGCACCGGGCATGGACCATTGGCCACCTCTGAGGGCAAATCATATTCAGTTACAAGATGCCTCACTCCTTTTTTAGCTGTACCAAAACCCAAGCGGCTCCAAATCGCGTTCTCCTGACCATCCTTGCCGCTAAAATTTAGACGGATACTGCCAAGGTTATCGCGCCCACTTTCTGACCACCCACCTTCTTGATGCTCAACATGTTCTCCATCCACATAGCGGTCGTAGGTCCACCGGACAGTCAACTTCCAATCACGGTACAAAGTTATGATAATATATTTAACAGGGAGATGGTATTTCCCCTTAAAGTCACGTAACCACTGACTGTGGAAAGTGCCATCCCCTGGGACATTTTTCAGATCAAGGCTGACAGTTAGTTTATCTCCCGGACCAATATTGGCCCGAAGGTCGTAATCAACGCCTCCCGTGCTTCCACTAGTAAACTCTCCAACGGTTGGATCATTCTCAGTCTTGGGTCCGGTATCGGATGAGTTGTTACTACCAAACAAGCTGCTTCCACTTGAACTTCCGCCCGTGCCGAACCCACCACCAGTTGATCCTCCAAGAAGACTTCCCAAAGCTTGACTTTTGGCCTGACTGGTAGCCCGCTTTCCAAGCTCAGCGCCACTACCAACATCAAAGTTAGATCCTATATTCAGCGGATCAGTACTTGCTTCAATGAATTTGCAATCAATCATGACTTGAGGAGTAGTAACCTCAGCATGTCCAAGGCTGCTCATCCCCCCGTTGCACAAACACACGACACTAATAATGGAAAGTGTCCGATATTTAATCATGCCGACCCCCAAACGTTACTATTTCAGATAACTCTAACATACCAACAAATTGGAATTAAACAAAGGAGACGGTTTCCAAATAGATTTATAGGTTACTGTTGAAAGGGTTTCATTATCTGAATGAACAACCCAATCTAGCCTCATATACGCATAGGGAGATATTAGTTGTTGTTTGTTTTTTGACCCTCAGTTTCTACGAATATTTTAAATGCAAGGTTCATCCTACGATACCCCTCTGTCAACACATCCGGCGGCAGATCAGCGAAACCAATAAACAAACCAGTGAAATCTTCATTATGGACCATCTTTGTCCTGCCACCGTCAGAGTCTTCAAGAAGAAAGACATGTTCCCCATAGAATATTCCTTTAATTCCTCCACCCCATGTTAGTTCCTGGTTGTCTTTCAAACGCAATACGTGAACAGCGGGAACATCAATTATTTTTCCGTCGGGTCGATGCACCTTTATTTCTAGCTTGCTACCAATCATTGGTTCTCCTCGCACACGAACGTGATAGGGGTTCCATTTGTCATAGCCTTCGAATTCAATCAATTTGGCAAATACGATCTCTTTTGGGGCGTCGATTATGACTTCGGTACGAATGGGTATGTGAGTTGTGCAGCCGGCGAATAAAAAGACAATCAAAACCATGAGCAATATTTTCATATTAATCATCCTGCTAAAGTGGTTGCAGAAAGTGTGACTATCGTTTCAAGTTACAATATCTTTCTGAGGAACTATTCCATTTTTTTCTACAGTAGATTATCGCGCCAATAACAATAAACAGTATAGAATAATCGCGCCAAAAAAATTGGGGAATAATCCGAAATAAAATCATGAACACCCACAAGCAAAAAATTGTAAGCCCTATCACTCAACTACATGCAGGTCGCAGCGAGAAACTTCGACTTCTACAGAAAATTACGGTTACATTGATTAAAACCGAGTTGTGGCACTGAAACATTTTAATCGCTAGGCATCCGCATAAACACTGGTTGAATTTGATACAGATTAACATTTGAGAGCATTGCATTCTCAATAGAATATGCACTTTATGTAACGTAACCAAATTACGTTCATCAGTTCAAAACGGACCTACACTTAAGTCAAAGTCTGTCAATAACTGTACCAATTAACGCTTGAGCAAATAACAAATGAAGTTAAATGTATTAGACATGCAATAATGCACTTGGGCGACCACGCTTAAGGGAGCGACCGTGCCGGTTTTAATTATCGACGACAATAAGGATCTCCAGGAGGTTATGGCAGCTGCTCTCGAAATGAATGGGCACACCGTTATTTTTGCAGACAATGGTATTTTGGGGCTGGACGCCATAGAAACACACCATCCAAGCGTAGTTATCTGCGACATTGATATGCCTGAATTGGACGGGGACAAAGTATTTGAAAAGCTACGGGCGATGGGGGGCGAAATTGCCGCAGTTCCGTTCATATTTTTAAGTGGCAGGATTACCGAAAAAGGCCAAATCAACCGATTGTTTGACGGTGCGGACGCTTGCTTGTTAAAACCCGTCAGCATGAACTTGCTGTGCGCTCAAGTAAGCTCACTTCTGGCAAATAAATCCCGAAATAACAAACTATTTTGGAAAAAACTTGAAAAAATTGAAACTACGTTGAAAATTTCAGCTAATGAAAAATTCCACCACTTCCCTTCTCTTTTTCTAGGCCTCGATAATTATGTCCATTCAATTTGCAGCGTGATTAACAAACGAGATATCACCAAGCTTAAAGAAAATTCAGAGATACATATTCTTGAAAATGATTACCTCATTTATACCCAAATGTGGTTGCAGAAAATTAAAGAACGAAAATTACTCATCGAAAGCCCTGCAACAGACTATTTAAATTGGCAAATAATATACTTGGTGGCAGAGGCCCGCTTCCAACAAAAAAACATCTTTGTATCAGATCTATATATTATGATAGATGCTGCGCGCGCGACCATTAACTTCAGATTAAAAACTCTTGTTGAAAATAACGTCCTTTCCAAAACGAATGATACAAACGATGGCCGCCGACAACTCGTCACATTAGAGGCGCCCTTTCGAAGAAAATTAGAGGAACATATCAAGACGAGCATTATTCATCTTAAATCGGTATTTTAGAGCTGCCGCTCAATAAAGCTCACTTATAGTACTTCACGCTTGCTTTAAGTACTGATTCACTTTTCACTTCTACACCCACATCACCTGCCGTCATTTTAAATCGACGAGTACCAATTTGGTTTCTATTTTCAGTTAATGACAAAAGGGTGGTGTTCTTTATAATTTTATTTAGGATCTGCAAAAATGATTTGGAGTTATTAGCCAAACGCAATTTAATAAATATACAGACCCAACTATGACACGTATTAAACCAAAGAATTCTTACAAAACATTTTGAGTGACTGATTACTCATACGAACTACGATTTTGTAGAATATAAATTAGTTGTTCAATCAAAAGAGAAACTACTCTTTTTGAAATATTGTTGATTGCAAACAAGAAAATTCAGTTTTTAAGTATAATAGTGAACTCATTCACACGCCAATTGGCAGTCTAGTTCATTAAATCTTTGGAATATTAATAATATCGGTATTAGCGCTAAGTGCAGAAGAAGGTGATTTTAGCGAACTTGGTGTAGATTTTTATGGCGCAATTTCTGTAAATCCAGCCATTCCATTTGACTATATGTATTTACTAAACAACCGATCGTTACTTGAGCAAGAAAATAGTAATTGGACAGTTCATTTAAGATAACTTTAAGTACACAAAAATGTAGCCCGTATAGGCTTCGAGCTTATGGTTTTCGAGAAGGAACGTGAGTAGCTTTGAACTGTTCCTTAAAGCTGACTTAAAGAAAGCGTCCTACGCAATTCAAGTGTTATCCATTCAACGAAAGCCCTAACTCTCGTGGACATTAATTTTGCATGGGAATAAACGACACTCACCGGCAATGGTGGAGGCTCATAGTCAGCTAGAACTACCGTAAGTTCTCCCGATGCAATTTCTGCTTCGACTTGATAGGATAAGAAAATACCAAACCCCATATCATCACGTACCGCATTTAACATAGAGGCTATTTGAGTACAGTATAAAGGCCCATCTACCGGAATGTTGTGAATTTTCTTTTTCTCGTGAAACTGCCAACTGCCTGCATGACTAAGCCCAGAAAACCGAATGCAAGGCACCTTCAAAAGATCGGTAGGGTGGATAATCGGTGGCATGGAGCTGATTAATTTTGGCGTCGCACATATTACGCGCCTTACATGACCAACATTTTTGGCAATCATCGATGAATCTGCTAAGGGGCCAATGCGAAATCCAACATCTACCCCCTCCTCCACCAAACTTACGTTTCGATCAAGCAACAGCAGGTCAATTTTAACTTGTTCATTTTGGCGTAAAAACTGCGATATCAACGGTGTTAAAAGTGTGGAGCCAAAAGTCACAGAAGCTGTAACAGATAATTTGCCACTGGGTTTTCTCTGTCGGGCACTCAGTTCAAGCTCGGCATCTTCAATATCAAAAAGAATTAATCGGCAACGCTCTAAATAAGCGATCCCTTCAACAGTTAGCGTGATTTTACGTGTTGTTCTATTCAGGAGGCGCGTCTTAAGAAACTCTTCCAGGTTAGCCAGTGTTCGAACCACTGTCGGTAATGATGTTCCAAGTTCATCTGCTGCTTTGGTTAAGCTCCCACTATCAACAATTTGAACAAAAGTCGCCATCGCATTAAGTTTGTTCACGTCTCAATTACTCCATTTTTTGAAATAGTATTATACATAATACACCATTTATTCCAATTACTAAAATATACATAATCACTCTCAGACGCTAAGTCGTCCCATAAACCAATATGATTTAGCAGATTGAAATCTTTTAAAAAGGAACACGTAATGAAAGCAGCAATTTTAGTTCTATCAGACCCTAATCACGGAAAAGAAGAAGCGCTCGGTCGTGTATTTAATGCACTCGCTACAGCATATGATTACAAAGAAAATGGCGCAGAAGTACAAGTTCTATTCAATGGCACTGGTACCCGCTGGATTTCGGAATTAAGCGATCCTGAAAATCCTGTTCACGGCTTATTTGAAGCAGTAAAAGACAAGATTGCAGGTGTATCTTGCGGTTGTGCCGACGTTTTCGGTGCTGCGGAAGAAGTAGAAAAATCAGGTTTTGATTATCTTACTGAAAACGCTATCCCCGGCACTCGCGGCCTCCCAAGCGTTCACCGCTTGGCTTCAGAAGGTTTTACTATTTTAACATTCTAAGCTCAAAAATACTCACCGCCCTCCTCCCTTCATGGCGGTGAGTATCATTTCCCCCTGTCATATTGCGCTAAGGAGCTAAGGTAATGAATATCCACCCCCCGTTTCACCAAGGCGAGTTGAAGGTTCAGCAATTAGCGAATGAAGCCGCCATTGGGCAGCGAAACGGCAGTGTTATCAGCGACAAAATTATCCTTGGTGCCATTCCCTTTATTGCTCAACAAAACATGATTGTTGTAAGCAGTCTCGATAGAAAGGGGAGAGTTTGGGCATCTGTACTAGTTGGTAATGCAGGCTTTGTTCACGCGCCTGACGCCAGTTCGATGCAAATAGACAAAACAAAAATCGTGAGTAACCCGACTGATCCTTTATGGGAAAACATTAAGTTTAATCCACAAGTGGGTGTTATAGCGATCGAGTTAAGTACACGCCGTCGTTTGCGAGTTAACGGCCGAATACATCAACTTGACGAGACGAATTTTGAAATTGTCGTTGAACAAGCATATCCCAATTGCCCCAAATATATTCAAAGAAGAAGTATCAATATAGAAGGCGCTGCTCCTGTCAGAAAAACAGCTCAAACCAAAGTCGGGACAAAACTCTCACCCCAACAACTGAAATTGATACGAACTGCGGACTCTCTGTTTGTTGGAAGCGCAAGCCCAGTCCATTCAGTAAGCGTACCAACCGACCCGACACAATTAGTGCAACATGGCGGTGATGCCTCTCATCGGGGTGGATTTCCCGGTTTCATTCAAGTTGAAGGGCAAACCTTAGTGATACCTGATTACCAAGGGAATAGCATGTTTAATACATTGGGCAATATCGAAGTTTATCCCTTTGTTGGCGTCGCTATTATTGATTTTGAACGAAACACTATTTTGCAGTTGTCAGGGAGAGCAAAAATTTTATGGGATCAGGACGATCCAGCGAATAAATCAGCAGGTACAAAAAGGTTCTGGGAACTGATTGTCGAGGAATGGCAGGAATCGTCAATGCCAGAAACAACAAACTGGCATTTTCATGATTATTCGCCTCATAATCCACGAGAAAAGAAACCACAAGAACCATCTGTCGATGAGTTAGTTTTAAAAATTGAAGATGTTACAAGCAAAAGCCCTCGTATTAAACAATATCGCTTGGTTCCCCTAGATGGTGAAAAGTTACCGTCATTTGATCCCGGTGCTCATTTACCAATCAAGCTTGTCTTACCTACGGGAATAGAAATCGAGCGACAGTATTCAATTTTGTCCTCATCAAACGAAACCCGCTTTTACGAAATTGCGGTACAACGAGAGTTGAATGAAAAAGGTGGCTCTAATCTAATTCACGATCATTTTAACACTGGTTTGGTTGTGAATGCGGCCCCCCCGCGCAATGAATTTCCTTTATCACCTATCGCGAACCACACCATCTTGATTGCCGGCGGAATTGGCATTACAGCCATTCTTTCAATGGTACGCGAGTTAATTGAAAAAAATGCATCCTTTGAAATTCATTACACCGCTCGGACAGAAGTAGAAATGGCTTTTTTGAATGAAGTAAATCACCTTACCGGCGGCAAAGCGCATTTGTATTTCACACAGGAAACAAAGACAAATCGACTTGATCTGAGAACTTTAATGAACAATGCAAGTTCACAGACCCATCTATTTGTCTGTGGCCCTATAACAATGATTAATGCCGTTAGAAATTACGGCGAAGAATTTGATTGGGCGCCATCCAGAATACATTTTGAAAGTTTTGGCTCAGTAAGTTCAGCCAACGACAAGTCTTTTGATATTAAATTAGAAAAATCTGGTGGTATTGTAACTGTTAAGCCAACGCAAACAATTTTGGATGCTCTAATCGATGCAAAAATCTCTGTGCCTTATGACTGCAAGCGCGGTGAATGTGGCATGTGTGTGACGAGTGTTATCGACGGCGAAATTGACCACCGCGACATATTCCTTAACAAACAAGAACGTACCCAACAAATATGCGTCTGTGTTTCTAGGGCTAAGGGTCAAGAGATCGCGTTGGACCTTTAATATGCCCCAGCATCACTATCAAATAAGGATATAAATATGAAACGCGTTTTAATGATGCTGGCAAATGGCGTAGAGCCAATGGAAATGGCCGCTTTTACTGATGTTTTAGGATGGGCCTCTTTGGTCGGTAGCGAGGAAATACAACTCGTCGATGTTGGGCTGCGAAAGGAAATCAAAACAACCTTCGGTCTACAATTGAAGCCAAATAGTTTGCTAAAAGATGTTGATTTAGATTTGTTTGATGCTCTTGCGATACCAGGTGGATTTGAGCCTTCTGGATTTTACGATGAAGCATTAAGCGAGGAGTTCCTGAGCGTAATTCGTCATTTTTCCGGCGAAGGAAAATTCATTGCAAGTGTATGCGTGTCTTCAATCTGCCTAGGGGCTGCAGGTATCCTTAGCGATAAGAAGGCAACTACGTATCATCAGGTTGGCGGCAAACGCAAACAACAGCTCGTCGATACCGGCGCTATCTTCATTGACCAGCCTATCGTATGTGATGGCCCGATAATTACATCAACAGGACCGGGAACAGCGCTTGAGGTAGCGTTCCATTTACTTGAAAGATTGACCGATGAAGAAAATGTAGAAAAAATCAGGCAAATAATGCGAATGCCCCAACCAAGTAAAGAATGGTATCAAACGCCACAGGTCACTGAACACTTATCCTAGCCACTTGTCAGCCTCATTTTCTAGACTGTCTCTTTAAAAATACCCACGCAGTTTAAAGTTGTGTTAACGGCAGAAGCATAAGCCTTTGACAATCATTATAAATTACAACTATCAAATATAGCTACCATCGTACCAGATTGCCCCTTCCTCCTTGCATCACACTATCTTTGTTTTCTTGACCAAAATCAAAGCGTACTCATAAGAGATTTTCTATGTTGCCAGCACCGGTAACTGAATGAAAGGGTTTTGGCAATGCATACCAAATCTGCAGCCCGCAATATTTTTTATGGTGGTTCGTTGTTTTTCTTGCTGATATTT
>Ga0105358_10000947_pt1 | contig 15229 bp, 8 predicted proteins | sample GOMGulsemesocosm_5_FD_83509 | JGI IMG/M metagenome (GOLD analysis project Ga0105358, IMG submission 83509) | Methane-oxidizing microbial communities from mesocosms in the Gulf of Mexico - GOM15C Gulf of Mexico | ecosystem: Environmental > Aquatic > Marine > Cold seeps | place: Gulf of Mexico... | reverse complement strand
ATTACCTGGAATCCAAGGCTGGCAGTGGCCATTTTATATGGTGCACAGATTTCAGAGAGACAAGCCCATTCACATCACCCGATTTTATCAACTGGTGAAGCACTTTTTTGCCAAGGCCAATGCTAGGGGGTAATTCATAAGGAGTGTGAATGTAAAATTTAAGAGATGACAGGCACCCAATAAGAAGCAAAGCAATTAGCATAATATCAAATGCTTAAATGTGTTTCTGAGTATTTTGGCGTGTTACTAAGACGCCTCAGTAATATGACTCAAATACTTTATTACAAAATATATGGCAAAAAATATTGGTCTAATGTCAGGAATGCGACTTTGAAGTCATACCAATACAGTTACGTGAACGACATCTATGGCTAAGCGGACTATTTATAGTGACCATTCACATCTAAATTAGGTCGGTTTTGTGGTAGCTGAAGAAGTCTCTAATGATCACTAGCTTAATGTTAACAAAGATACGAATATAGTCCTTCTATTTTAATTCAATTCCAGCACCTAAATAGGCTTTTGGTAGGCAGTTTGGACAAATACCATGAATGAAGTTTGCATCTGAACGCTCACTAATATATTTTTCTAAACGCTCCCAGTCACCATCACCATCACGTATGTTGTGACAACCAATATTTTTTCTTTGTTCCTGCGTATTTATACATTTCATATTAAAACTGCCTTTCGACAAGAAAATAGGAAACTTGACGTCTTTCCTCATTTGAGTAATTGAAGGATTAATAACAAGTTTTTGTATTATATAACGGTTTCAGGTAATCTCGATTTTATTGAAATTTTAAAGAAGAAAAATTGTCCTTGTAGAAATCAGGCAATTTGCCTTCTAATAAGACGGTTATATTCAAGGAGTTTATATTGAACAATTGGAATCTTTCTCATACATTCGAATTTGAAGGGAGGCACGTCAAATACGATGTAAAAGGTGAGGGACTTCCTCTGATCTTGGTACATGGTACGCCTTGGTCTTCATTTAACTTAAGGCATTTGATTCTAGAATTATCTCGTCATTACAAAGTTTACTATTTTGACCTTCTTGGATATGGCGTTTCTGACAAAAGTGATGCTGATGTCTCTCTAGGAATACAAAATAGGCTGCTTGATGCTTTATTAGAACACTGGAAATTAGAGTCCCCTTTTATTGTTGGTCACGATTTTGGTGGCACTACAGTATTAAGAAGTCATATTTTAAATAAGCGCAATTACAAGAAAATTGTCGTGATTGATCCAGTAGCGTTATCTCCTTGGGGATCACCATTCTTCAAGCATATTGAAAAATATGAAAACGCTTTTTCTGGTGTGCCAGATTATATCCATTCCGCTATTGTCGAAGCGTATGTAAAAACTGCTGCACATCAAAAGTTGGATCAGGATACGATTGATGGGATATTAGCTCCATGGAGTGGTGAGCAGGGTAAGCCAGCATTTTACAGGCAAATTGCACAAGCAGACTCGAAGTTCACGGATGAGTTTCAAGAAAAATTTGACGAAGTGGGTGTTCCAGTTCTTATATTGTGGGGCGAGGAAGATCGATGGATACCTTGTGAGCAAGCTTATTTACTTCAAAGTAAAATTAAAGGTTCCAAACTTGTAACAGTGCCTAACTCCGGGCACCTAGTAATTGAAGAAGAGCCTGTAGTGTTAACAAAAGAAATACGAGCGTTCTTTGGCAAATGAATATAACAAAGTACTCGAACTGACCTCCTACACATGGCATTTTTGCTTCGAAAAAGTGTCGGCATATGTTGGAGGCAGATTAGTGCGGCGTTAGCGTTACAAAAACTAATCCTAATTTAGTTTTAGCCTGTTAGTCCTAATGTTTCGAATGTAGTAGTTATCCTTTCAAACTAAGCCGTAACTGTCATATTTGGCTAGCTGGATCAGCCTCTAATGGTCACTAGCTTAATGTTAACAAAGATACGAACGGACGTTCCCCACAGATATAAATACGCATTGTTTGACTAAAAACATTACCAATTAGTCGAATAACCTAACTGACAAAAATGCTAAACATCTACTATCCTTAACAATATTATTTCGTTAATAAGGTTTTTGTTAAAATATATGTATTTGGCCATTTTATCATTATCCATTGTAATTCAACTCATTGCGGTTATTTTAGCGTTGAAATTTTTAGTGTTAACAAAAGAAAGAAAGGGCTGGTTATTCATAACCACCGCTATTTTTTTAATGTCTATTAGACGTATAGTTACTTTATATGGCGTTCTTTCAGGAGAAATTCATTCTCCAACAGATTTAGTCTCGGAATATGTTGCTCTTACTATTTCCGTGTTGATGTTATCAGGCGTATATTTTATTGGTGAAATTTTTTCTTCTCTAATGAATAAACAAGAAAAGTTAAGATCATGGTATAACTCTCCCTTCATTGGTGTCATTGAATCAGGTAAAAACGGAGAGGTATTTACTGTCAATGATGCTGTTCTTAATATGCTGGGTTATACGCGTGAAGAGTATGACCAATCAGGTTTAGATTGGAAGAACTTAACACCTAAAGAGTTTTTATATTTAGACGAGAAAGCAATAGAAGAATGCGATAAGAAAGGTTATTGCTCACCTTTTGAAAAAGAGTACTTTCATAAAAATGGTCATCGAATTCCTATCTTAATCACTTTCTCATTATTTAATCAGTCGCCATATGAATATACTGTTTTTGTTATTGATTTATCTGAACAAAAGCATTCAGAGCAGCGCTTAGATATTGCTTTACAAGCAACACGAAGTGGAGTTTGGGATTTGAATATAAAAACGGGAGCAATTGAATTAGATCAAAGTTGGTTGAGATTATACGGCTATAACGACAGTGATGAACTTAGTCATGTTGATTCATGGCGAAAATTAATTGCTCCAGACGATCTTAAAAAGTTAACACATAACTTCACCGAGCACCTTGATGGTCATAGTGAACACTACCAAGCGGAATACAGAATACGACATAAAGCTGGACATTATGTTTGGGCGCTTGCGCAGGGTAAGGTTGTAGAGTTTACTCATGATGGTAGTCCATTACGAATGGTGGGTACTGATACTGATATAAACGATAAAATTGCAAGTCGCTCAGAATTAAAAAAACTAAACGAGACGTTATTATTTATTTCCAATATTGAAAGCGGATTTATTACCGGAACAGATACCAAGTTATTATTCGATCAAATACTGTTACACCTTTTAGATTTCACCGAAAGCGAATATGGATTTATTGGTGAGGTTCTTCTTAATCATGATGGAGCACCTTATTTAAAAACATGGGCAATTACCAACATTGCTTGGGATGAAGGCAGCCGAGATTTTTATAAAAATAACGCCCCTAATGGCATGAAGTTCACTAATCTAAGAAGTTTATTTGGCGAAGTAATGACAACAGGACGTTATATTATAGCGAATAACCCTAGCCACCACCCTAAGAGTGGTGGTTTACCAAATGGCCACCCCGATTTAAATGCCTTTTTAGGTATTCCTATATATTCTGGCAAAATTTTAACGGGGATGGTGGGGATTGCCAATAAAGAAAATGGTTATGATGAACCCCTTATCGCATTATTACAGCCTCTGCTAAATTCAATCGGAACTATTATTTCAGGTCTTGTTGATCGTAGAAAAAAAGTAGAAGCCGAAGAAACGGTTAGAAGAACCTTAAAACTGGATGCTGTAGGTCAGCTTGCAGCGGGTATTTCTCATGACTTTAATAACATTCTTGCCATCATTATTGGTAATACTGAATTGATTGAACGAGACTATACCCTTGAAAAGCCAATTAAAAGTAAGCTTGACGTCATAAAGAATTCAGCAGATCGAGCCAGCCAATTAACAAAAAAATTGCAAAGAATTTCTCGTATTGAAGTATTTGATATTGAAACCTTTGCCATCGACTCATTCATTCATAAAACCATAGATATTTTGGCTAAGGCGTTAACTCCTCAAGTTGAAGTTAAGCTTAACTTCGAAGAAGGCTCATGGTTAATAGATAGCAACAAAGGAGATTTTCAAGATGTACTGCTTAATTTGGCAATTAATGCCCGAGATGCAATGCAAGGGTGTGGCGAATTAATCTTCACTCTGACTAAACAAAGTATTGAAGCTAGTGATTATGAGGGTATAACTAACGTTGATTCTGGGGAATACATCTTATTAACCGTCAGTGATACAGGAACAGGAATTTCGGAAGAAGATTTATCTAAAGTTTTTGACCCATTTTTTACCACTAAAGACAAAGACAAAGGCACTGGGCTTGGCTTATCTATGGCTTATAATTTTATGCGTGAAAACGGTGGCTTTATTGACATTAACTCTGAGCTAGGTATTGGTACTTCTTTCTTACTTTATTTCAAACAATCTTCCAATAAAACTTCTGTTGTAACACCCAAATCAAGCCTATCTACTCACCCCATGGGTACCAAAACCCTATTGATTGTTGATGATGAACCTGAATTAGTTACATTAGCAAAAAGTACGCTCACCTCACTTGGTTATAATGTTTTAACTGCGAACACAGTTAAGCAAGCAATTACATTATTAAGGAATACACCGACTATCGATTTATTGTTTAGCGATATTGTCATGCCGGGAGGGTCAACTGGTTTTGACTTAGCAAATTTTGTTGGTACAGAATATCCCCATTTAAAAGTACTGCTGACATCGGGATATAATTCCGAAGAAAGTCACCGGGGCATATCAAGCAATTTACTTAAGGCTCTATTAGCTAAACCTTATAAGCAATCTGAGATGGTTCAAAGGATTACAACATTATTAAAAGAAAAACAACATGCAATAAAAAATGACTTTAATATGTTAGACGACGAAAATAATCAATCTATTGGCGGCAGTTTAATCCCAGACTTGTGGCAAGAGAAACTTAGTCTGGGAATACCTTCTATGGATGATGATCACAAGGTATTGTTGACTTTAATTCATCAAGCGAAAAAAACAATTGATAATTCTGTGCTTATGGAGACAAAAATAATTTTAGACAGATTGATGGATTTTACCCGTACACACTTAAAGCGTGAAGAAGAAGTAATGCTAGCTTGTGAGTACCCTAACCTCAGTCAGCATCAAGCCGTTCATCATTTATTACTTAGGCAAGTGAGTCAAATGGAAAAGCGACAACAGCTTGGTGAGCTTGAAATGACAGAGCTAATCGATTTTTTAAGTTCTTGGTGGTTAGATCATATTCAAACTATGGATAGAGCTTATGCTGATTTTTGCCGTGAGAATGCTCAGCTTATTGAAAAGGCAATAAAACGCGTGGATGCTATGACAGATGATGAAAAGGAATATAAATAGATGACACATCGAGATATTTATATTATTGATGATGAAGAAGATATCGTCAATATGCTAAGTTCCGCAGCTGCAATAGCTGGACTAACATGTGCAGGGTTTAATCGAGCAAGTGATTTTTTTGATGTAATTGCAGATATAAACAGTAAATCTATCCTAATTTTAGATCTGCACATGCCGCATATGGATGGTATTGAAGTGATTAGAAAACTTGCTGATATAGATGAGCCACCTGTACTTATTCTCATTAGTGGTCATGATTCAAGTATTCTACATTCAGCAGAAAAACTAACACGGGCACATGATTTAAATATTTTAGCAGCAATTAATAAACCAATAAATATGAATTACTTTATTAAATTGCTAATGGAACATTTCACTCAATTTCAAGATAAACAAACGAGTAAAGCTTATTCAAATATCAGTAATCTTGAGCTAGGAAAAGATGACCTAACTGTGGCCATATTGAACAATGAACTCGTTTTATTTTATCAGCCCCAAATAGACATTGTTAACAAAGAACTGATAGGCGTTGAAGCTTTAGTACGCTGGCAACATCCTCAAAAAGGGTTGTTGTTTCCTGATTGCATTATCCCTATTGCAGAAAAATATAAACTAATGGAAAACCTTACTTTATGGGTTATTAATAAAGCAATTGAGGATGCTCACAGCCTTCCTGTGCCTGTGTCGGTTAATATTTCAGCAGAAAATATTACTAGTTTATTATTACCTGAACAATTAACTGAATTATTACAGAATAATAAATTAGATCCGACTAACTTAATTTTGGAAGTAACCGAAACAGCGTTGATGGGGAAACTGATTACTTCGCTTGATATATTAACTCGATTGCGATTAAAGGGCATAGGTTTATCCATCGATGATTTTGGCACTGGCTATTCTTCACTATCTCAGTTACATAAAATTCCTTTTACTGAACTCAAAATAGACCAAAGTTTTGTTGGCACCTTAAATGAAGATGAAGAGTCTAAAGCTATAGTCAAAACATGTATTATGCTAGGTCATGAATTGAAAATGAAGGTCGTTGCTGAAGGTGTTGAAACGAAGGAACAATTTGAACAATTATCTATATTTGGTTGTGACATTGCCCAAGGTTATTTTTTTAGCAAACCTATTCCGATTGACGATTTATTACAGTGGTCAGCTAATTTTAATGACTCAAAAATAATTTGATTTAGGTATTTATAACTTGTTTTATCAAAGGCACATAGCTAGTGCTCGAATAAAGGACCTTTAATGGGTTATACATTTTATCAGTTTGTTGATATTGATAGTAGTGTACTATTATCAATATATTGAAGGATATTACACCTGTAAATAATTAAGAGTGCCAATGAAGAAAATCGATTTTTCAAAGAGTTACATTTTTTTAGGGTTAGGGATTTTGTCACTACTTATTTTATTCTATACCCATAACTCATGGGTAGCGTTCACCAATAATAATAAGTTACATATTGATAATATTTCACGGGTTCAAATCAATGTTACTAATGCCCATTTATGGTTTGAAGAAAGTATAAGCGGTGATACCTCAATTAATCTCAACACTGATTTTTGGGACAAATTAACAGCAGCAGAAGTTTTACTCAAACAATTATCAGAAGGCGGTGCTAATGGTCAAGGGACATCAATAGTACCCGTTTCAAAAAATTCAACAATAGATGAAATCAAAAAGACACTTTCAAGTCTAATTTTGTTTAAAGAAGTTGCACAACAAAGGTTGGATAATAAAGCTTCTGGTGGGGTTGGTAGTCAACTTGATCAACAATTTGATGGTATTTATGAGAAAGTAATTTCATCAGCAAGAAATATAAACGATGAACTAAATGAAAGCCTAAATATTGATATCGATAAACAAAATTTTCAATATTACATTATATCAATAATTTGGTTATTAATTATTTCACTCTTCATGTATAGATTTGAACAATCGAGGACGTTACAGTCAAAATTAAAGAGTTTAATAATAGATGAAAAAAATAATTTAGAAAATAGTGTTAAAAAAAGAACATTAGCGCTATCCATAGCCAAGGAACAAGCTGAATCAGCCAAGTTTGCCTTAGACCAACACTCTCTTGTATCAATAGCAGATATTGACGGTAATATTCTCTATGTGAACGATAAATTTGTGGAAATCAGTGGCTATCAAGAAAGTGAACTTATTGGTAAAAAGCACAACGTACTTAATTCGGGTAATCAGTCTAAATCCTATTGGCACAAAATGCATCAAACAGTAATAGCAGGCAACGTTTGGCATGATGAAGTGCGTAATAGAGCCAAAAATGGGAACTACTATTGGGTTGATACCACAATAGTCCCCAACTTCGATAGCAATAAACAAGTCAATGGTTTCACGTCAATTCGCACAGATATTACTCATCAAAAAGAAGTTTTAGAAAATCTTGCCGTTGCCAAGGAACAAGCTGAAGCGGCCACACAAGCAAAAACACAATTTTTAGCGACTATGAGCCATGAAATTAGGACACCAATGAATGGCGTGATAGGCATGACGAACCTCTTACTTGATTCATCGTTAAATAAAGAGCAGTACAATTTTGCAAAAACGGTAAAATACAGTGCTGAATCTCTATTGACTGTCATTAATGATATTCTTGATTTTTCCAAAGTTGAAGCTGGTATGTTAGCGCTTGAACCCGTTGAATTAGATTTAGAATTGTTGTTGCATGACGCTGGTAGCACCATTGCTTTTCAAGCCCATAATAAGGGTCTAGAACTAATTTGTCCCGCTAACATTATGCCGAGTCAGTCGTTTATTGCTGATCCTGGGCGCATTCGACAAATACTCAACAACTTGGTTGGTAATGCGATTAAATTCACAGATGAAGGAGAGGTATCGGTATATTGCAAAGTACAAGAGCAGACAAAGCAGCGTACAAGAATTCTCTTTGAAATTACGGATACGGGTATTGGTCTTACTGATGAACAACAAAGTAAGCTTTTTGAGCGTTTCAGCCAAGCAGACAGTTCCACTACGCGTAAATACGGAGGCACAGGGCTAGGGTTATCTATAAGCAAGCAGTTAGTTGAAATGATGGACGGTGAGATAGGTGTCAAAAGTGTTGAAGGTAAAGGTTCAACGTTTTGGTTTACACTCAACATTGCTAATACAAACACTGTGAGACCAAAGAAAACTTTTGACAACTTACAGGAACAAAAAATACTTGTTGTTGATGATAATTTAACAAATAGGATTTTGTTAGGACAACTGCTTACTCAATGGCACGTTGAACATACGTTGGTAGATAGCGGTAAGAAAGCGTTAAAAAAATTAACTGAAGAAAGTTCAAAAGGGACACCTTACCATATCGCTATTCTAGATATGCAGATGCCTCAAATGGATGGTTTTCAGCTCGGTACTAAGATCAAAAATGATAACCTACTTTTCAAAAACACTCGTTTAGTGATGCTAACATCACAAGGGAAACGAGGAGACGCTGATAAATTAAAGGCCGCTGGCTTTAATGGATATCTTAATAAACCTATCGATCAAACTATTCTCTACAATACTTTAATGACAGTAGCAGGAGTTAATTCCTCAGAACAACAGTTGGTCACGTCATACAGCCCTCGCGAACTTCCGCAGTTCACCGCAAGAGTTCTAGTAGTAGAGGACAATGCGATTAATCAGAAAGTAGCCCAAGGCTTATTGAAAAAATTTGGTGTGCAAGTTGATTTAGCTGCCAATGGAGAAGAAGCGATAACTTCTTTGGAAAACTTCCCCTTTGATTTAGTTCTTATGGATTGTCAAATGCCAGTAATGGATGGTTATGAAGCGACTCAAAAAATTCGACATTCAGAATCGAAGGTACTTAATCGAGAAATACCAATAATCGCCATGACAGCAAATACAATGGAAGGCGATAGAGAGAAGTGCCTAGCGGTTGGAATGAATGATTTTATTTCTAAGCCAGTGAACCCTAATAAGGTACAAGAAGCATTAAAACGCTGGCTACCTATGTAATTTTCTAGAATATAGAGAACAATACTGATTGAGCCGAGAATTTCATATCGGTTAATACATAGGGCGGCTTTGCAAAAGTAGCGTTCTGATATTAATTCCAAAAGCAGCATAATGAGCTTAAACCTGCCCCACAAGTGAGCAGAAAATCTTGGCTAATATTGCCCTAAATATGCTCCTGAATTTGCAAAGGCTTAATGTCCGCAATTGGCTAACAGCTGAAATAGAAGGTTTTGTCCTAAAGTGAGCACACATTTATATGTGTTTAAGATAATCATAGAACAATTATAAAAGTCAAAGGGAATGATGATAACATTATGATTGATATAGTTTTAACGAATGGTTCACTGGTGCTTATTATGATTGTTTTGCTCTTGTGAACACTTTCATGGAAATTAGCTTCTAGCTAATTCATAACTTCTGATTATAATCAGAAAATATATTTTTTATTTTTAAGCATTCTTATTAATGTCTTTCTCAATTAAATTTTTTCTTGTTCTCTATTATATTCTATATTCTTTTCAATCTAGTGCAGAGAAAATATTAGCCGTTGATTATTTAGCTTACCCCCCTTATCAAATAGAAACAGGAGGGTTAACCAAAGACTTCATTGAGTTATTGATAAAAGATCATCTAGACTTAGATATTGAGTATGTGAAAGTAACAAAAGATCACCTTAAAATATTAATTGCTCAAGGAGTACCAATAATTATACCATTCGCTAATCCTTATTGGTTTGATAATAATTCAAAATTAATTAGCTCAAAGAAATTGTTACAAGAGAAAGCCTACGTTATTTCACATCAAAAAATAAAACTTGAAGCGAAAGATCTGCTACCCGAATTGCTAGATGGGAAATTAATCTTTTTAGGTAAAAAAGGTTACAAGTATTTTGTAATCGATGAATTAGTTAAAGAAAATAAAATATTAAGATATTCCTGCGATAATAAAAATCTTTGCTTGCAGATGCTTGAAGCTAATAGAGGCGATTTCACAGTGATGGCTAAGCCTATTTATGAGAATTATATAACGTCGTTAGCACTGGATACTAATAAGCTTTATACGAGTAAGAATTATTTGTACACACAAGGTAGGTTTGTTTTGATGGGGAATATTTCACAGAATTCAGAACATAAAATAAATACATTTATTAGTTCTTTAAATGTAAATTCTAATTGGCAGAATTTACTTTTTCAGTATCATGTAGATTAAGCTAGATTTTCATTTTGAAGAAATTGTATGCCGATAAAACTGTACGGATGTTTTTTCTATCGGTGTTTTTCAAGACAGTTGTCGCCTAAATTGTTAAGCAGCTTTTTTGTTTTGCTCTGGATTTAACTCAAAAGCTAATGTCAGACTATATAGTGGTAACTGTTAGCGTTCAGGTATCAAATTGCATCTTCCGCAGAGAGCTTGTAGGAGGAATAGGCGTATCCACCTTGATTGTTCCTCACCATGACTGTCTCCTCCGCCAACATAGCCGCCAGTCATGAAGCTAGATTGGGATGACTCAAAAAGTGCCTAAAAGCTGACATAGATGTGTTAATTTTCATTACTAATATTTTCTTGCAATAACGATCAAGATAATCCCCACACCTATGTCCTCTATCTTCAACAAGAGCTGACATTAACAGCATTCATTTATCTCGCATCCATCTACATTTCTAGTTAGAAACAATAAATTGGGCTGCCGTACTCATATTTAAAACTCATATCCTACCGCAACTCTTAATACGTGCCCTTTCCTAACTTGACAAACTATTATTCTGTACTTAAATCTATAGATATCAGTGCATATTAGCTAATAGGAAGCTTTTCATGAAAACATTAACTAGGTTGAAGTTTTTCATGAATACATTAACTAGGTTAATGTATCTTATAGTAAAAATATCACCATTTATTGCACTAAATGCTTATAGTGGGGTGAAACTAGGAGAAGACAGTACTTTTAATCTCAACTTTAGCTTACGTACTAGTGTTGGTATAACTGAAGACGGTGAAACAGAAGTTGCTTTTAAAGCACCAGGAGCCGTAACGAAGTTTCGTTTGGGAAATGAAGCTGATAATAACTTGAAATTGGCTTTCGAGTATCGTCAATATATGAATAAAATACAGTCCAAAGTCAGCAAACATGTCAAAGCGGTATTTATGTTAGAAGGATATGATATTCAAGGTAATGAAAAAGACTCTGATTTATCTAAAGTCGCACAGAGTTACCTCAGTTTTAATAACTTTATTGGTAAAGGGGTGAATGTTTGGGTTGGTAGGCGTTGGTATGAACGAACCTCTATATATATGACAGATCACTTTTGGCTCAATACTGGACAACATGCACGTGCTGGAGCTGGTATTGAAGGAATCAAAATTGGAGAAGCAGATTTCAATATTGCCTTAATAATGTCTGAAGATCATGCTGCAAATTCATTTGAACAAACAACAGCACCTAAAGAGTCTGTTAATTCCTCTGCTTTAGACTTGAGGGTGAAAAACATTGATACCAATGAAGGAGGAACCCTTAATTTTTGGGCTTATTACAGTTTTCGCCCAGAGAATAAGGAAGCGGCTTTAGATGATGAAGACGGATTTGGTCTAGCAGCTTGGCATAAACAAAAAGTTTTTAACGGTCAAGGTAGAAATATCGTTCACTTAACATACCGTGAGGGGGCAGCTGTTAGTCGTAATGATTTTAATCCTAATCCTATAATTAATAACGGTAGTACTTTAGATATAAAATATATAGAACTTGCGACAGACCTAATTACAAAAGTTGGAAGTTCTTGGGAGCTCGGTTTTACTGCTTTATATAGAAATACAGAAGAAATCACTGCTTTAGGTATAAATGAAACTGATGTTTTTAGTATAGGAATCCGCCCTCATTATACAATTAGTGATCATTTTAGCTTGGTATTTGAAGTGGGATATGATCAAGTAGACAATGGAATTTATAACGCAGGATTAACTAAATTAACTGCTGGACTTCAACTTAATACCAAGTCTGGTTATTGGTCTAGGCCTGCAATACGTTTATTTGTAACCGCCGCGTCTTGGGATGATGAATTTAAAGGTAAAGTGGGGGGTGATGTATATGCAAATGATACCTTCGGCTGGAGTGCAGGAATACAAGCAGAATGGTGGTGGTATGGTGAATAGTATAATGAGTAATGATCTAGCATCAAGTACGTTTGAGAGTTCTGAAAATAATACTGTTTTAAAGTAAATCAAATTGTTCACTACAAAGTAGGAAACAAAATGAAAGGCATGTCTAGACGAAATTACCTGAAGTACTCTTTAGGGATGGGGATATCCTATTTGTGCTCGACTTCATTATTGGCAAACAATTTATCTGACATTGAAGTGCTCAAAGAGGAGAAAAAAAAAGAAAAGCTGGCTAAATATGTATTTAACTTTAGTTCGCCTTATTTTACAGCTGATCATAATTCAACACCTCATGCCCATCACCAGATTAAGCAACTCATTGAACATTATACTAACAATAAGGTATACGTAAAAATACTTGATGGAGGAATTAATGGAATAGGCAGTTCTCTTGCAAATTTAGTTTCTTTTGGTATGTCTCAAGGGGCATTATTATCCATGTCTAATTTGGCTCCTAAAGTGCCAGAAATTGACATTATCAATATTCCGTACTGGGCAGCAAGTAACCAAGATTATCTTCGTTTGATGAAGTCAGAAGTTTTTAATAAATATATTTTGTCCAATCTACGAAAATATAATTTAGAAATGCTTTTCCCTTATGTCACAGGAGGCAGAACCGCAACATCAACTAAAAAGTATAGCAAGTTAATAATTGAACCTGAAGATTTTAAAGGTTTAACTGTGAGAGTGCCTGGCTCTTTAATGCTTAAGAAAATGTATACAATAGCTGGAGCATCCCCTATGTCTATAGATTGGTCGTTTACTTCAAAGGCCGCAAATGCGGGGCGTTATCAAGCACTAGATCCTTCTATTATTGGCCTTTATTCTGGCCCGGATAAATTGAAATATCAATTAGGAGTCATTTCTGAGATTAATTCTGTTCAAGATGCTTGGATTGCCATTGGTAATTCTGAATTTATAGAGCATTTAGATACAAAAACGCGTTCACAATTATTTGAAGCTTTTAGCGCAATACAAATAGAACAACAGCGTCTGCAACAAGAGTCGAGACTCTATTGTATAAATGAATTTAAAAAGATAGGCGTACGAGTATACACGCCAACAGCAACAGAGATTAAAACTTTGTCAGATGCTATTGGACATAACAACCCTTTATGGAAACCTGTCAAAAAATCCTTATTAGGCGAGAATGGTCTGAAAATTTTTGATGAAATGTACAGAGCAGCTAAAGGATAAGTGAATGTCATGTTGATAATGACCTTTGTATAAAGGTAGAAAAGTATCCACCATATATGAATTTATAAAGTCATGTTTATATTAATTTAGTAGTGGAGTAATTATTGTAATAATGCTTCCCTTATCTAGTTCATTTGTGAGCGTATAGGCATCGGCACCTAGAACCGCTCAATATTCCATGAAACCCCATAGCAGTGGTTCAAGGTTGTTTGGTTACTCTGCTTATGCACCTTGATATACAGTCATGCACGACTAGGCCATTAGCCTTAGTCGTTTCAACCAGACTATAGAGAATGGCACTCGTATGAGCACCATTGCAGGTATTTGAAAACAGCCATGCCTTGCGCCCGATCACAAACGGTTTGATTGCCCGCTCAGCTCGATTGTTATTAATGGATAGTCTGCCATCTTCAAGGTAGCGCTGGAATTTATCAAAAATATGAAACTATATTCGTATCTAAACCGCCCATTAACGGGGATGAATTTGGCTCAGAAAAAACGACCGTTTTGTGGTACACAGTGACCCCTCAGAGGCGAGACGCCACTGGCGGCAATGAGCTGTGAGTTCAATTGATCAACGCACACATTGGCTAACATTGCCCAAATATGATCATGGATTCACAAAAACTTAATGACTGCTTCAGCTCTAAGTTGTCGTTATTTACTGAAAAGCTAACGTCAGCTTATGGCTCAGACTGTGTGAAAACGTTTTGATCACTTTTTCGAATAAGCACCGAATACTTATGATCAATCAATCTCAAAACAAGATATTAAATCACTCTATATTTGCTATAATATTCATTAGGTTAATTGATTATTTGTTGGCTATATGTCACGTCATATTAAAGGTTCATCTCGCTCCCAAGCAACCCTCTTTCCAGAAATGCTTGAAGATTTTGTCGCTAAAGAAAATCCCGTTAGAGTAATTGATGTATTTGTCGAAGGGTTAGATTTAGAAAACCTTGGTTTTAAAGGAGTTCAATCTAAAGCAACTGGACGTCCTGGTTATCATCCCGCCATATTACTCAAGATTTATATCTATGGTTATTTAAACAGAATTCAGTCGTCACGCTGTCTAGAGCGAGAGACACAACGTAATGTTGAACTTATGTGGCTCACAGAACGTTTGTCACCAGACTTTAAAACGATTGCTGACTTTAGAAAAGATAACCAACTTGGAATTAAAAACGCCTGTAAAACGTTCGTTCAAATGTGCCATAAATTCAATATGTTTAGTGAAGCGACCGTTGCCATTGATGGTAGTAAATTTAAGGCGTCCAACAACAAAGATAAAAACTACACACCGAGTAAAGTGAAGTTTCATATTGAGCGAGTAGAAAAACATATTAATAAATATTTTCAGCAACTTGAACAATCAGATTCACAAGAGAACTCACCAAATAACATTGCTAATATTGAATCTAAGTTAGGTTTCCTGAACCAACATCTCGCTGAACTAAAAGAGATGGAGTTAGCCGTAAATAAGCATCCTGACAAACAAATATCAACGGTCGATCCAGATAGTCGCTTGATGAAAACACAGGGTATGACACGAGCGGT
>Ga0105358_10000942_pt1 | contig 15270 bp, 13 predicted proteins | sample GOMGulsemesocosm_5_FD_83509 | JGI IMG/M metagenome (GOLD analysis project Ga0105358, IMG submission 83509) | Methane-oxidizing microbial communities from mesocosms in the Gulf of Mexico - GOM15C Gulf of Mexico | ecosystem: Environmental > Aquatic > Marine > Cold seeps | place: Gulf of Mexico... | reverse complement strand
GTTCGGAATAGCCATAGCAACGGTGATTCTACCGAATCTTTCCCGCCAGCATAGCGCCGACAAGCCTGAGAAATTTCGTTCAACAATGGATTGGGCTCTTCGCGTGGTGTTACTTATCGCCGTGCCAGCGGCCTTGGCTTTGGCCATTTTAGCGGAGCCAATCCTCACGACTTTGTTTCAATACGGCAAAACGACTCCGCTGGACATCCAGATGTCGGCATGGAGCCTGCGAGCATATTCTCTCGGTTTGGTCGCATTCATGCTGATTAAGATATTAGCGCCAGGGTATTTTTCTCGTCAGGACACAAAAACACCGGTAAAAATCGGTATTATCGCCATGGCCGTCAATATGGTCCTAAATTTAGCGTTTGTCTGGCCGCTGTATACTTATATGAACCTTGGGCATGTTGGTTTGGCGCTAGCAACATCATGCGCGGCATTTCTTAATGCCGCATTATTGTTTCGTGGTCTATACTTGGCTCGTGTCTATAGACCTATGCCCGGTTGGGGCTTGGTGCTCCTACGCTTCGCATGCGCAAATGCCGCTATGGTGGCCTGCTTATTTATAGTGTTAAGCTGGCAGCAGAGTGTCGGCAGTGATTGGATATCGCAGCTTTGGTGGCAGCGTGGGGCAGATTTGACAGTGTTGTGTGGCGCTGGTTTTACAGCGTATGTACTGGTTTTATGGTTGACAGGTATGCGGCTTGAGCACGTAAAGTTAGCCGCTAAATAACGTGATGGTGTTATGACGACAAAGGTTCCAAAAAACGATTATACCTATTCAGTTGTGGACGATGTCCATTGTCCTGCGGCTGAGGCGTGCCCGTGGCCTGCTCAGGTTGCTAAGCTTGAATCACAGTTATTAACGGACACGCTGACAGGCCTCTCTAATTACCGCCATTTCAGTGTCGCTTTAGACCAGGAAATAGAGCGTACCAAACGCACTGGAGCATCGACTAGTCTTCTTATGTTAGATGTCGATTTTTTCAAAAAAGTTAATGACACATGGGGCCATGAGGCGGGGAACGTTGCACTCAAAGCCCTAGCAGGTTGTATGCGTGGAACTTTCCGCAAGCTCGACGTTGTTTGTCGTTATGGCGGTGAAGAGTTTGCAGTAATACTCCCCGCTACCGAGCAGTTGGTAGCGGTGCAAGTCGCTGAGCGCTTTCGAAAGAAGATCGAAAAAATGGGTATCGATATTTTCGATAAGCACGGCGAGCCCAATACAATACACCTGACCGCCAGCATGGGCATTGGGCTCTACAGCCGCCATAGTGATCTTAGTGCCGGAGAGTTGGTGAAGCAGGCCGATAAATATTTATACCAAGCAAAAGAATCAGGCCGAAATCAAGTTTGTTATGGCATCCATAAAACAGAAGCGGATGCTATGGTTAGCAGTGAAGAGAAAGAAGCGTTAAATAACTTGTTTGGTGACTCTGGTGATGAAATTTAACATCACCAAGTTTCCATCATTCTGCTAGCTTGTTTATTGTATTGAGCAAATTGATACAAACTCCCCTAGTTTTTAATAGCAATAGCCCTTCCCAAATCATCTCCTTGTCTCTATTCTAGCGCCGGTTAAGCAATAGCGAATAAAAAGGCGAAAGCAAATGGCAGATATTAAAGTAATCGGTATTTTAGGCTCCGGTCAAATGGGCGGTGGTATTGCTCAGGTCGCGGCGAGCACTGGCTTGGATGTCAAGTTGGCGGACATTGATCTAGCGACAGCCCAAAACGGTAAGGCTGTTATCGAGAAACGCCTCATGGGGCAGGTTGGGCGTGGTAAGTTAGCTGATGCTCAAGCTCAGGCGATTATTTCTTGTATCGAACCGGTAGATGGTCTCGCAGCCTTGGCTGATTGTGACCTTGTCATTGAAGCGGCTAGTGAAAACTTGGAGCTAAAACTCAAGCTTTTCGCACAGCTTGATGAAATTTGTAAGCCCTCGGCGATCCTTGCGTCTAACACCAGTTCTATCAGCATTACCTTAATGGCGGGAGCTATTAAGCGTCCTGGCCAGTTTATTGGCCTGCATTTCTTCAACCCCGTGCCAGTCATGAAGCTTGTTGAGGTTATTAAAGGCTTGGCGACTAGCGAAGAGACTTACCTCGCGGTTAAAAGCTTGGCTGAGCAAATGGGCAAAGAAGTTGTCAGTTGTGAGGATAAAGCGGGCTTTGCGGTAAACCGTATATTAGTACCGTTTTTGAACGAAGCTATCTTTGCCTTAGACGAAGGTGTTGCTAGTCGTGATGATATCGACCGCGGCGCTCGTTTAGGTTTGAACCACCCAATGGGGCCCTTAACGTTGGCAGACTTTGTCGGATTGGATACGTGCTTGGCAATTATGGAAGTTCTTCATAAGGAGCTCGGAGAAGATAAGTATCGTCCAGCACCGTTGTTGCGCAAATATGTCGCAGCAGGTTGGTTGGGTAAAAAGACTGGCCGAGGCTTTTACGAATACTAAGGTAAATTGGGGGCTCACCGATGCCTCCCGATTTAATCGATGGGGCACGGTTACCCAGTTTAAGTGTGATAAAACAGTGGTGGAAGGACAATGGTTAGCCCAGAGAAGGCGATAGCAAGTACTCAACGTTGGCTGATGGATACCGTAATCGGACATAACTTTTGCCCTTTTGCTAAGCCAGTCCTCGATAATATCCATTATCAAGTATTGTCGGCGGACCCGCAGCAGCGGTTAGAGGAGTTGGCTGACAGCCTGTGCCAATTGGCGACTGAGCATGCCATTGAGACGGCGTTGCTTATTATCCCTAAGGGCCTAGAGGATTTTTATGACTACCTTGATCACCTAGCTATGGCTGAGGCACTGCTGAGTCAGCAGGGTTTTGATGGCGAGTTTCAGTTGGCTAGTTTTCACCCAGATTATTGTTTTGGCGGAGTTGACCCCAAGGCTGCTGAAAATTACACCAATCGTTCTCCCTACCCCATTTGGCATGTTCTACGTGAGGATAGTCTGAGCAAAGTGCTCGATAGCATTGCTTCTCCTGAAAAAATCCCAGAACGTAATCGTGCGGTCGCTGAGCGACTTGGCGCTGATGTTTTGGCGCAGAGTCTGCGACGCAGCCTGGAGCTCGACTAGTTTGCGAATTCAAGCCCTCTAGGCTTGTTATCGTTTAAAGCTCGATGCTATATTTTAAATTAGCTCCTTATATTTATTTTTGCTCGGAATTTAGTCTATGTTGTACACCTTGTCACAATGGGGGTGGTTATTGCCCTTAGCTGGATTTGCCTGGTATTGGCAGACCGCTGTTAGAGTGAAAGAAGTCGCTTACCAAGCTGTTGCTCGTCGTTGTGAGCAGGAAGGTGTCCAGCTACTGGACGGCAGTATTTCACTGGGCTCGCTTAAGGTGGGCCGGGGTGATCGTGGTTCCGTAAGCCTGCTGAGAGAGTACTCGTTTGAATTCACCTCAACGGGTGATCAGCGGTATAAAGGGTGGGTTTTTACTCGGGGTTCACGCATCCTGTCGGTAGATCTTCCTCCTCATCGATTGAATTAAATCCTTTTGTTTCTATATCCGCCCCAACTCATCGTTGGGGCTTGCACCGTCAATCGCCGCCTTTGGGTATTAATCGCTCCCTTGCAGTAGGCTCTGTCGGTAGTTTTGGGTATACTCGACCTTTTGTGTTTTGCTCCTGATACTGAGACGATTGTGACCGCCATCCCCCAAGAATTTATCCGTGGTATCCACAGCTTAGAGCCCCGCCACCAAGGTAGTGTGGTGACGATTGGCTCCTTTGATGGCGTCCATAAAGGCCATAAGGCCATTATTCGACAGGTACAGCAGCAGGCCGACAAGCTAAATTTGGCTTCGGTAGTGATGACTTTTGAGCCGCAGCCCCATGAGTACTTCTCAGGTGACAAAGCACCAGCCCGTCTGATGCGTGTGCGGGATAAAACAAGAGCCTTATTCGCAGCGGGAATTGATCGAGTATTGTGCCTTAGCTTTAATCGCAGACTTAGCTCTCTTTCGGCAGAGCAATTTGTTAAGCAAATTTTGGTCGACGGGCTGGGTGTCAAATATTTAGTGGTTGGCGATGATTTCCGCTTTGGCTGTGACCGCAGCGGTGACTATGATTTTTTATCCGCCGCAGGAGAGCGCTATGGTTTCTCGGTGACCGATACTGAAACTCTATTGCACGAAGGCGAGAGAGTTAGCAGTACCCGTATTCGGGCCGCGCTTGCCGCTAGCGAATTTGAGCTAGCAGAAGTATTACTAGGGCGCCCTTATGCAATTAGTGGTCGCGTTATATACGGCCAGCAACTGGCTCGGCAATGGGGTGTCCCTACGGCCAATGTCCAGCTGCACCGTTACCGATCCCCGTTGGCAGGTGTGTTTGCCGTTACGGCAACTCTGGTCGGTGGTGCCGAGTACTTCGGGGTTGCCAATGTCGGTGTTAGGCCAACAATTGGCGGCGAAGCCAAGCCTATATTAGAAGTTCATTTGTTTGAATTTGACGGTGATTTATACGGCCAAGAAGTATCCGTTCAATTCAAACATAAACTCCGAGATGAAAAGAAATTTGATTCCTTGGATGAACTAAAAGAACAGATTTACCGCGACCGAGACCAAGCTAAAGAATGGTTTGACTCAGTGTAGCGAGCAGGGAATGTTGAGCCCTTTGACAGCAGTGTATTGCGCAGAATGATTTTAAGCGCGTAAACCAAATTTATTAAACCTAGCGTGTGAAGTAGAACCAGATGAGTGATTATAAGTCGACCCTGAATTTACCAAAAACAGGTTTTGCCATGAAGGCGAACCTAGCCCAGCGCGAGCCGGGCATGTTAAAACAATGGCAGCAGGATGATTTGTATAATGCTATTCGCGCTGCTCGAGCAGGCGCGCCAAAATTTATTTTGCACGATGGCCCTCCTTATGCCAACGGTGATATTCACCTAGGGCACTCGCTGAACAAGATCTTAAAAGACATTATCATCAAGTCAAAAACCTTGGCTGGGTTTGATGCTCCCTACGTGCCAGGTTGGGATTGCCATGGTCTGCCTATTGAAAACCAGGTCGAGAAAAAACACGGTAAAGCTGGCGTTAAATTAGACTTCAAAAGCTTTCGTCAAAAGTGTCGTGACTATGCCGCTAAGCAGGTTGAAAACCAAAAGAAAGAATTTATCCGCCTTGGTGTTTTTGGTGAATGGGAAAATCCATACCTAACCATGAACTACCAGTTTGAAGCGGACATCATTCGCTCGCTAGGCAAGATAACTGAAAACGGTCACTTGCACCGCGGATTTAAGCCTGTCTACTGGAGTGTGGTTGGCGGTTCGGCTTTGGCAGAGGCGGAAGTTGAGTATCAAGAGAAGACCTCATTCTCGATTGATGTGAAATACCCCGTGGCAGATTCAGCCCAGCTTGCCCAGGCTATGCCAGAGATGAAAGGACGTGGAGATACGTTCGTTGTAATTTGGACCACAACGCCATGGACCTTGCCATCAAGCCAAGCTATATCTGTGCATGCAGATTTAGATTATGTCGCCGTGCAGGTTGGCGAGCAACGATTGATCATGGCCGAAGCCTTGTACGAGTCAGTGATGGTTCGGGCGGAGATTGAAAATTTTGAAGTCGTGGGTCGCTGTAAAGGCGAAGCGCTAGAGAATTTGAGCGTAAACCACCCGTTCTATGACCGTAAATTGAAAGTTATCTTGGGTGACCACGTCACTACCGATGCCGGTACTGGTTGTGTCCACACCGCCCCTGACCATGGTGTTGACGATTTCAATGTTGGTCGTCGATATGGTTTAGAAACCCTAAATTATTTAGATGATAATGGCTTGTTCCGGGAGCAGGTTGAGCTGTTTGCTGGGCAGCACGTTTACAAGGTTGATCAGCCTGTTGTTGATTTACTGCGCGAAAAAAATGTTTTGCTTTGCGAAGCAAAAATTAAGCACAGCTACCCGCATTGCTGGCGTACCAAAACCCCGTTAATTTTCCGGGCAACGCCCCAGTGGTTCGTGAGCATGAGCCAGAAAAATTTGCTGAAAGATGTGAAATCAGCGGTTGAAGGTGTTGAGTGGATCCCGTCTTGGGGCCGCGCTCGTATGGATAGTATGTTGGATACCAGTCCCGATTGGTGTATTTCTCGCCAAAGAACCTGGGGTGTGCCGATTGCCTTATTTGTCGACATCGACACTCAAGAGCCGCACCCAGAAACTCCCCGCTTAATTGAAGAAGTCGCCAAGCTTGTTGAAAAAGATGGCATAGAAGCTTGGTTTGAACTTGATGCTGCAGAATTGCTCGGCGAAGATGTCAGCAAGTATAAAAAAGTTACTGACACCTTGGATGTGTGGTTCGATTCTGGTGTGACTCACAATGCCGTCCTGAAGCGTCGTGATAATTTGCAGTTTCCTGCTGATTTATATTTGGAGGGTTCGGATCAGCACCGTGGTTGGTTTCAGTCATCGCTAAAAACGTCCATGGCGATTCACGGCGAGGCACCTTATAAGCAGGTATTGACCCATGGCTTCACTGTCGATACTAATGGTCACAAAATGTCGAAATCTTTAGGCAATGTTATACCGCCTAAAGAAGTCATTAATGAGCTCGGCGCTGACGTACTTCGTTTGTGGGTTGCCGCCACCGATTTTAGTGGCGACATGACCGTGTCCCAAGAGGTTTTTAAGCGCACAGCCGATTCTTATCGTCGTATTCGAAATACCGCGCGTTTTCTTTTGTCGAATTTGAATGGTTTTGACCCAGTGAATGATCTGGTTCCAATGTCCGAGATGTTGGCTTTGGATCGCTGGGCTGTAGCTCGCGCAACGAAACTTCAAGAAGAAATATTGACGGCCTACGATGGTTACCAGTTACATCAAATTTATCAGAAGTTGCATAACTTCTGTGTTGTCGACCTCGGTGGCTTCTATTTAGATATCATCAAAGATCGACAGTATACCTGCCAGGAAAATAGCTTGGCTCGCCGCTCTGCTCAGAGTGCTTTATTTCACATTATCGAAGCAATGACTCGTTGGCTTGCGCCAATTACCAGTTTTACGGCTGACGAATTATGGAAGCACATTCCAGGTGATCGTAGCGGGTCGGTATTTGTTCAACACTGGTATCAATTCCCAGAAGTCGCTGCGGATGACGCTATGGGCGATGAGTTCTGGCAACAGGTTGCAGCAGTTAAAACCGAAGTAAACAAAGTTCTAGAAGCCAAGCGTGGTGAAGGTACTGTTGGTGGTTCATTGCAGGCTGAAATTACATTGTATTGTGATGGCGGTATTAAGACGATGTTATCAAAGTTAGATGATGAGTTGAGATTCGTGTTGATTACATCATCTGCGACACTGAACGATTTGAGTGCTGCACCAAGTGATGCCTTAGCGACAGAGTTAAAAGGCTTATCAGTATCCGTTGCCAAGTCAGAAGAAGCTAAGTGTGAGCGTTGCTGGCATTATCGTGAAGATGTAGGGAGTAACACCGAGCACGAAGATCTTTGCGTGCGCTGTGTTGACAATATATCTGGCGAAGGTGAGGTGCGTAACTTTGCCTAGACCTGAATCTCCACTTAGCGAACTATCGTCAGGCGCGTTATCGGGCCCCTGGTTTTTGACCTCGGCTTTGCGCTGGTACGCTTTGGCTCTAGTCGTTATTGTGCTCGACCAGCTCAGTAAAAATTGGGCGGTAGCTTCTTTTGAATACGCTAGGCCCGAATTGGTCAATGGTTTTTGGGATTGGCTTCTGCTGTACAATCATGGCGCGGCTTTTAGTTTTTTAAGCGATGAAGGTGGTTGGCAGCGTTGGTTTTTTACCGCAATTGCAGCTGTCGTTAGTCTAGTTCTATGCGGCTGGCTAGCCCGTATTCAGCCTGTTATGCGCTGGGAGCCGATAGCCTTAGGTTTAATTTTGGGTGGCGCCGTTGGTAATTTGTATGACCGCGTTATGCTGGGTTATGTAGTGGATTTCATTTCGCTTCATTATCAGGGCCAGCGTTGGCCGGCTTTCAATATTGCAGATTCAGCAATTTGCGTTGGTGCAGTGATGTTACTTGTGGATTTATGGCGCCAGCCAAAACCCGAAAAATAAACACTGTTTTAAACTAGTAATAATTAACATCAATAACAAACTTTTAAAAATATGAACGAATTAAATGAATTAAGCATTGGGCCTGGTACTCAAGTGACCTTACATTTTGCTATCAAGATGGATGACGGTAGTGTGGTAGATTCCACTTTCGATGGCGCTCCAGCGACCTTCAGTGTTGGCGATGGAAAGCTGTTGCCAGGGTTTGAAGAGGTGCTAATAGGCCTTGGCGCTGGAGATGAGGCTACTTTTGATGTTCCGCCTGAAAAAGGCTTTGGGCAGCGCAACCCTAGTAACATTCAAAAAATCCCAAGAGCTAGTTTCGCCGATGATATGGAGCTTGAAGAGGGCCTTATGGTGTCATTTGCCGATGCGCAGAACACCGAGTTGCCTGGTCTCATCGCAGAGATAGGCGATAAGAATGTCTCGGTTGACTTCAATCACCCCTTGGCTGGCCGAGACCTGCAGTTTGAGGTGAAAATTATTGCTGTGGCGGTATGTGAATCCGCTGCCAAGCATTGAGAGTTTCTATGAATATCAATCTCGCTAATCCACGTGGTTTTTGTGCTGGAGTCGATCGAGCCATCGATATTGTTAATCGAGCTTTGGATATTCATGGCGCCCCTATTTATGTACGCCACGAAGTGGTTCATAACAAGTTTGTCGTCGATACCTTGCGTGAGCGCGGAGCCGTGTTTGTCGAGGAGCTCAATGAAGTCCCAGCTGATGCCATAGTCATATTTAGCGCCCATGGGGTGTCAAAATCTGTACAAAACGAGGCCAAGCGCCGGGACTTAAAGGTCTTTGATGCGACCTGCCCTTTGGTAACCAAGGTACACATCGAAGTGCTCAAATATAGCCGCGAAGGCAGTGGTTGTGTGTTGATCGGCCACGCGGGGCACCCAGAGGTTGAAGGGACAATGGGGCAATTTGATGACAGTTTTGGCGGTCGTATTTATTTAGTTGAAGATGTTGCCGATGTGGCAAGTCTAGAGGTACTCGATCCAACCAAGCTCGCTTACGTGACCCAAACAACATTGTCGATGGACGATACGGCAAAGGTAATCGAGGCTCTACGCCAACGCTTCCCTGCTATTCGCGGGCCACGAAAAAACGACATTTGTTACGCCACCCAAAACCGGCAAGATGCTATCAAGCAACTGGCCCTCGAAAATGATTTGGTGTTGGTCGTGGGCTCTCCAAACAGCTCTAACTCCAATCGTTTACGGGAATTAGCGCAACGCTGCGGTAGCGAGGCTTACCTGATTGATTCCGCTCAGGATATTGACCCTAAATGGCTGGGCGGCAAGGCGGCTATAGGCATTAGCGCCGGAGCTTCGGCCCCTGAAGTGCTGGTGCAAGACGTTTTGGCCCACCTCAAAAGCTTGGGTGCCGAAACGCCAGTCGAGCTTGAGGGTGAGGAGGAGGATATTAGCTTTTCACTCCCCAAAGAACTGCGCTAACGCCTTCACCTATGTCTGTTATTTGTACTGGGTTAGCCAAGCTTACCCCCTTCCTGTAATACAGCTCGAGCACTTTGTCGCGGCATTGTGCCGCCGATCTTCGATCGCCTCCTATCCCAGTCTATTTTTGGTATAACTTACACTATGAAAAAATCTAATTCTGCTGGTTTTACGTTAATCGAGCTTCTTATCGTTGTCGTCATAGTCGGGATCCTCATGGCGGTTGGGGTGCCTGGGTTACAGTCCATGAGCGAAAAAGGCAAGGTTAATGCACAGGTTTCCAAGTTTCGAGCGGCGTTAAGCCAAGCTCGATCTGAAGCCGTAGCTAAACGGGCCCCGGTTATCATGTGTTCCAGCTCTAACGGCACTAGCTGTAATAATCGGCGTAATTGGGCTAACAACTGGCTTGTCTTCATTGATTACAATGAGAATGGGAATATAAACTTGGGGAGCGGTGATTGCGATGATGGCGAAGACTGCCTGATCCAGAAAGAACAAGTTCCGCCAGGGCTCATAGGTATGTATAGCGCCAACAAGCGCATTGGTTTTAACTCCGATGGCACGTCTTACGACGACGCGGGTGATGAAATGCGATTTTGCGCGGGTGACGCTCTCAGTACCAACGATATCGATAGATCAACGACAATATTGGTGGCTTCTACAGGAGCGGTAAGTTTCAAAAAAGGTACCAGTAAATGCTCATTTTAAATCAAGCGGGGAGCCTCAGCGACAAACAGCGAGGCGCAACGATGATAGAGGTGATGGTTGCATTATTTCTATTGGCAATTGGCTTGTTGGGGGTGCTGTCCCTACAGAATACCAGCCAGCGGAGCAATCAAAGTGCAATGTATTCGTCGGTAGCGGTTTTATTGGCTCGAGATATGGCAAATCGCTTGTCGGTATACGACGATCCTTTTGTTGATACAGACGATAAGGATTTTGATAATACGGATACTGATTCGATCAATGGCGCATCTTCTTGTTCTTCCAATTGCAACAAGGGTGCGGTGCTGAATATGGATAAGGGTGCATGGGCGCAGGCAGTAAAAACTCGATTGCCCGGGGGACGGGGGACAATCAATGTTACAAACGAAGGCGTGCATCAAGTAGTTGTCATGTGGGATGACTTACTGACCGGGGCGGATGAGACTGGTTGTGGCGGGGATCCTGCTACTGATTTGACCTGTGTTACTTTAGAATTCAGATTGTAGGAGTGTAGGGGTGAGACTAAATAAGAAGTTTAGTGGGAACCAAAAAGGGATAGGCCTGATTGAATTAATGGTCTCCATCACTATTGGTTTACTTATTATGGCGGGTGTTGTTCAGCTTTATCTGAACTCTATTCAGTCTCAGCGTAGCCAAGAGGGTACGTCTCGAATTCAAGAAAATATGCGTTACCTCACGTCCAAGTTTACGCTTGAAACGGGAATGAGTGGATATATGGGTTGTGTGCCTAGGTACGAAGGCGCGGACGAACGTGTTATTAACTTGTTGGCCAAAGATTCGGGCGCAAGCTCTACAGGTGTCCCTGAGCCATACAACATGGCCGGTGGCTCGGTGCTCGGGACAAATGACGACGGTGTAAATAATTCCGATACAGTATCGTTTCGTTTCGTAACGCAAAAGTCTATACCCCTTCAGCAGTCCACCTTGTTGATGAATCAAGGGCGAGCATTAATGAATTTAGATGGGGGTAATCGCACTTTATTTGATTCTATAGAGAAGGGTCAAATAGCGGTGATGACTAATTGCACCTATGCCCACGTGTTTATGGTTACAGGCAGAAATAGATCTAATGGTGCTGTTCGTTTTGCAGAAAATTCGACAGTAAGTACCGGGCCTAATAAAGGGCAGAAGAACCTATTTCAAGATTCATCGGTGACTTATTACGGGCAGGATAGTCAGCGGGCTGATGGCTCTGTTATGTCGAGAATGTATTTTGCCGGTATGGGTGTATACGATTATAAAATCGATCTCAGTGCTCGCGGGAAAGAAAGTGGCGGGCAATGTGACGCAGACCATCCTCATTATTGTGCGTTGTTTCGTAATGATGAGGAATTGCTTGAAGGAGTGGTTGATTTTCAGGTGGAATTTGGCTGGAAAGGTGCCACCGGAATTAACTTCGGTGATGCTAAGGCGGTGGGACTTGCTTCTGGGTGGGATAAAATAGACCGAGTAAAACTTGATGTTACCTTAAGTGCTATTGAAGCCACTGGGACTAATGACGGTGATGCCTCTAGGAGGGTAAAGCACGAATTTACTCAGGTAGTTAAATTACGCAACCCAATAATTAAAGGATGAGCACTTTGACTTTTTTATCTTCCTTTTCTGCTCGCCAGCGTGGGGTAACGTTAATTGTTGCCTTAGTGATACTTGTCGTTATGTCAGTTGTGGGGATAGCCTCAATGACGAGCAGTAACCTCCAGGCGCGCATGGCGAGCAATGAAAAGCAGCAGCTTATGGCACAGTATGCCGCTGATGCAGGTGTTCGCGCCGCTAAGCTTTATCTGGATGCTAATGTTAAAGATAAGATTAAACTAGCAAAATTCAATGGTGGTATAAAAGGTTTATATGCATCTACAGCGGAAAATAGCGTGGGGCTCACTTGGCCACCTGCTAGCGTTGATGCTGGGTTTCCAGATTATATGAAAGGGCCTCAATGGGAAAATAGTAACAGTGTTGAGGTAGTGCCGGACACGGAGGGTTTGCCTGCTAGCATCCTTAGCTCTCGATACATTATTGAATTTGTTGGCCAAGAAAATATTGGTGGCAGTATTGTGATTGACCCGACTAAACCAAACCAGCGTCAAGAACCATTTATTTTTAAAATAACGGCGGTAGGTTGGGGCCAAGATACAAGAATTTATTCCATAGTGCAGTCAACTTACAGAACGGCCGCCGCCGGCGACTTTAGTTATTGATTAACCCAAATAGTGAATTGTGATGAAGATTAAAATTGAACATCGTATGGCGGTATCAGCATTAGTGATATTGCTAACTTCTGAGTCGATTGCGGCGCCTGGTACGGTTGCAAAACAGCCACTATTTACGGGTAAAGAACCGCCGTCAAATATCATGTTCCTTGTCGATGATTCAGGAAGCATGGGATGGGATTTTTTAGTGTCCGATAGGAATCGGGGCGCTTACAACTCCAGCTCTGAGTTGAGAAAATGCGCTGCTGTTGATGCAATGCATTATGACCCTAATGAATTTTTAAAAATTCAAACGAAGCTCGCTGTGCAAGTGAATGATGGAATAATCGACATATCGGATATCACATTGGCTGACCGCCTCAATTATACGCCTTGGAAGGGTCTTGATGGCAGTGGGAATGAATATACCAATAGAACATTAACAACCGCCCTTCGGTCACCTTATAGCTCCCCTAATTCTCACACCAACCTGACTAACGACAAATATTATCGTTGGGTAGACACCGCGAGCGGGGCGAATAATAACAGTGATTACGACACTGGCGAGTGTGGCAGCCCGCTGGCGGTAAACAGTATGAGTGCAGCCCAAAAGATAGATTATGCCAATTGGTATAGTTACTATCGAATTCGTGATTATGTCGCAAAACGAGCACTGTCTGAAGTTATTTCAAAGAGCAGCGCACGAATAGGCTTGGCAACATTGCACAACAATGATTCAGTCGGCGTCCCTGTTAAAGATGTTGATAATATTACTACCCCCATAAGCTCTAGCAACCAGAATAATAAAAATAATTTATTGCGGAGTCTATTTCGTATTCGGCCCGGTGGCGGCACGCCTTTGCGTACATCTTTAAAGCGGGTTGGCGAGTATTACAATAAATCGACAGGTACACCATCAGGTCTGTTTAGTACATCGGCACAATCCCCCATTTTACCGATCAGTCAAAATGGAGAGTGTCAGCAAAACTTTGCCGTGATTATGAGCGACGGGTTTTGGAACGGAGGTAGCCCGGGTGTTGGTAACGCCGATGGCGATAATAGCTCAGAGTTTGATAAAAATTACACTCCCCCATCACCGCCAACGGGCGGTACTGGTGTTCCACTTCGTTATAGAGATGGTTTTAGTAATACCTTAGCTGATGTAGCAATGCATTATTATGAGCGAGACTTGGCTCCTGGGTATTCTGATAGCGTTGGGGATGAGCCTGAAGACCCAGACAAGGTACCAGAAAAGTTGAACCGGGCTCAGCACATGGATACATTCTCGTTGGCTTTTGGTGTCCAAGGGGTTCTAGGTGACGAGCCACCGGCGGATGGCGTTTGGCCTCAGCCCGTCCGAAATCAGTCTTCGACAGTTGATGATATGTTGCACGCAGCTTACAACGGTCGGGGCGAGTACTTTAATGCTAAGAACCCAGGGGAATTGGTAGACTCATTAGTTGAAGCGTTGAACTCGATCAGTAAAAAAACCGGTAATGCGGCTGCTGTTGCACTAAATAGCATTAACTTATCATCCAGTTCAGTAGTGTATCTAGCGGAGTTTAACCCTAATGGTTGGACGGGCGATTTAAAAAAAGTACCTGTGGCTGAGGTTACGGACCCTAGCGGAAAGAAAGAGCTCAAATATCTCCCTCCGCTTTGGAATGCCGGTGACCTGTTGGCGCAGAAAGATCCTAGTGCACGACAAATTGCCAGTTATAACGGCACGGTTGGGATACCGTTTGTGTTCCCCGCAGATCATAAAAGTTTATCCGTTACAGATATGCAGCAAGATCAAGTGGATGATCTACTCTATGACCGACCTCATCCGACGGCTGCAGGGGCACAGCAGGTGCAAGATAATCAGCTATATGGTGAGCGGGTTGTTAACTTTTTACGCGGTGATCATCGATATGAACAAGGTGTGGCAGATGGCCCTACGATAACATCAAATTTTAATAAGGTGTTCCGCAACCGTGTAGGGGAAAGTTTAGGTGATATAGCGCACTCATCTCCAAGGTTTGTCGGTAAATCTGAATTTACATACCCGGATGGAATTGAGTCGGACTCGTATTTTGCCTATGTAGAAGAAACCAAGATACGTAAACCAATGGTTTATGTGGGCGCGAATGATGGCATGCTTCATGCGTTCAATGATAATACTGGGGAGGAAGAGTTCGCCTATGTCCCAGGTTTATTGTTTGATGATCAGTCTGCCTTTGGCTTACAATATTTGGCGTCAAAAAATTATGCTCACCTCCCCTATGTTGATGGTTCTCCGGTTGTGCAGGATGTTTACATTAATAGTACATGGAAGAGCTATTTGCTGGGCACCTTGAGAGGTGGTGGGCGCGGTGTTTACGTTTTGGACGTTACTGATCCGAGTAAAAATACCGAGTCTCAGGCTGACAAATGGGTTGTTGGTGAATTTACCCATAAAGATTTAGGTTTAGGTTTTAGTGACCCACAGGTGGTAAAACTAAACGATGGTCGTTGGGCCGCAATTATGGGTAATGGATATAACAGTAGCCACTATGGCGATGGACACGCTAAATTATTTGTTTATTATCTTGACGATGCATCACCTAAGTACAGAGTATTAGAAACCAAAAAAACTGGTGCGGCGCCACTTATTGCAAACAACGATTGTGAAGATGCGCAAAGTGATTGTAATGGCATGTCAACCCCCTTGGCTTTAGATCTTGACGGCGATTATATTATTGATCGGGTTTATGCTGGTGACTTACATGGAAATATGTGGACGTTTGATTTAAGTTCTCCTGTGCCAGATTCAGATTGGACAGTTGCGTTTGGAACTAGCGCTGCGCCAAAACCATTGTTTACGG
>Ga0105358_10000941_pt1 | contig 15281 bp, 3 predicted proteins | sample GOMGulsemesocosm_5_FD_83509 | JGI IMG/M metagenome (GOLD analysis project Ga0105358, IMG submission 83509) | Methane-oxidizing microbial communities from mesocosms in the Gulf of Mexico - GOM15C Gulf of Mexico | ecosystem: Environmental > Aquatic > Marine > Cold seeps | place: Gulf of Mexico... | reverse complement strand
GTTACTGTTAATCAACGCTGGCGTTCATGCCATTATTTCAATTCCCTTTGTCTCTATAAGAGAGAGAAGTTTTAATGTGGCACCTGTTGGCTTAGCTTCGCCGCGTTCCCACTTTTTTACTGCCCTATCTGGGGTTAATTAACTAAAAGAACGGTTTGTCACAGCCACCTTCTGTAGCCCTTTTACATCAACGGATACAGAGGAAATATCTATTTTAAAATAGGCCGATAGAATTTAACTATGTCATTGAATATAAACAACATTTATAGGCTTATCATTTTCATATTTTTTGTATAGCCAATAACATACGTTAAGTAGCCTTTGTCTTGTATATGCTAAATACTCTGTATTTCCTATACAAATTATATGTTTTAGTTGTTTTTTAGCATTAAGGCTTACCGCGTGGGGAGCCAAAGATGTTTCCGAGTGATGTGAAGCAAGTAATAAAGAGTATTTCTGCGAGAAAATTTTTTCGACGTTATCCAGAGATCAAAAAGCGATATTTTTGGGGAGGGAAATTATGGACTCAGAGTTACTTTGTTGAAACGATAGGGAATGCTAGCGAAGATGTAATTAGGGCTTATGTTCAAGATCAGCTTAAAGAGCATGAAAAGAAGGAGGGTGGACCAAGGCAGCTCGATTTGTTTTAAAACTCGGCTCGCTTGCGGCCGAGTTTTTTATATTTTAAAATTACTGTTTATGCCCATCACATTTGAAGGTGCAGTTTTTTCAACGGTCATCCCCGCATATTCAAGTAGCTTGGGTCTAGATGCTTAAGGAATTAACACAAATTTGTCATCACATAGGTAAGGTAGAAAATTTGTTGTAATAGCACTCTAATATTACCTATTAAAAGGAATTATTTCATGGTTTTAGATCCAGCGACTAGTATTTGGTATCAGCATACAGAGAAGGCTTTGTGTAATGCGATTAAGCAAGGCGAATACCCTTATCTTGGTTTGTATCGTTCTAGTTTTACAGCTAAGATGCGCGAATTTTTGGGTAAGCAAACTAAGCATTACCGTAAACCAGTTAATGAATATATTCAGGCTTTGCGTAAATGGCCGGCTATTTATGCGTGTCATTTAACATTGCATGTCGCGGAGAGTTACGGTGATGAATCAGGGCGAGGTATTTATCCCGCTATTGGTTTTGCGGTATCGGGTTGTCATGGTCAAGAATTAACTACGAATGAAAGAGAGGCGCTTTGGCGGGCTTATCGCTTGGCTTGCTTAAAGCTGGGATTGGCAGTTTCTTCTCGCCAATCGGGTACAAATTACATGGTTAATGAGTATCTTCAGCAAAGTGGCGTGCCAGTTAATTATGTGGTCGATCTAGTGAAGCACATGATTCGCTATGCCAACAAAGTTGGTCTACCTTCGGATGATAACCCTCAGGCTATTCAACAATGGATGCGCGCTTTTTCTGAGCGATTGAAAACGCCTATTTCAATAACCGTGCGTAATGCGATTGAAAATGATGAGCATGGCTTTTATTTGCGTTTATTTTTAAGGCTTATGGAAGCGGAAGCTGTGATTAATTCAGAATCAGACCTTGAAGCTAGCATGGTTAAAGCGATTTTGGATTCTGATGCAGAGCGGCTAAGGGCTATACGTCAATTATCTTTGCCTAGATTATTATGGTTAGGCAATGGTTTTGCGCTTGAGTTGCCTGTGGGGGAGTCGTCAATATGGATGATACAGTTAGATGATGATGCAATTTCTCAGGCGGGCAAGTGTGAGTTGCAGCTGATACCGTTACAAGAAACCGACTATAAAACGGTTAGTTTATCGGATGAAGAAAACAATAAGTATTGTTTTAATTTGTGGCCAGATCATAAGGATAATCGCCTACTTATTTTTTCTGAGCAAGGTGAGCTTATAACGCAAGCGCAATTAGCTGCGGATGCTAATGTTTTAGCATTGGAGCCAGGGAATTATCAGTTTGTTAGTCGTTTTATTCCGAAAGGTTTAGAGGCAGAAGTCGAGCACTTGGCAGAAGAGCCTAATCTGTATGGTTTTTCGGTGGTTTTAAGACCTGCGCAAAAACTTAGCTTACAGCGCGGCCCTGCAAGTTTGTTTATTCAAGCAGATGCAAAACCTTATGTGGGCTTAATAGGGGAATCGTATCATGATACCAAAGGTCATGAGGTTTATGCTTCTAAGGGGTTAAAATTAGGGATTAGTATTCCTAGTGATTATTTACAGCAGGCTAACTCAGGATATACCGTACGTTTAGTTCCAGGTGAGTTGGGTGAGGCATGCGAAATTAGCATAAATCTAGTTGATAGTGAATTGATTGAATTAGATATTACATCGAGAGCGAGCGCTTGGAAATCTGGGCTTACTAGATTATTAATTGAATTAAGGCGAGATGATATTTCTCGGCCTATTGCGCGTTTATCGTTTTTATTCTGGAATGGCTTAGCTTGTGTAGAAAATGCGAATCAGTTTTATTGTGATCGATTGCCAGAAAATTTGCAGTTAGAAGACTCTAATAATTCGCTTGTGAATAAGAAATATGTTTCGTATAAGGAGGCTAGCCAGCGGTCTTTTAGTTTATGTTTTAAATTAAGTGAGCATAAAAAAATCTCGCTTGCTTGCTTTGTACAAGGTGTGTTTCTAAGTCTCAAAGATTATTCTAATGGTCAGTATAGTGAGCGTATTTTACAAAAAAATACGCCTTTGACTGTCAATAATGGGTCGCGAGCTTTGCTGGAGGTTTTTTCATCGACGCCTGGTATTTTGCAATTAGGCAGTTTTAGTAAAAATATAGGTAGTAAAAATAAAACACTTAGGTTGCACCTGTCTAGTTTGGTGGAATACCTAACGCCAGAGTCACATACATTACAGTTTACTGCGCATGATTCAGTGACTGCTGAACCGTTATTAAATTTAATGACATCTAATGAATTATTGTCGTTTAAAGCAAGTTGCATTAATGATTATCAGGCGGTTATTATGTCTTTATGTCATGTTGTCGATGTTTTTAGATTGACGGCAGTTGATCAATTAACGGGGCAGCGGGTAAGCATTGAGTTGGTACCAGATGATGTAAGTAACCTGCATAATGCAAGTCGATTGGCTAATGTAACCAGCAGCAGTGAAGGAGAGATAAAGTATTATCATCTGGAATGCCCCATTAGCAACTGGTCCTCTGGGGTTTGGGTGATTGCTTTAGACGTTAAGATTAATAATCGCTGGGGTTTTTTATGTAATGCGCGGCAGGATCATTATGCTTTTGGTTTATTGGTGGGTGTAAGTGGGCAGCGTCAACTGTCATCAGATATTGAAGCGTTGTTGGGTTTATTATCAAATAGTGAATTACTGCCTGTTTTGCGGCGTGTACATTTGGCATTATTGGTTTGTTATGCGCAAGAATCATGGGATGAAATTTCATGGTTAAAATCATTGTGGCTTTATTTAGTACATCGCCTTAAGCCACAAGCAGGTGAGGTACTGCTGGAGTCTTTGCATTTATCTGCTCAATATCCACCCGATACAGCTTCTTCCGGCTGGGTTCCGGTCCTTTCTTTAGGTGCGACTATTCCTTGGATTTTTTCGTGTTCGGCAGATGCTTATATGGGGTTTTCACATCGTAAGGAAAATCTATTATTAACGTTTAAAGTATTTAATCGGCTAAATGAAGGGATGGTCTCTTTATTGAGGCAAGGCCAGCTGAATGGAGTTCTGGCAGTTTCTTTTGCTAATAGCATGGCAGTTATGCAAGGGAGTGAGCCTAAAGGGTTTGATATGCATAAGTATAAGGAAGCCTTGAGGATTGAGGATCTATCAAATAAGGTTAGTGTTTTTTATCAGGATGATTGGCAGCCAAGCGCCAGTGAATTTTTAGGGTCATTGCATTATCAATGGGCAGTGAAGAAATTTAAAGACCATTACATTAGGACAAGCAAAGGCAATAATTTTAGACGCACAACGGCTTTAGGCTTGATTAAAAATTGTACGCGTCAGTCTATTGCGGAGCTATGCTCTGAGACCTTACCAGATTCTTTTCAGTCTTATTCTTTGGATTGGATTGATGCTTTGAGTATGGATCAAATCGATTCATTAGACGATGAAATGGCACAGCAAAGAGAAAATTACTTGGTCATGATTAATTTTCTTTCCGTTTTCGCGCAAGTGTGCCGACATGATGTACGTAATCCTGGCGTGCTAAAGCAATTCATTGATGAGTTATCTGAACAGGTGGAAAGTGGATTAAATGAGTTACTTGGCGTGTTAGGGTATTTATTATTTATTGGGGAAGATATTTTTGCGTTTTACCTGCTTCTTTGGGAAATCGTTTTTCAAGCGGATATGGATTAAATAGGAATACTAAATGGCTGAGAATAACCCTTTAATTTTATATAGACAGTTACGTGATACCTTAAGGCGCTATATCCCAACGACTTTACCGATTAGTCGTAATTATCCTGAATTAAAAAAAGCATTTCAGGCGGTATTAAACGAGGAAGTCTTGGTTAAAGGGCCTTATATTGAGGCATTGCCCGATTTTGAAAAAGGCGACTCACTGCGTACTTTGCTCAAAAAACACGGTGGTTTTTTGCATGAAGGTTTTAATCAATTGCCCGATAGTTTGCTTGATAGGGCGCTACATACACACCAGCAAGCGGCTTTAAGCGCTGCTTGCCGAGACCAGCAAAGTTTGTTGGTCGCAACAGGTACAGGAAGTGGTAAAACCGAATGTTTTTTGTATCCACTGGCTCAGCAATTATTAAATGATCCTAATCCCGATGAACCTGGGGTGCGTTGTTTATTAATTTATCCGATGAATGCGCTGGCAAATGATCAGCTGTATTATCGTATTGCACCGCTTTTTGGTCAGCAATTGACTGAACAGAAAATTACTTTTGGGCGATTTACCTCGCAAATACGCGCAAATACCACGCGAGATGAAGAAGAAAACCGCTTGCAAGAGAATGATAAATTGATGCAGGCATTAGGGGGTAAAATTCCTGCTCACTGGCGACTAACCAGAGAAGAGATGCTAGCGTCACCGCCGAAGATTTTAGTGACTAATTACGCAATGTTGGAGCATTTATTATTGTTACCCAGAAATGCCCCTTTATTTGCACACAATGCACTTAAATCCATTGTCTTGGATGAAATTCATACCTATCAAGGCGCACAAGCAACAGAAGTTGCTTATTTATTACGCAAATTAAAAAATCGTTTAAAAGTTCATCAACCTTTGCAGGTTTTTGGCACCAGTGCGAGTCTACCAAGCGGCATTGATAGTGATGTAAAGATTATATCGTTTGCGCAGGATTTATTTGGTGAGCAAGTAGATCGAGTGGTCAGAGGTGTTAGAGTCCCTCATGTACGCTTACAGCAAAAAGCCTCTTTATTTTCTTTAAATGCACAGGCATGGTGTCGTATTGGAAAAGTGCTGAATAGTCTGATTGAAGAGGATAGTTTTAATTTTCGCGAATGGCAGTATCTATTAGAAGAAGAGGCGCTTGATACACAAATACCCAAAATAAATGAACTATCATCTTTGGGAGAGGGATTAGAGGCTGTATTTGCTAATAATGTCGAAATTAGAAAAGTATCTGAAATTCTTGATAAAGGGAGTGTTGTTGGATTTGAGGATCTTGCTGAGTTAATATTTGGCACGAGTGATGAGCAATCTTATGCAGCTTTAAGCGCAATAATTCACATGGGCATGCTAGCTAAAGCAGATGAAACTGGCTTTCCTTTATTGCCTGGCCGTTATCATATGGTAACCAATAGTATTGAAGGAATTTCAATTCGCCCGAATAATGTGCATAAGGCGAACCAAGAAGGCTGGAGTGCTATTAAGGCATATCGATTTTATGAAGACGAGCAAGGTATTTATTACCCCATGTTAGTCTGCCGGAAGTGTGGTCAACCTTATATGGAAGGTTTTAAGTACCATAATAAGCTGCATAACCGCATGCCGGTACTCAGTTCAGGAACGGCACAACGTATGCTCTTTTGGTTAGGCGAGCCTTTAGGGCGAAGTACGATTGATGAAGAAGATGATGATACTGAATTAATCGATACTGAATATCAGAGTATTATGGTTGATCCTTTTACGGGGGAAGTATCTACTAATGAGGCAACCAGCCTAAAACTATACCAAATAGCAGCTAAAGAAGATGAGGAAACAGGGCGCTTGTATGTATCTCGCTGTCCTGCTTGTAATGGCTCAAGCGGTATGGCTGGGGTTGAGGTCATGACGCGTATGCATCCAGGTAACGAGGCTTTGGGTTCGGTTGTCTTACAGAAATTGCTGGAGTCTTTGCCTGGCAGTCATGATAATTCAGCGCCTAAACCGATGGGTGGACGTAGCCTATTAACTTTTTCTGATAATCGCCAAGATGCCGCTTTTTTTGCGCCATATTTTGAACGTACTAATAGTGATTTAGCTTTGCGCTCCGCCGTCGTTCAAGTGCTTCGTAAGCATAGCGAAGAGTTAATGGATTTAGAGTGGCTGTTTGAAGAGGTCTACAAGCATTGGCAGCGGCAAGGCCTCCCCTTGATGATTAATCATCAAGGATTAATCATTCAACAAAAAGCGAAAATGCATGATTTGCTGATGGGACGCATTGCGGCTGAATTTTTTACGCCGACAGGACGGCGTAATTCATTAGAAGCATTAGGTTTAGTGCGTGTTGAGTACGATGAAAAAATTATCTCTCGATTAAAACGAGAAATTTCTGAGAGGATTCCTGAGAAAAATAAGAACGACAGTAATCTGCTGATTCAGTTTTTATTAGAAACGATCAGACGTGAAAAAGCGATTGCAAATTTATACGAATTAGATATGCAAGACCCTTATATTTGGGGGAAGGTATATGCTAATCATCGTGCCTTCGAACTGTATAAAACTAATGAGGCAATTCGCTTTGCTTGGATTACTCAAGAAGGGTCTAAACGGCATAACCGGCGTACTTGGTATTTAGTTGAGCAATTAGGCTGGACTTGGGAAGAGGCACGATCTTTTTTAAACAGCTTTTGGGAGTCGTTGATTCAAATAAGATTATTAAACCAAGTTAAACCAGGTTATGGCTTAGATGGTAAAAAAATCTCCTTTATATCAGGGCAGTCATTTCCATTATATGTCTGTGGTGATTGTGGTTTATTTCAAACGGACTCAGTTGATTTAAAGTGTACCGCCTTTCGCTGTAAGGGCAGTGTAAAAGAGTTATCACAAGCTGAACGGACTTTGTTGGAAGAGGAAAATCATTACATTTATAACTACCTTAATGCCGATACGACAACAGTGCGAGCGCGCGAGCATACTGCTTCTTTATCGACCGAGTTAAGAGAAGAAATTGAGCGCGAGTTTGCTGATAAACAAATTAATGTCTTAAGTTGTACCACGACAATGGAAATGGGCGTTGATTTAGGCGATCTTGATGCAGTATTAAATCTTAATATCCCACCCAATATATCTAATTACCAGCAAAGAACAGGTAGAGCAGGTCGACGAGCTCAAGCTGCACCTGTATGTATTACAGTCGCTCGCTCAGGTCAATATGACCAAGCTATATTTCGAGATTTTAAGAATTTTTTAAGCAGCAGTGCGGATATTCCTTTTATAAAAACCGATAATGCACGTTTATTTAGGCGTCATCAAAACGCAATTGTTTTATCACACTTTTTGCGCCATAAAATTTCCGACCTTACAATCAATTCTCCTTCGCTAAAAGCGATGTTTGGTGGTCATTTTGATAATGCTGCACATCTAGCCTTTGCTGACCATATCAATCAATGGATAGAAGGAGAGCAGGGGAAAACGGCACTGGCTGAAGCGGAGTCTTTAGTAAAACTTTTACCTGTAAATACATCCAAGATGATTGGCTTATCAGGTAAAGAGTTAATGCGTTTTTTCCGTAGTCAGATAGTCAATTTTGCCAATGAGGTGAATGGCAAGTGGTCTTTGTATGAAGGCAAGATAGCAGAAGCGAGCGCATTAAAAGAATACAAAAAAGCAGCGCACTGGGAAAATTTGCAAAAACGCTTTATACAGCAGTTTTTAGTTAATCAGTTGTCACAGCGTAGCCTGATTCCAACTTATAGTTTTCCAGTGCACTCATTAACGCTTGATGTTATAAAAGATTACGCTAATAGGCATAGTTATGGTAGCCAAGGTGATGTGGCCCTAAGTCGTGATGCGAGTCAGGGTATTAGTGAATATGCGCCAGGGGCAGAAGTTATTGCCAATGGCCGTTTGTGGAAGAGCAGTGGCTTAGTAAGCTACCCAAAAATGTTTATGCCAACAGAATGGTATGCCTTGTGTCGCTTATGCCATCATGTGGATATTGGTATTGAAAAGCAAGATGTTTCATTGGAATGCAGTCATTGTGGCAATACGGATAAACGGACCGTCGGTAGATATATAAAACCCTTAGGTTTTGTTACTGGTTATTCTGATCGGCATGGTAGTGATCCAGGGACGATGCGTAAAAAACAACGTAGAGCTGATGAGGCAAAGTTAATTACTAAGCCAACGCCAGAGCAGTTTGAAGAAACAGATACTTCTTTAATTGATAAGGCTATTTTGCGCGCACAGCCTATTGATGATTCGCCTTCAGGAAAATTGTTTATCTTAAACAGAGGCCCTTATGGTTTAGGCTATCATGTTTGTCCGCTTTGCAAGTACAGTGAGCCTGCAAATGTTAAAAAATTTATTAAAATGAAGCATACGGATCCATTGTCAGATAAAAACTGTCAGGCAACACAACTGCCAGCTCCAGTAGAGTTAGCGCATGAATTTGATACCGATGTGCTAATTTTAGCATTTAGTAAGGTTTTACCTTTTCCTGATGATAAGACAGATAATATACAAAGTTTTCTTGACGGCTTTTGTAGAACCTTAAGTGAGGTATTGCGTTTTGCTGCTGCGCGTTGCGTGCAGGTTCAATCTAAAGAGCTGCGCTCTACTTTCCGAATTAATGATAATGAAGTCGAAGCCATTCTATATGATGCCGTTTCAGGCGGAGCAGGGTACTGTACGCGAATTTATTCTGATATTTCTTTTAAAGATATTTTAAAGCAAGCATTATCCATTTTAAATTGTCCTCGTGATTGTGTTAGCGCATGTAGCTCTTGTCTTTGTGATTACTCAAATCAACATGTTTGGGATTTATTTGATAGAAAGCCAGTGATTGAATGGATAAAGCAACTTGTAATAGAGGGGGACACTGATCCTCATGAGGTCAATGGCGCTATTCGATGGCATAATCCAAGTTTACAAGGCTTGTCTGAGAAATTAGAGGGCTGCAATCATTTACATATTATTGGTAAAAGGTTAGATCTATTATCTGGTGGTTCAGATCAAGTACGCCAGTGGTTAGTTGATTGGCTCAACTCTGGAAAGCACTTAAGCCTATATTTGACCGAGCCATTAAAAATGTCAGGCGATATAAACACTCCTTATATGCGTCAGACTAATCGCTATTTGTATCCTTTTATCAAAGAAAAGCGTTTAGAGATTAGATACAGTGCTGTAAAAGGTGCATTCCCGCGAATTTTTACCAAGCTAGCGCAGGGCGAGACTAGCTGGATAACACCTAAAAGCTCGCCGGCGATATTAAAGAATTTACTCGTTACCCCTATTTATCAACAGCCGATAACTGACGTAATGCTGGATGCTTTAACTCAGTTTGTTGCTGCCTCTGAAGTCTATCCTGATAATCAATTCCAAGAAAATCAGCCTATTGATTTATGGCAGTTGGCCGCAGGGGAAACAAGAGATTTTGATAGCATTTTTTCAGTGCTGAAAGGGACTTATATCGAAGAAATTATTATTAGAGATCCTTTTTGTGGCTCTCCTGATTGGCAAAGAGAAAATTTATTGCACTTTGTTACGCTTTTACTGGGAATGGTAAAAGACGTTGAGAGCATTGTGGTCCATTGCCGTGAATTACATTATAAAGACGCTAATTATGAGGCGAGTTATTTGATTACGGATTGTTTAGAGGCCGAGTTAAAGCCACTTATTAGCGGTGGGGTAAAAATAGAAATACATTCATTTAAAGATAAAAAAGAATTTCACGATAGAAGTGTTGATATAAAAATGCTTACTGCGGATGGGTCTTCAGTACTGCATAAATATGATTTATCAGGTGGGGTCGATAAGCTTATGGATGTGCGATCTGCAACAAAGGTTTATCGTTATGAGGTTATTTGAAATGGTATATAAACTTGATTTATTTCTATCGGGCAATCGTTGTATGTGTGTAATAAAAGTATGTTCGGGATGGGAAGGTATTAAAAATTCATTTTCGCTATAATAAGGCTTCACTTATTTTTAGTGAAATAGCTGGAAAACCGCTCTTTTTTATTGTTAAAAAACGCGCTATAAACCCTACTTTTAACTGACGTTAATAATGATTATTAAAAAAGGCTATGTCACCGTTAAGTGTGGAATTTTACAAACATCTAATTTTTCAGTAACTTAATAATATGGTGATATATGGTTCAAAGCCAGAGAAATAAGAATTTCAAAAGGTATTAGTTATATTCTCAATACTTAACGGTGACATAGCTTTAAAAAAAAATGGTACATCTTGATAATAATGCATCAACTTTAGATCGTTTCGAATTTAGCATTGAACAGATTCAGGTACCTGGATGGTAGTGGGTATTTATTAATAGGTTTGCCCCGCTTTACTCACTGCCAATGAATATTACAAGTCGCAATGTATTGCTAGGGTTAGCCATCTCTTCAATTTTTAATAAACCTCCGTTGAAAATAAAATAAAAGGAGTTACATTTGTCTATTAATACAAGTTTCTTTCCATTACCAGACTTTTTAATTAAAGATGAAAAAGGTAATTTTACTGAGATAGAATTAAAAAAATGGTTAATTTTTAATTCTAAGATGGTAAAAGCGACAAAAGCAAGTTTTAAAGTAATTATAAAAAAAAATAATCAAAAACCATTTGATACAACAGAGATGAATAAAAACATGTCCCTTGTGGATTTTTATTCTAATTCAAGACTTAGGCAGGACTTATATTGCAAATTTATTTTGCAATGTATTGCAAATAAAAGCAGTAAAGATATTAATTTATTTAGCATGAGTCCACGGTCTATTGACTTGGTCACACTAAATATTTTTGAAGAGAAATTTTTCTTAAATAAGGCTAGTGATAGTGACGTGGAAAAGTTTGTTAAAAATACTGGGCATATAACAAGTAAAACATTCAAATTAATCGATGAGAGAATTCTACACTTATGGCCAAAATTACTGGCTGACCTTAATCATTTTAATGATTTTGATACAGAAAAACAGAAGTTACTTATCATGGTATCCCAGTGTTTCAGCATACTATATGAAGAAACAAAGATAAGAAAATTTTTATTAGATACTTATCCTTTTATATTGGGTTACTTTTCTGATATTAGTGTCAATGACAATGGCAATGTATTAAGCATTGATAGCTGGGAAGATTTTTTTTCTGAAACCAGTAAATTATCAGCTTTAGCTATAGAGGTGGGTCCATCAGTAGAAATGATGAGCAAGTGGGTGGAGCTAGTAAAGTATTCTTCTTCTATGCAGGAATGGATTGAAAAAGGCTCCATTGATATAGTTTATGAGGTTGGATTATTTGTAGAAAAAAATATCTCCATTTTTCTGGATAGCTTTGATGAGAGTCAGGATGATGGAAACTTCAAGAAAAAATTACCGATGAGTTGGAATAAAGTTTTATTAGAAAATATTAATAATAAGGAGTCCTTCCATCTAATTATTACGGATGTTGATAAAAATATTTCTAAATCGATTAATATTTTCAATAGCTACCATAAAAAAATAAGTGATGAGAGTTCATCCTTAAAAAAATTATCACTTCAACTAAAGAATGAAAACACCATTTATAGTGAGAAAAAGGCTATAAAGAAAAAGAAAGATAAATTAGAAAAATCAATAATTGAAAGACGTCTTAATATTGTTGATGACTTGGTTGAAAACCTTATTTCTTCTGAATTTGATGGTATTGATGATGTTTATTCACTAGATATTTTTAATTTCAAAGAATACGAAGGAAATTATTATAAAGGTTTTTTAACTGAGCTAAATATAGTTTCTGATAAATATCGAGACACTCTTAGAATAATATTTGATATTGAGGGAGATGCTACTAGTCACAGTAATGTAGCTAGTTTATTAAATGATACCCCACCAAAGGTAGCGAATAAAATTTCTGAATCAAATGATGATACAGATGATACAGATGATACAGATGATACAGATGATAAGGTAACCTCAGTATCATCAACGTTAGATGATTTAGATGAAGAAATGCAAGGAATAGATAACAGTGGCTCTGTAGATGTTTTTCCTGATGAAAAATTTGATATTGAGGAATACTCAGAAAATGAAGATATACCTAAAAATCAGGAACATATAAATGTTTCAAATAAAATAATTTCGGGAAGGGTTGAAAGTTTAGCGAAGGATCTTGAAGGTGGGATGAAGGATCTAGACAAGAAATCCATATCTGGGTTTAACTTTGATAATAAAATGGTTGTCTCTGATATTATTAAGCATATTGAAACTGACGGGAAGGTATCAGGTAAGTTGATCGATAATTTAGTCATTAATTTTGCTATTAAAAATGATTTTGGCACAGCGGCCTTATTTTTAAAAGAAATTGATGATTTTGGAGTAAAAACTGAACATCAGTTTTCTAGAAAATTAATTGAAGCTACTTATTTTTCACAAAATGTTTGGTCAGGAAATAGCGCATCATTATCGAAAATAGGACCATTATTAAATTCTATTACGAGAGCTGATATTGCACCTTCAGATCAAACTGACTACATTATTAATATTTTACCCTACATCGCTTTTGTTGCTACTTTTCAACCCACACTATTTGGGCAATACACTATAAATTCAGCAAATTTATTGGAAAGTATCAGAGATTCTATTTCTGTCAATGACGTGAGAACAGTCATTGATGAGGTTCTGAATTTTTCCAAGCGAAATATTAGTATTACTTTAAATGATTTACGCGATCAGGAATTAGAAAAAACAGAGACATCTAAACAAATTTCTTTGAGGGCTGAGCATTGGAAAGAGAAAACAGTTAATTCACACTCTGGTTTTGCACCAATTCGCCGAATACTAAGGCACTTAATTGACGTTGGCGAGTACCAGGAAATTTATCAGATTTTAATGAAAGATAAGGTTCAAGAATCCACGAAAGTTAAGTTGTTTATTAAAAAATACCTTGAGCCTAATCAGTTACAAACTCTCTTTAACTCAACATTAAAAGAATTTAGTGGGTTACATGTTACAGATAATTCTCATTACGCGATTAGTTCTTTTACAAAGCAGTCTAATGAGTTTATTTACATTGCTTCGGAGTGGTTGCAAGCGGCAGGCTCAGAAAATGTTGCGGATAAAGAGTATGTCCGTAAATTTGCTATGCGATTAACCTCCCAGTTAGTTAAAGCACGTGAGAGCCTAAATAAGAATATAAAAACAGTTGATAAAACTCAAGTTGATAGGATAGCAGGTTTTAATATTATAAAAGGTAATATTGATAACCTTATTTGTGTTATCAAGGATAAAAAAGATGAAGGTATCTGGGATCCTAAATTTGCAGAAATTTCATTTAACCGTACAAATAATATTATAGATCCAGATGAAATACTTGAAAAAGATAAAAAATTAATACAAATATCCTCGTATATTTTGACTGATTATGAACAAGAAAAAATTTATGAACTAAGTCTTGATAGAGAGCAGTTTGAGTTAACCTATGTAACTTTACTTAAAATGGAGAAATCAGGTAAAAATGTAAATGATTTTTTTAAAAAATATGATAATGTCAGAAATAAAAAGCTTAGCGCTATCGAAGATGAAATATATACAATCAATCGTCTAGTAGACAATGCTGTTTTATCTGATTTAATGGATGAGATTGAATCGTCCAGTATTGAAAAAAATATATCCTACATAGTAGATGTCATTGAACATAAAAAAAATCACTACATAAATATTAAGAAAATCTATGATGACCTTCGTAAAGAAAAAATAGGAATAGAACAGCGTTTTGATGATAAATTAAAATCTTTACTCACTCGGTATAATAAAAATATTTATAAAGCCGAAAAGAATAAATTGGTCTCTGATGATTTTATCAAACTTATTGAAAGAGCTTTTGATGATAAAGATATAACAGTATTAGATGAGTTTATTATTGAACTAGAGAATGCTGTTACAGAAAGTAATCCTATTACCATTACTGATTCATCTGATTTTTTTGTTGCTGATTTTATAAGTAAAGAAGATAAAATATATGACTTTATTAAAAATAATAAAAATACAGGACATAGCTTAAAGCAACATATTAAAAATGAATTCTTAAATAATGAAACTATTTCAGATGAAGAGCAAAAATCAATTAAATGGATGCTTCTAAAGAAAAAATCACCCAGTAGTATAACGCAAGAGTGGCATGATGAGCATACTCGGTTACTAGAAATATTAGGGTTTACCTTGATCACTAAAAAATACAATCATACAATTGGCCGTGATTGCTCTTATAAACCTAGCAATACTTTCTCTCATATGAGTATCAGAGTCAGTAAAAATGAATATATTAAATCATTTCCACTTGTCAATACTGACTTAGAAGAAGTAAATACTATATTAACGATAACAAGAGATTGGGAGGTTAAAGCCCTAGATGAGTATTTACACAATAATAATATAACAAAATTAGTCTTATTTATTGTTTCGTTATATCCGTTATCAAAAAAGGATAGACAAAAGTTTGCTAATTATGGGAAAAAAGAAAAAAGGACGTTACTGTTAATTGATCCTGTTCTCTTAATTTATTGTGCGGCATTTAGAGATGTCTATCAAAATTTCCATAAAAACAAAACTTTTCTTCATTTATCAGTACCTTATACTTATTACAATCCTTATGGCGGGGGAAATCAAATGAAACCTCCTCAACAAGAAATGCGGTTTGGGCGAAAAACGGAAATTAGTCAACTTGCCGAATCTGCCAATGGCGCAGCCATTATATTTGGTGGGCGACAATTGGGTAAATCAACCATTTTGAATGAAGTTAAAAGGATGTTCCACGCTCCCAAAGAAAATAAATATGCTTTATCTTGGAATGTTGAAGACTCCGTAATTACTAATGAAAATTGGAAGGCGCATGGAATTGAAAAAGAATGGCATAGAATCTATAAACAGTTCCAAAATAGTAAAATTGAAATAGAGAATGTAGATAACTCAAGGGGGTTTACTAAATATAAATCTGC
>Ga0105358_10000940_pt1 | contig 15303 bp, 17 predicted proteins | sample GOMGulsemesocosm_5_FD_83509 | JGI IMG/M metagenome (GOLD analysis project Ga0105358, IMG submission 83509) | Methane-oxidizing microbial communities from mesocosms in the Gulf of Mexico - GOM15C Gulf of Mexico | ecosystem: Environmental > Aquatic > Marine > Cold seeps | place: Gulf of Mexico... | reverse complement strand
GTAACAATTAAATGAAGTTCTTCTTTAAATTTAGTAATTATATAATCATAATTATAATCTTCTGCTGGCATACCATCAATTATCTCTGCATTAGAAAGTGTAGTTTGAACGTATTCTAATTTATTTTCATCAAGTTTAGTATCAATATCATAATCAGGTCTTAGTAAATCATTTCTAAATTTATATATAACTTTTCTTTGCTCATTTGCTACATCATCGTATTCAAGTAAGTGTTTTCTTGATTCGAAGTGCATTTGCTCAACTTTTTTCTGAGCATTTTCAACAGCACGTGTAACCATTTTTGATTCAATATGCTCCCCATCTTCAATACCAAGTCTTTCCATGATACCCTTAATTTTATCACTTCCAAAAATTCTAAGAAGATTATCTTCTAAAGATAAGAAAAATTGAGATTCCCCAACATCACCTTGACGTCCGGCTCTACCTCTTAATTGATTATCAATTCTTCTTGACTCATGTCTTTCTGTTCCTAGAATTACTAATCCACCAAGGTCAAGTATTTCTTGAGATAGTTTAATATCAACACCCCGTCCAGCCATATTAGTAGCAATTGTAACTGCACCTTTTTGACCAGCATCTTCAATAATCTTACCCTCTTTTTCATGTTGTTTTGCATTTAAAACTGTGTGAGGAATTTTTTTATCTTTTAAAATTTTATGTAGTTTTTCAGACTTTTCAATTGAAGCAGTACCAACAAGAACAGGTTGTCCTTTTTCATTTAAAGTTTTAATTCTATTACAAACTGCTTCAAATTTTTCTGCTTCACTTTTATAAATTAAATCATTTTTATCAAGTCTAGTAACTGGAACATTTGTAGGGATAGAAACAACATCAAGGCTATAAATCTCTGCAAATTCAGTAGCTTCTGTTTGTGCTGTTCCTGTCATACCTGCTAGTTTATCATACATTCTAAAGTAATTTTGGAAGGTAATATCTGCTAAAGTTTGAGATTCATCTTGAATAGAAACTCCTTCTTTAGCTTCTAAAGCTTGGTGAAGACCTTCTGAAAATCTTCTTCCTTCACTTAATCTTCCTGTAAATTCATCAACAATAATTACTTCATTATCTTTAACTACATAATCAACATCTTTTTCAAAAATATAGTTAGCTTTTAAAGCTTGATCAAGATTGTGAGATAATGAGGCATTTTCTAATGAATATAAGTTGTCTACTTCAAATAATTCTTGTGCTCTTGTCGTTCCTTCTTCTGTTAAAACAACAGATTTATTTTTTTCATCAACTGTAAAATCTCCAGTTGTTATAACTTTTTCATCAGCTTTTTTAGGCTCAATTAATTCACCTTTTTCTAAAGTCATTGCAATTTTATTTGCATTTGAATAGTTTGCACTTTTTTGATTTGTAGGTCCACTTATAATTAAAGGAGTTCTAGCTTCATCAATTAAGATTGAATCTACTTCATCAACGATTACAAATGAATGTTCTCTTTGAACTTTTTCTTCAATATCATAATTCATGTTATCTCTTAAGAAATCAAATCCAAACTCATTATTTGTACCATAAGTAATATCAGCAGCATATTGTTCTTTTCTTAAATCATCATCTTTTAAAGTACCAACAATTGCTCCAACAGAAAAACCTAAAAAGTTGTATAAGGGTTCTAAATCTTGTGCATCTCTTGAAGCTAAGTAATCATTAACAGTAACAACATGTACACCTTTTCCTGTTAATGCATTTAATGCAACTGTTAGTGATCCAACAAGTGTTTTACCTTCACCTGTTTTCATTTCAGCAATTCTTCCATCGTTTAAAACCATTGCTCCTACTAACTGAACGTCATAAGGTCTCATATTTAAAGCTCTTTTACTTGCTTCTCTAGTAATTGCAAAAGAATCATTCAATACATCATTTAATGATTTTTCTTCATTTTGTACTTGATTTTTTAATTCATTAAAACTATTTTGTAATTCATCATCACTCATTGACTCATACTTACTTTCAAGTAAAGTTATTTCTTGAGCTCGTTTTTTATATCTTTTTACTTCTTTATCGTTTTTAGTACCAAAAATCTTTGAAAAAACATTTAACATAAAATTAATTCCTTTTTGTTATAATCGCTAGATTATATAAAAATAAAGGTTAAAATATGTTTTATAAGATGATATTTGTATTTATAGTTTTTTTAACTAGCTTAAATGCAGCCATAGATATTAAAAATCTAAAGAGTTTTCAAGCTGATTTCACACAAAGTATAAAGTCAATTAATAATAAAATTATAGAATATAAGGGTATTATATTTATTAAAAATACAGGAAAAATTCTATGGAAGTACAAAACACCAATTGAAAAAAATGTTTATATATTAAATGATTTTGCAATCATAGATGAGCCAGAGTTAGAACAAGCAATTTATACTCAATTACAAAGTGAAATAAATATAATAAAACTATTAAATGCATCAAAAAAAATAAATGAAAATTCATACATTACTAATATTGATGAAATTGACTATTTAATAGAAAGTTCAAAAGATACAAATGAAATAGAAATAATTAAATATAAAGATAAACTTGATAATAATGTTGAAATTAAATTTACTAATCAAGTCTCAAATAAAGATATTCAAGATCATATTTTTAAATTTACAGCTCCAGAACACTACGATATTATAAGAAAGTAAATTTTTAGCTAACTTAGATATAATATGCAAAAGGTAAGCTTGACAATAACTTGAATATTTATATTCAAGAGGAAAGTCCGGGCTGCAGTGAAGTATGGTTCCATTTAATTGATGGCTAGGGTAACCTAAGGGATAGTGCAACAGAGAATAGACAGCCGATTTTTCGGTGATGGTGAAACGGTGAGGTAAGAGCTCCCCAGACTTTTGAGTAATCATTAGTGCTTTGTAAACCCAACTTGCAGCAAAAAGACCTGGTATTCACTTCACATTTTTTGGTCTTTGCTCGACTACTAAAGTAATTTAGTAGCTAGATAAATTATTGTCTTTAAAACAAAACTCGGCTTATGAGTTTACCTTTTTATTTAAATCAACTGATTCTTCACAAACTCTAAATAATGTCCTTCTTCCTCTTCAAGTTCTTTATGATTACCTCTTTGAACAATTTTACCTTCATCTAAAACATAAATTATATTTGCATTTTTTACTGTACTTAATCTATGTGCGATTGTAATAACAGTTTTATTTTTTAATACTTCTTCTAAAGCAATAAAAAGTTTTGCTTCTGTATGAACATCAAGTGCAGATGTAGACTCATCAAATATAACAACTGCCGGGTCTGCAATAATCATTCTCGCTATTGATAGCCTTTGTCGTTGACCTCCACTTAATCTAACGCCATGTCGTCCTACCATTGTTTCTAAACCTTCTGTCATTTTATCTATTACATCATCAAGTTGTGCAATTTTTAAAGCTTTGTGTATATGTTCGTCACTTATGTTTTCATTTCCCATTGTGATGTTAAATTTCAATGTATTATTAAAAAGTATTGGCATTTGAAGTACTAAAAATATACTTTCTCGTAAACTTTTCTTATTAAGTTTATCAATACTCGTGTTATTATAAAAAACATCACCACTTTTCTTTGAATAAAAACCTGAAATTATTTGGGCAAGTGTTGTTTTACCACTTCCACTTGCTCCAATTAAAGCCACTTTTTCTGCAGTATTTATATCTAGAGAAATATCTTCTAAGATATTTTTTTCTTTAGTATATGAAAAGTTTAAATTCTTTATTGAGATATTAACTTTTTTATTTTTAACACAAAGTTCTTCCTTCCCACTTTTCTCTACATCTAAATCTAGGATTTTGTTGATTCTACTTATTGCTGCATTTGCACTTGCATATGAATATTGAATAGATAAAATGTCTTGAACTGGAGTCATAATAAACCATATATATCCAAACATGGCGAACATCATACCTATTGATAAATCACTATATTCAACTAAAATAAGACCAGTTGCTCTAAAGATTTCAAATACAATTAAAAATATTGTAAAAGATAACCTTTCATAAGCAACACTTTTATAGTTATATTCATTTGAAGTAACTTGAATATTTTTAGCTTTTTTAATAGCTTCTTCAAAGAAATATTCTTCTTTATTACTGGCTTTTATTTGTCCAAATAAATCTAGTGTTTCACCTACATTATCTTGGAATTCTTCAATTGCTTGATTTTCTTCTTTTTTTAATACACCTGTTTTTTTAGATATTTTCTTAGATAAAATCATAATAATTGGTTGAATAAATAGAATCATTAAGCCTAAAATTGGGTCAATTGCTATTATTACAACAGCAACAGCTAGTAATGTTAAAACTGAAGCTATAAACTTACTTGCAATTGATATGATAAAAGTATCTAGCGTATTTATATCAGTAACTAAATTTGATGATATTGCACCAGAGCCTAGACTTTCATATTCATTCATATTTACAAGTTTTAAGTGATTTAATATTTTTACTCTTAGTTTAAAAGTTACATATTTTGAGATGTATGTAAAAATTTTTGTAATTATGACAGTGAAAACAAAATGGATTAGTCTTAAAAATATCACTACAAGAGTAACAATAGCTATATAGTAAAAGGCATTACCAATTCCTAAAGAGTCATTTATAATATTTACAAAGAAGTCTGGTTTTTTCAATAATACTTCATCAACTAAAATAGGAAGCATTAAAGGAATAGGAATACTTATTAAAATAGCAATAAAAGTAATAAATTGACCTAAAAGTAAGTGTTTTTTATTATCTAATAATAGTTTGAATATGTATTTAAAGGATATGTGATTGTTCATAGTAATCTTTCTTAATTTAATAAGTAAGTTTTACTATAAACAACTTAAATTAAATTAAATCTATAACCGATTCCTGAAATGTTTTTAATTAAATCTTTATATGTTTTTTTTCTTAATTCTTTTACCACTGATCTTAAAGCGTCCTGTGTCATAGAACCTTCCCAAATACTTTTATCAATTTCTTGATATGAAACTGTATTATTCGCTTTACTTGTCATAAATTTAAAAAAGTCATTTTCTTTCTTTGATAGTATAACTATCTTTTTATTTTTTAAAAGAATTTGATTATAATAATCATAAATATAATCATTCTGTAAGTTAATAATATTTGATTTATTTGAATCATATGTTTGAATACAAGTCTTTAATGTAGAGATTAATTCTTCTCTTGTTACTGGAGTTTGTATGAATTTTAAAAGTTCTACTTTAATCCCTTCTATTAAATGTGAATTTTTTATTAAATTACTTGTAATTATGATTTGAATTTTTTTATTTTTACTTCTAATTTCTTTAAAATATTCAATATTATTGTATTCCGAGAATATAATATCAATTTTTTTTGTATTTAATACGTCAGTAGCTGAATCTAAATCATGAGTTATAAAAAACTCTTTAGCCTTGATATTTAGGTATTCTATCGCGATATTTTGAGTGAAGTTGTTTGATATATATAGTACATTTAAATATTTTAACTCTTTCATTTAACTTCCTGTTTTTAATTATAACGATATTTATAACATAAAAAATATGAAAAATTATTTAAAAGATTTTTTTTAAAGTTGTAAAATAGTAAGTAAAATTTACTATTTTACTGGAGCAGCTAACATTTTTTCACAAACTTCAAGTTTCATTCCATCATGAAATTCACAATTTAAACCACATTTATAAGTTCCTAAATCAGTAACTTTAAGAATTGCTAATTGTTTTTTTGATTCTTCTTGACATTCTAGTAGATTTTTAAAAACCATAGGGCTTTTTAGACTTCTTTTAGTGTTTTCTTTATCAGGATAAATAAAAGAATGCCATTTCTCTTCTGGCTTCTCTCCCCAGCATCCTGATAAAAGTAGGGCAGTTGCTGTTAATAGTAATAGGTTTTTATACATTCAAACTCTTTTTTTCGTTTGATTGTAGTAAAACTATATTTAGAAAAGCTTAAACCATAACATTTTGTAGTGTTTGTTTTATTACATCGAAATCTTTAAGTTCTTCTCTTAATCTTAAATTTTCTAGATAAAGTTCAATTGCTTTACTTAATTGATCACTAACTTTTCCAGTTGATGCTGCTTTATTAATGGTATCTGGTTTATACCCTAATTCAAAAGATAGTTTTTTATATGTAAGGCTTAAATCTTTACAAACTTGTTTTATAACATTTGGATGTAAATCTTCATATAGTTCTTCTGCATCTATATTAAATGAATCAGCAGTATTACAAACTATGTCTTTTTTGAGAATTAAAATATTTCTATAGTAATAGTGCTTTGAACTGGGTCTAAATAGTTTCAAATTTTCTTTTGGAACTGAAATAAATAGTTTTTTACCATTACATCCAATCATGTCATCAAATACTGTAACTAAACTATTTTCATTTAAATGCTTAAATGTTTCTAAGAACATAAAAGAGTTTATGTATTTAGTTTTTGTTTTAGACTCTTTATATTCTTCAAATGTAAATTCAATATCTACATTTTCATATTTTAAGCAAAGATTTTCTTTTGGCATATTTGTTTTTATTACTATATGGAAATGCAATAAATTATCTCTATTGTTTGAAAAAACATTTATAATATTTTCTGCTTTAATATCATACTTAGTGAATAATATATTTATAATCTTTTCAACATATTCAATATCTTTATATGTATTATCAATATCTCTTACTAAATATGGTGTTTTATTAAATAGTTTTCCAACTTGGGTCATGATTTATCCTAAATCTTTCGTATCTTTCTACATATATTATACATAAGGGAGAAGACTTTTTACTTATTATTTCATTAAAAAATGAACAAAAACGAATAAAAATGGTAAAAAATCACCTGTTTTACTAATATGCTATGAAGGCGCTATTTTATTGATATAAATATGCTATATTCGCTATACTATGGTGTTTAACAATTATTACACAGTTGTTATGCTATAATAATAATAAAAATAAATAAAGTATCTAAAATGAAAAAAATATTTATATTATTTTTTCTTATGATTAGTTTTGTTTTTGCAAAAGTTGATTATTCAGAAATGAGTACTCAAGAATTGATCGCAATAATGGGCTATGTTAAGGATCAAAATAAAAAACAATTTATTCAAGAGTTAAAATCTAGAGTAGTTACAATGAGCACAAATGAGAAAAAATCTTATAAAAATAACTTAGAAAAGTTAAATAAATAATGAAAACAAAATTATTATTATTAGAAGATGACTTAACTTTAAATGAAACAGTAGTTGAATATTTTGAAGATAAAGGCTATGAAATAGTTTCTGTTTATGATGGAGAAGATGCAATTTCTGCTATTTACGAAAATAGTTTTGATTTATTACTTTTAGATGTAAATGTTCCAATGATGAATGGTTTTGAAGTTTTAAAAGAGATAAGAAAAGAAGGAAATTCAACACCAGCAATATTTATAACATCATTAAATTCTATGGACTCACTAGAAGAAGGCTATGAAAGTGGTTGTGATGATTATATTAGAAAACCATTTGCATTAAAAGAACTTTTGATTAGAGTACAAACAATAATCAAAAGAGAATTTTCAATAAAAAATGATCTAATTGAAATTGATAAAAATATTACTTTTGATTCAATTGCTAATGAACTTGTTAGTAATGGAGAAGTTGTTAAACTTAATTTTAAAGAGTTAAAACTTTTAAAGTTCTTTTTACAGCATCCAAATGAACTTTTAATTCATGATCGAATCTATGATTATGTTTGGGAATATGATGAAGAATATAGTGATAATTCTTTAAGAACTTATATAAAAAACCTTAGAAAGGTATTAGGAAAAGATAAAATTGTTAGTCTTAAAAAGCTTGGATATCGATTTAACAAAGAGCGAAACTAGGACCCTTTTAGGATTTAGTCTTCTTTACTCTTTTTTAGTTCTTGTAATAATTAGTGGTATATCTTTTATATATTATAAGTTTCAAAAAGATTTAATGCTACAAGAAAAACGTCATCTACTTCAAGAATATTCAAATGATTTAATTTTTCAACTAAAAGACCTTCATATAAATTTTGATAAATATAAATTCTATCCACGAGATGAAAAATTTAATTCTGCAATTTTTGATAGTGATAAAAAGCTTATTTTCTCAACACTAAAATCAAAAGATGTAAAGTTTGATAAAGTTGCATATATCTCTAAAAATATGATTCATTTTATAGAAGAACCTGAATCATATTATTTAGGTGCAAAATATGTGATTATGGAAGTACCTGATGATAACTTATGGTTTAATCTTGTAAAGAACGATATTATTACATATTCACTTATTGCATTTATTTTTATGCTAATACTTGGATATTTTATTTCAAAACTCTTTTTAAAACCTATGCGTGATGCCTTACATTTATTAGATAGATTTATCAAAGATACTACTCATGAGTTAAATACTCCTATTTCTGCAATTATTACAAATATAGAAATGATTGATAAAGATGATTTAGATGAAAAAGTTCTAAGAAAAATTAATCGTATTGATATTGGGGCTAAAACGATTTCAAATATTTATGAAGATTTAACATTTCTAACATTGAATAATAAGATTATATCTCAAAATGAAGAGTTAGATTTATCAAATATATTAGAACAAAGAGTTGAATATTTTAGTAGTTTAGCTACTATAAAAAAAATAAATTTTGTACTTAATATAAAAAAAGATGTATACTTAAATATTGATATAAAAAAGATTTCAAAGCTAATAGATAATCTAATCTCAAATGCAATTAAATATAATAAAATTGCAGGAACAATTACCGTAGGTTTAGAAGATAATATTTTAATTATTGAAGATACTGGAAAAGGTATGAATAAAGAAAATTTATCAAATCTTTTTGAGCGATACTCAAGGTTTGATAAAAGCGTGGGAGGCTTTGGTATAGGCTTAAATATTGTTTCTTTAATAGCAAAAGAGTATAACTTAAATATTAATGTTGTATCTAAAATTAATGAAGGCACTAAGATAGAGGTAAAATGGTAAAACTAATATTAATTATGATTCTTTCATTTTCTTTTTTACAAGCTACAAAAATAAGAACAGTATATGAAAAAAATTGTATAAAGTGTCATAAAAAACTTCCTGTATCTATTGATAAATATTTTTACAGATATTTATTAAAGTATAGCAGTGAAACAAATGTTAAAAAATCAATGTTTGAGTATCTGAAAAAACCAAATAAGAAAATGACTATTATGCCAGAAGCATTTATTAAGAGGTTTGGTATTAAAAAAAAGACTAAATTAAGTGATGAAAAGTTGAATCAAGCGTTAGATATATATTGGGAAAAATACAAAGTATTTGGTAAATTAAAGTAAATAATCTCCACAATAAGTACACTATTTAAAAATATACTTCTTTAAATTTAATTACAAAAGGAGTTTCAAATGAATAAAATTTTATTATCAATTTTAATGTGTGGTACTTTTGCTTTTGCAAAACAACATACAACTAATTTTCATGCCTATGTAACACATAGTGAACCTGTTTATGAATACAGATATAACGGACATGATAATTACGATGAGTCAAATTATTATAGAAGTGATTATGATGATAGAGATGAACCTAGATATAATAGAAATAATTATTCTAATAATAATATCGGTCTTGATACCATTGTTGGTGGAACAATTGGTGTTATTATCGGAAATCAAATAGGTCGTGGTAATGGTAAGACAGCTGCAAAGATTGTAGGTGGTTTACTAGGTGCTTCAATTGCTAATAATACAAGATATGATAATTCTTATGCTCAAAATACTGAATATACAAAACATTACGATAATCGTAATAGATATAAAAAACACCATAAAAGAAGAAAACAAAAAGTTCTAGTAGGTTATAAAAATTACTTTGTTTATAAAAATAGAGAGTTTCATAAGTTTTCTAATCATAGAAAAAATAGAATTAGAATTACAGAAACAATTAATTTTTAACTCAAGTATTAACTTGAGTTAAAAAGATAGGATAAAGACTTTAGCTTAATAATTTTCCAACAGTTTGTTGATTTATATTATTAGCTTGCGCTGTTGCAAAGGCCCCAATTTGTGCTAAAACATTTTGTTTAGAAAAATTAGCTGATTCTTTTGCATAATCTGTATCAAATACAGAGTTAGCTTCAATTGTTTGATTCTTTTGTGTTAGTAAATTTCTCATAGAACTTTCTAATTGATTACTCACAGAACCAAATTCACTTCGAATATCACTTAATCCACTAATTGCACTATCAACATTTCCTAAGATTGCTCTTGCATCTGCTGCTGAAAAGCTGCTCTCATCTTGATTTAAAAGAGCACTTAATCCTAGACCTTGGGTATTTGATTGAACACCTGATGATTCAATAATATCAGCATTCTCATTTCCTGATTGAAATTGTAAGTCAGTACTTGCATTATTGTCAGATTGACTATTTTGTAATAAATTATTGCTATTATAATTTGTACTACTTGCAATATTATCAAATTGTTCTAATAAACTTTTAACCTCTTTTAATATTGCATCTCGACCCTCTTGACTTGTAGTATCTGTTGATGCTTGTAATAGTTTTTCTTTTACATTATCTAATATATTTGATTGTTCTTTTATTGCACCATCTGCAATTTGAGTTAATGCAATAGCTGAATTAGTATTTTCTATTGCAGAAGAATAACCATTGGCTTGAACTTGTAAGTTATTAGATATTGCTAGACTTGAAGCATCATTGCTTGCTTGATTTAATGTTACACCTGTCGCAATCCTATTTAAAGATTGATTAGCATTTAAGTATACGTCTGCATTTAATTGAGAGTTATTTCCTACTTGCATAGAGACTCCTTTTTTTACCTTTACATATTGTATAGCTATTAATATTAAAATATTATTAAGTTTTAAAACTACTTTTATAGAGATGAATATAAAGTTATTTTATTAGTTTAAAATTACTTCGATATAATACTTAAATTGTATAATACAGGCAACTCATGAATATAAAAGAAGATTTAAAAGAAATTATAATTCTAATAGATAAAAATTATTTTTTGATTGCACATAATAAAATAGAAGAATTATGGCGAGTGAATAAAAATGATAAAGATACAAGAAATGAATCATTTATATTAAAAGCTTTTGTAAATGCATTTGCTAGCTTTGAACTAAATAGTATAAAAAGATATGAACATTCTAATAAAATTTGGCAAATTTATATGAAGTATGAGTATTTAATTGATGAATTAGATTCTATAAATAATGAAGAATATAAAAAGATACAAGAATTAATTTATAAGAAAAGAGATGAAGAAAAAAATGATAATATTAGATTTTGAAACAAACTCCCAAAATGTTGGTGATGTAATAGAAGTAGCAGCTGTAAAACTTAAGAAAATTGGTGGTGTGTTTAAAATAATTGATAAATTCCATAGATATTATTTATCAAGGTATAGTGTAAATCCATATTCATATGAAGTACATAAACTTACTCCTGAGCTTATATTAGAGCATAGGAAAGATAAAGATTATGCTTCACATTTTACTGAGGATTTAGATTTTGTTGCGTTCTGTGATGATTGTGAGACTTTAGTAGCACATAATATTTCTTTTGAGTTAAGACATCTTGATAGAATGGTTAAATTCGAAAATCATTTTTGTACAATGAAAGAGAATAAAAAAATAGTAAAAGCTTTAAATAAAAATGGAAATATTAAAAATCCAAAATTAGATGAGACTTGTATCTTTTATGAAATTGATTTTGATACTGTAAAGTATCATAGTGCAACATATGATGTTTCTAAAACTTATGAAATATTAAAAAGAATGAATGTTATTTAAACTAATAATACCTCTCATAAAACCTTAATCAGAAATTCATTTTTTAATCAAATAAGCTTTTATTAAAGTTTATTTGATTAGTATTCCAATTAATGCAACTAAGTTGCAAAAGTTAAAAGGAATAATATTATGAAAAAAAGTATAATTGGATTAGTGATAATTAATAGTTTTTTATTTTCAAATAGTAATTTACTTTATGAATATGGTATAAAAACATATAATAATTCAGCTACTAAAAAAGATGGAATATCACAAAATATAAACTTTATGTATAATATAAATAAACACTATATTGATATATCTTACTTAAATGATAGAGTTAATAGAGAACACTTTATTTCAAAATTAGAACTTCCCAAACTTAATGTTGATAAATATTCATTTAAATATAAATACAAATTTAATGACAAAATTTCTTTTAAAACTAACTATATTAAAATAATAGATAATCTAGCTCCAAGTGATCAAGGTAAGATTTATGGAATAGGGATGAAGTATTCTTTTACTAATAGCTTATTTAGTTCTATGGCTATTTATAAAAGTGATTATAAACAATTTGATGTAGACCAATATGATATTGGTATTTCAAAAGGTTTTAAAATATCTGATGTAAATTTTAAGTTAACTGCAATTACAAAGATAATTAAAATAGATGGAAATCAATATGGGAATTATTCTTTTAAAGATAATGACTATTTAACTACTAATCTGAGATTAGGTGCAAAATATAATAATTATAACTTAGGTCTTGGTGCTTTCTTTGGAGAAAGAGTCTTTACAATACTAGATGATGGAACAAAAGTACAACATCATGCTATGGAACAAGATAAGACATACATGATTAGTTTTAGTAGAAGGTTTAAAAAAATTAATTTATTTACTAAGTATTCATTTCAAAATGGAAAAGAATTACAAGCTTCAAAAGATGATGTTGATACAAAAAATATATCTTTTGGAATGAAGTATAAATTTTAAAAAGTAGAAGGATATTAATTTATGAATAGTGAAACAATAATTAAATCAAAAATAGCAAATTTACCTAGTAAATATGGAAAATTTAAAGTTAAAGCATATAAAGATGGTAATCAAGAACATCTTGCCATAATGAGTGCTAATCTATCTTCTTTAAAAGAACCACTTGTTCGAATACATTCAGAGTGTTTAACTGGTGATGCAATTGGAAGTTTAAAATGTGATTGTAGTAATCAACTTGATTTAGCACTTCAACTTATTTCTAAAGAAGGTGGACTTGTAATTTATCATAGACAAGAAGGTAGAAACATAGGGCTTGTTAATAAGATAAATGCATATAATCTTCAGGATATGGGATATAATACAATAGAAGCAAATTTAAAGCTTGGATTTAAAGAAGATGAAAGAGATTACTCTGCTATTGGATTTATATTCGATGATTTAAATCTTAAAGAAATAAAACTAATTACTAATAATCCTGCAAAAATTGATTTTGTTCAAAGTACAGGTGTAAAAATATCTAAGATAGTGCCATCTATTACAAAGATTAATGAGTATAATAAAGATTATTTAGAAACAAAAAAAGTATATATGGGGCATACTTTATAATAAAATATAGAGAGCAATAGAAATTCGGTGTCAATCAAATAAAATAATATCAACCATTAGAAGCTATGTATCCATTTGTATGGTTAGATGTATCATACATTATAAAATCAAAGATGGTAGAAAATTTATTTCAAAGGCTGTATACACTATCTTAGGTGTTGGTATGGATGGCAAAAAGAGATATTAGGATTATATTTATCTGAAAATGAAGGTGCTAATTTTTGCTTTCTGTTTTTGTCAAGTGCAACTATGTATCGTACATCAAATAAGAAATTCGATTAAATATGTTTCATCAAAAGATCAAAAAGAATTTATGAAAGATTTAAAATTAGTTTATCAAGTTAGAAATTTAACTAAAACAAAAGGTGGATTTTCAAATGAGAATTCACTTTTAAAATTGTTATATATGGGAATATTAAATGCAAAAGAGAAATGGACTCAACCTGTGCATAATTGGATAATTATTTAGAGTTGTAACAAATGTATATTTGTTACTTTTAGTGACTTGACACAGTTGCCACATTAAAAAACACTTAAATAAATAGTACTTATGCTCTTATATTTTTCTGCATTATATTGTTCATTATTTTTATATAGTGAATGTGCAATTATAATTATTTTTCTCATCACAGCTATTTGTGTAACTGTTGTATGCTTACCTCTTTCCTTTAATCTTTCATAATAATCTTTTAACTCCCCATTAAATCTTACAGCTACCATAACTGCCATAAATAATGTACTTCTACATAATTTTGAACCAGCTTTTGATATCTTTGTTCTACTTTGTACCGATGTTCCTGAGCTTTTACTTATTGGATCTAGTCCGGCTAAGGATATAATTTCTTTTTGATTAGTATTAGGGTATTTGATAAAATGATGAAGTAATACAATAGCAGAGATATCTCCTACACCTTGAATTGTTAAAATATTAGTAAATGCTTCGTACAAATATTTATCTTTTTTTATTAATTTTTTCATACTATCTATTAATTTATCTATTTTTAGATTTAGTGATTTGATTTCTTTTATAATATGTTTAGAGACAATACTATTTGGATTTTTTATACTTATTGCTTCTAAATGATTTTTATTCTGAGTTCTTTGTTTTAAAAGAAATTTATAATATGATATAAACTCATGAAGCTCTTCTACAACATTGTTTATAGTAGGTACACTAATTTCTTTATCTAAAGCTGTTACTAGCATTTTTGATAGCATTATTGAATCTTCAATATCTGATTTATTCCTTTGTCCTATTACTTTTGCAAAGTTACAACTTTTTTTAGGATTAACAATGAAACATTTAATTTCATTTTTACTACAAAAAACTTTTAATAAATTTGAATAAGATCCTGTTGGTTCAAAAACAAAAACTAATTTATTTATATCTTTTTCATAAAGTTGTTTAAGCTTCAAATAAAAAGATTTTATTGATTTTATATTATTATCAATCTGAGCATTAGATTTGTTTATAGGAATATAAATGTCAATAGTTGCTTTACTTATGTCTAATCCGATAGAATACATATGTGAACCTTTATTATAAAATATTAAAGAGTTCGTTAGGGTAGGAACAATTCCTACCTGATAATTGTTATACTAATTTAATCTCGTTAAATACGAACTAGTTATTAACTGTTCTTGTTGCCACTCAAATTTAAAATATAACTATCTAACTGTGTCACAAGCTAATTAATAATTATTTTTATTAATTGCTTCAAATTTTTGACCGATATATTATCTTTATGAACTCTATGAAAATATAGTATCATATTTCCAATATTTTATTATACGAGTTACCTTTTCGACTCATACTTTGAACGATACCATTCTTCTCTAATAAATCTTTATGTGAGTAAGATGCATATTGACTGCCTCTATCTGTATGCCATATTAAACCAGATG
>Ga0105358_10000936_pt1 | contig 15317 bp, 13 predicted proteins | sample GOMGulsemesocosm_5_FD_83509 | JGI IMG/M metagenome (GOLD analysis project Ga0105358, IMG submission 83509) | Methane-oxidizing microbial communities from mesocosms in the Gulf of Mexico - GOM15C Gulf of Mexico | ecosystem: Environmental > Aquatic > Marine > Cold seeps | place: Gulf of Mexico... | reverse complement strand
GTCATCAAAAATAATGGCACGGGTTGAAGTCGTACCTTGATCAATTGCCAGAATATAATCGTTCATTTTTTTTCCGAAACCTTTAACTTCATAATAGGGGTGAAGTTTGAATATGCTTTTTAAAGATAAAAATGTCTAAAATAATTCCTTTGAACGAGGAGACGAAGATATTTTCATCTCAACGTCTCCTACGCTCTCAGGGAGTATCAGTTACGAATTTACTGCCAAGATTTGATCAGTTCATCATAATCGATTGTGATCGGTTTTGGTTTTTCATTTGCCAGTTTCGCTTTTGGCGAACCGGGTTGTGACAACCAATATTCAGCATCACGTTTTTCATTCAGTTTCGGGCCTTTATCGCCTTGAATGCCAGAACGTTCTATGCGGGCTAAAACTTTATCTTGTGCTTTAGCGAGTGCATCCATTGCAGCTTGTGGTGTTTTTGCGCCACTTGATGCATCGCCAATATTTTGCCACCATAACTGTGCAAGTTTTGGATAATCTGGAACATTTGTTCCAGTTGGTGACCATTGAACACGCGCGGGCGAACGATAGAATTCAACCAATCCACCTAATTTAGGTGCACGATCTGTGAACGATTGATGATTGATATCTGATTCACGCACAAACGTCAGGCCAACATGTGATTTTTTCAAAGACACTGTTTTCGAGACAACGAATTGTGCATAAAGCCAAGCCGCTTGCGCACGATCAACAGGTGTTGATTTCATTAATGTCCAAGAACCTGCATCTTGATAACCCAGTTTCTGACCTTCTTTCCAATATGCACCATGTGGTGAAGGTGCCATACGCCATTTTGGAAGACCATCTTTACCCATTACTGGTAAATCTTCTACAACCATGGCTGCTGTGAAAGCTGTGTACCAGAAAATTTGTTGCGCGATTGCACCTTGTGCGGGAACGGGTCCTGCTTCAGAAAAAACCATACCGGGAGCACTTGGCGGCGCATATTTTTTCAACCAATCAATATATTTTGTGACTGAATATACTGCAGCTGGGCCGTTTGTCGCACCACCGCGTGAAACAGATGATCCAACAGGGCGGCTTTGATCATCAACACGAATGCCCCATTCATCAACCGGAAGACCGTTTGGTTCACCCGCATCCCCTGCGCCTGCCATTGAAAGCCACGCATCTGTGAAGCGCCAACCAAGAGAAGGATCTTTTTTACCGTAATCCATGTGACCATAGACACGTTTGCCATCAATTTCTTTCACGTCATTTGTAAAGAACGCAGCGATATCTTCATAAGCAGACCAGTTTACCGGAACACCAAGGTCATACCCGTATTTTGCTTTAAACTGTGCTTTGATTTTAGGATCAGAGAACCAATCATAGCGGAACCAATAAAGGTTTGCGAACTGTTGATCTGGCAATTGGTATAATTTGCCATCTGGGCCAGTTGTGAAATCTTTACCAATGAAATCATCAATGTCCAACATAGGGTTGGTTACGCTTTTGCCTTCGCCGACCATCCAATCAGTCAGGTTGCGCACTTGTTGATAGCGCCAATGCGTACCGATTAAATCTGAATCATTGATATAGGCATCATAGATATTTTTGCCTGATTGCATTTGAGTTTGCAATTTTTCGACCACATCGCCTTCACCAATCAAGTCGTGATTGATTTTAATTCCTGTGATTTCAAAAAAGGCTTTTGCCAATGTTTTGGCTTCATATTCATGTGTCGCAATGGTTTCGGAAACCACATTGATTTCCATACCTTTGAAAGGGGCGGCGGCTTTAATAAACCAATCCATTTCTTTCATTTGGTCAGCTTGAGAAAGCGTTGAGGGTTGGAATTCTTCACCGACCCATTTTTTTGCTTCCGCATCGCCTGCATATGCTGGCGAACTGGCTAGACCTGCAAAAAGAGCAACAGCGGCTACTCTCAAAGCGAGTTTCGTTTTCATTATTATATCCTCCACTGATATATTTATTGTTAAACTGTTGATTTTAATACCAACAGCTTTAGTGCGTTTCATTAGACCCACCGAAAAACAGATCCGGCATAAATGAAACAAACTCCCAGCGCTCCCCATAACGGGCCACCAAAAATGGCGAGCCAGCCAAGACAAATAAACGCACTGCCGAGAAGTGAAATAAACAAGCGATCTCCGGGGGTGGTTTCAAAGCGTAAGAAACCCATTTTGGGGTGTTGTGGCGCTTTGATCGCCCAAATTGTCATGAAGATCAGCAAGCTTAAAATGATTAAGAAAAAGGTGGCCGTTTGCCATGTCCAAGCCATCCAGCTTAAATCAAAACTCATAACGTTCCTCCTTTCCTATACGCGTCCAAGGGCAAAACCCTTGGCGATGTAATTACGCACGAACCAAATAACAAGCGCACCTGGAATAATGGTTAAGATACCGGCTGCGGCGAGCACGCCCCAATCCACACCCGCAGCTGAAACTGTACGTGTCATGGTGACGGCAATTGGTTTTGCATTTACGGATGTTAAGGTGCGAGCAAGTAACAATTCGACCCAAGAAAACATGAAGCAGAAGAAGGCTGCAACACCGACGCCAGAAGCGATCAAGGGCATAAATATTTTCACAAAAAATCGGGGGAAACTGTACCCATCGATATAGGCCGTTTCATCAATTTCTTTTGGCACACCAGACATGAAACCTTCCATAATCCATACAGCCAGCGGCACGTTAAACAAGCAGTGAGCAAGGGCGACCGCAATATGGGTATCGAACAAGCCGACAGAACTATAAAGCTGGAAAAATGGCAGGGCGAATACAGCAGGTGGGGCCATACGATTGGTTAAAAGCCAGAAGAAAAGATGTTTATCCCCAAGGAAGCGATAACGCGAAAATGCATAGGCTGCAGGCAGGGCAACAGAAATTGAAATGACTGTATTCAAAACCACATATGTAATGGAATTGATATAACCAGAATACCAACTTGGATCGGTGAAAATGGTGATGTAATTGGCAAATGTCAGGTTATCTGGCCATAAAGTGAATGTAGATAAAATTTCCTGATTTGTTTTTAGGCTCATATTCAATAGCCAATAAATTGGCAAAAGTAAGAATACGATATAAGCGGTCATGATGATGGCGCTTTTTGTGATGCCCAAACCTTTGAAAATAGAAGGTCTGGCCCGTGATTGCGCAGTGATTGTTGCGTTTGTCATGATCAAGCTCCCTTCTTATCTAAATTTGTCATGATGGTGTAAAGCACCCAACTGACCAGCAAAATGATCAAGAAATAAATCAGAGAAAAGGCTGCGGCTGGGCCAAGGTCGAACTGGCCGATTGCCATTTTCACCAAATCAATTGAAAGCAATGTTGTTGAATTACCCGGACCACCACCTGTTACGACCAAGGGTTCTGTGTAAATCATGAAACTGTCCATAAAACGCAAAAGAAAAGCGATGAGAAGCACACGATGCATTTTAGGAAATTCGATATAGCGAAAAGTTGCCCAACGGCTTGCGCCATCGATCTTTGCAGCTTGATAATAAGCTTCGGGAATGGATTGCAAACCCGCGTAACATAATAAGGCAACCAATGATGTCCAGTGCCAAACATCCATGGCAATGATTGTGATCCAAGCATCAATTATATTTTGGCTATAATTGTAATTGACGCCAATGGCTTTAAGAAATGCACCTAATAGGCCAATATCTTCACGTCCAAAAACTTGCCAAATGGTTCCCACAACATTCCATGGGATAAGCAAGGGCAGGGACATCAAGACCAGACAGACAGGGACGCCCCAACCTTTTTTCGGCATGTTCAATGCAATAAAGATACCTAACGGGATCTCAATGGCCAAAATAATGCCTGTAAACATGAATTGACGGCCAAGTGCATTATGGAAACGCTCTGACGTGACCATTTCTTCAAACCATTCAAGGCCTACAAAGAAAAATTGATTATTGCCGAAGGTATCTTGAATGGAATAATTAACCACAGTCATCAAGGGAATGACGGCACTGAAGGCCACCAGCAGGACAACAGGTAAAACCATAAACCAGGCTTTGTTGTTCATAGGTTTGTTCATTTATGCGACCTCCCCATCAACAATCCAACTTTCTGAATATACATTAACCCGATCTGCCTCGAAAGAAACGCGGTTGACACGGTCGCTGATGGGAACGCCTTCTGGTACGGTGATGTTAATTTCGCGTCCAAAAAAATCAGCGCGAACGATTTTATGGCGACCGACATCTTCGATCCGTTTAACCGTGATGGGAAGACCTGCACCGTCTTCGCTTAAATGGGTAAATTCTGGGCGTACGCCAATTTCAACGTTTGATCCTGAAATACCTTTATAACCCTGACTTAAAGGAATTATGCATCCTTCAATATGGGCTTGTGCACCTTCAACATGGGCGGGGATAACATTCATGCCAGGGCTGCCGATGAAATAACCAACAAAGGTATGGGCGGGGCGTTCGAACAATTCTTGTGGCGTGCCCATTTGCACGACATCGCCGTCATACATGACGACAACTTTATCAGCGAATGTTAGGGCTTCTGTTTGGTCATGTGTCACATAAATCATGGTGCGGTTCAATTTTTTATGAAGCGCTTTTAATTGCATCCGTAACATCCATTTTAGGTGTGGATCAATTACGGTTAAGGGTTCATCAAATAAGATTGCTGCAACATTTTGGCGTACCAATCCACGGCCGAGTGATATTTTTTGCTTTGCATCAGCCGTCAGACCGCTGGCTTTTTTATTCAGCACGTCGCTCATTTCAAGCATTTCTGCAATTTCTAGCACACGTTTTTCAATGGTTTGTTTATCATGACCACGATTTTTTAACGGGAACGCTAAATTATCAAAAACCGTCATGGTGTCATAAACCACAGGAAATTGAAAAACCTGTGCGATATGGCGCTTTTCAGTGGGTAAATTTGTGACATCTTCATCATTAAATATGACGGAACCTTCACTGGGTGTAAGCAGGCCTGAAATAATATTTAATAAGGTGGTTTTACCACAGCCCGAGGGACCAAGCAGTGCATATGCTTTGCCATCTTCCCATACATGATCGATTTTTTTCAATGCATAATCCGATGGGCCGGAAGGATGCTTTAAATAGCTATGTGCTAGGTTTTTAAGAATGATCTCAGCCATTGAATATGTCCTCCCTTATGCTGCTGCTGCGAATTCTGGTGCAAAGATAAGATCTTCATTTTCATTGAAGATATAAAGATGTTGTGGTTCGACGTAGACCTCTATGGATGTGCCTAATTCTGGTTCGCGCACACCGGATACCAAGGCCACCCAACGATCTTTTCCATGTGTAATATGTACGAAACTTTCCGAACCTGTGATTTCGGAAACGCAAACTTCAACTTTAAAGGCCAAGGCCTGTTCGCTCGGACGGTCCAATTTTAATTTGTCAGGGCGAATACCAGCCAGAATGCGACCATCTGGTAAATTGGCAAGGCGGCCTAAAGCATCGGCGGTTTGGCCTTCACCAAATAACAAATTATTTCCAGTTTTGGTAACAGCAACAAAATTCATGGGAGGGTCAGAAAAAACACGTGCCGTTGTGATGTCTTTTGGGTTGCGATAGACGTCTAATGTTTCCCCGATTTGGGTGATGCGCCCTTCCCAAAGGGTAATTGTGCGCCCGCCAAGTAGTAACGCCTCGGTCGGTTCTGTTGTGGCATAAACAAAAACAGCACCTGATTCTGCAAATATACGCGGTATTTCAGCACGTAATTCTTCGCGTAATTTGTAATCCAAATTTGCGAGGGGTTCGTCCAACAAAACCAAGTCAGCACCTTTTACAATGGCGCGTGCCAAAGCGGTACGCTGTTGTTGCCCACCTGACAGTTCCAATGGCTTGCGATCTAACATGCCATCCATTTTCATCAAGGCAGCGGCTTCGCGTACTTTGCGATCGATCTTTTTCTTATCAAGGCCAGCGATGCGCAAAGGGGATGCAATGTTTTCATAAACACTCATTGCAGGATAATTGATGAATTGTTGATAGACCATCGCCACATTGCGTTTTTGCACGGATAGGCCCGTAACATTTTGATCATCCCATAGAATACGTCCCGAAGTTGGCTTGTCCAAACCCGCCATCAAGCGCATCAAAGATGTCTTTCCGGATAGGGTTGGTCCCAACAATACATTCAGTGATCCTTTTTCCAATGTCATTGTAACGGGGTGTATATGCGGTTTTCCGCCAACAACCGATGTTACATTTTCAAGAGATAAAGTCATTTAGTCCTCTGTCTGTTAAGCAGCGCTTTATTTCGCATCAAGGAAAGTTTTTACCTTCTCTTCAAGGATACTGGTTTGCGCATTCGTCATATGTAAGCCAAGCTTTGATCGACGCCATAAAATATCTTCGATCGATGTAGCCCATTCTTCGTTTATCATAAAGGTAACTTCATTTTGGCTTAATGTCGCGCCAAAATCGAAACCTAAATCTTCTTTTTTCTTCGATTGGTCAAGAATTTCCCATGCCCGTGTGCCATACATCTTAATCAGACGTAATGACCATTCTTCACCTAAAAAGGGGTAATCCTTCTGGATTTCCGCCACTTTTTTGGGAAAATCTTGAATGTCAAACTCACCACCCGGAAGCGTTGCATCCATAGTCCAAGGGGATTTCATATGGGGGAAAAAAGGGTGTAATTTAAGAAGTGCAGCTTCTGCCAATCTGCGGTATGTGGTGATTTTTCCGCCAAATATATTTAAAACAGGGGCTTTATTTTTGTCACCATTAATTTTTAAGACATAGTCACGCGTTGCTTTTTGTGCGGCGCTGGCACCATCATCATAAAGAGGGCGCACGCCTGAATAAGACCAAACAACATCACTTGGTGTGATTTTTCTTATGAAATATTCTTCGGCATTTTTGCAAAGATATTCGATCTCATCTTTTGTAATTTCGACATGATCGACAGGACCTTGATGGTCTTCGTCTGTTGTGCCAATTAAAGTGAAATCATTTTCATATGGGATTGCAAAGAAAATACGACCATCTAGATTTTGGAAGATGTAAGCGCGATCATGGTCAAACATTTTTGGAACAATGATATGGCTGCCGCGCACCAAGCGAACACCTTCGTTTGAAAAAATTAACTCACATTCATCAATGACATTTTGAACCCAAGGTCCGCTGGCATTGACCAAGGCTTTGGCGTGAATGATCTGTCTTTTTTCTGTTTTTTGATCTTCAATTTCTAAAACCCAAATGCCGTTATCACGACAGGCAGAAATACATTTGGTCTGCGTTTCAATTTTAGCACCCAGTCTTTGGGCCGCAATGGCATTTAAAATGACCAAACGCGCATCATCAACCCAGCAATCTGAATATTCAAATGCTTTGGTAAGGTTTCCATGTAGGGGAATACCAGCTTTGTCACGTTCTAAATTTATACTTTTGGTGCCGGGTAAGATCTCACGGCCACCTAAATGATCATATATGAACAAGCCCAGTCGCAGCAGCCATGCAGGGCGCATATCTTTTTTGTGAGGCAGAATAAAACGTAAAGGGCTTATAATATGTGGCGCACTTTTCAACAGAACTTCGCGTTCTTTTAAAGATTCACGAACGAGACGAAATTCGTAATGTTCAAGATAACGCAAACCACCATGAATAAGCTTTGTGCTTGACGAAGAAGTTCCTTGTGCCAGATCGCCCTGTTCACATAGATAGACGTTTAATCCGCGTCCTGCTGCATCACGTGCTATGCCGCAGCCGTTAATGCCGCCACCGATTACAAACAGATCATATGTTTGACCTTCAAGCATAAGGAACATCCAATTTAGTGAATTATACGATGCCCTAAATTGCGCAATGACATTCGTTTCGTCAATATTTATTTTCGTTTACCTTCGAATTAATGCCTATTTATTCAAAAATGTTGCAATGCGAAAGTTCGCACGCTGAAAATTAAAGCGAATAACCAATTGTTTTAAAATGTATTTTGTGTATTTTTTATAACCGAGGAAAGATGAAGCGAAAATTCACTTTCATTCACTTGTGTATCGTTTTCGATGCCGTTAGACTATTTTTCGAGATAACGAAAGGTAACTTGATGACGCTTTCCTTTAGGCAACAACAAATTTTAGAATTGGCCCAACCCACAGGACGCGTGACTGTTGATGAATTGGTCGAACGTTTTGATGTGACACCGCAAACGATTCGTAAAGATTTGAATGAATTGTGTGACGCCAAACATTTCAATCGGGTGCATGGTGGGGCGATGATCGCATCCGGTGTGGCCAACATGGGTTATGATCAAAGACGAAATATTGCTGAGGCTGAGAAACGTGGCATTGGGGAACTTTGTGCGGGCTTAATCCCCAACAACGCGTCACTCTTTATTAATATAGGTACAACGACAGAAGCCGTGGCGCATTATTTGGTTGGCCATAAGGATATGTTGGTTATTACAAATAATATTAATGTTGCGAACACATTGATCGGGAATCCTTCTTGTGAAGTTATCATTGCAGGGGGCGTCTTGCGTCCCGCCGATGGAGGCATTATCGGGGAAGCGACGGTGGATTTTATCAAGCAGTTTAAAGTGGATTATGCCGTGATCGGTGCTTCTGCGATTGATGAAGATGGGGCGTTGTTAGATTATGATTATCGTGAAGTACGCGTGGCACAGGCGATTATAGAAAATGCGCGTGAAACCATTCTGGTCGCTGATAAGATTAAGTTTGATCGTTCTGCGCCTGTGCGCATTGCACATCTTTCACAAATATCGACCTTTGTAACAGATGAAGAAGTGTCAGAAAAACTAAGTAAAATTTGTCTCGCCAATGATGTGAAAATACATTCATTAGCGAAAAAGACTGATTGAATATTTGTCATAGACCTGATGAAGTGAAATTGTTTACAAATGATCATCACATGGCGCGAAGAAGAGAGAAATCGCCATATTTTTTAATCATATATTCAGACAGGTTTTATTATGACATCTTCAGATATTACACGATTGCACGATAAAGGCCGCATGAGCAGAATCGTTATGCATCAAGGAACGATTTACCTATGCGGTCAAGTGTGTGAAGACCGCACAGCTTCGATTGAAGTTCAAACACAAGAAACATTGGCAAAAATTGATGGTTTGCTTGCAGAAGTTGGTTCATCAAAAGAAAAAATCTTATCTGCAACGGTTTATGTGAAAACAATGGATGATTTTGCAGGTATGAATTCTGTCTGGGATGCGTGGGTTCCAAAAGGCCACGCGCCTGCGCGCGCCTGCGTTCAGGCTGAAATGGCCAGCTCAAGTTTACTTGTGGAAATTACAATTATTGCGGCTCAATAACGCTTTGCTTTGTTTTTCATGAGGCTTATTGCACCAGTTCATTCAAAATATGAATGAACTGGTGAATTATAAACACTTTTTATAGTGTCCAACCTGCTTTAAATGAATGAACAAGGGAATTCACCTTGATTTATTATGTTATAAGGGATGATTGATATGGCTGCGAAGGTTGCATTTAAGTGGGATGATCCATTTTTGTTCGATGACCAATTGAACGAAGAAGAACGTATGGTTCGCGATAGTGCGCGTGATTTTTGCCAAGACCGTTTGATGCCGGGTATTTTACAAGCGAACCGTCATGAAGTATTTGATCGTAAAATCATGAACGAATTCGGTGAACTTGGCTTGTTGGGTTCTACATTGCCCGAAAAATATGGCTGCGCAGAAGTCAGCCATGTGTGTTATGGACTGATCGGTCGTGAAGTTGAACGTGTGGATTCAGGTTACCGGTCTGCAATGAGTGTTCAATCTTCATTGGTTATGCATCCTATTTTTGCTTATGGTTCAGAAGAACAGCGCAAAAAATACCTTCCTAAATTGGCGACAGGTGAATTTGTCGGTTGTTTCGGTCTGACAGAACCTGATCACGGATCTGACCCAGGTGGCATGAAAACACGTGCAGATAAAGTTGATGGTGGTTATCGTTTAACAGGCAATAAAATGTGGATTACGAATTCACCCATTGCCGACCTTGCAATTGTTTGGGCAAAATTAGATGGTAAGATCCGTGGCTTTATTGTGGAACGCGGAACAGAAGGTTTCTCTACCCCTAAAATCGAAGGCAAATTAAGTTTGCGTGCCTCGATCACGGGTGAAATTGTTCTGGATGATGCGTTTGTACCAGAAGCTAACATTTTACCGAATGTTGAAGGTCTTGCAGGACCTTTTGGTTGCTTGAACAAAGCGCGCTTCGGCATTGCATGGGGTGTTCTTGGTGCGGCAGAATTCTGCTGGCATGCTGCACTTCAGTATGGTCTGGATCGTAAACAGTTTGATAAGCCTTTGGCGCAAACACAGTTATTCCAACGCAAACTTGCTGACATGCAAACAGAAATCACTTTGGGTCTACAAGCTGCTCTTCGTGTGGGGCGTTTGATGGATGAAGGTAATTGTGCGGTCGAAAATATTTCTTTGATCAAGCGTAATAACTGCGGAAAAGCTTTGGATATTGCACGTCTTTCACGTGACATGCATGGCGGTAATGGTATTTCTGATGAATTCCATATTATGCGCCATATGGCGAACTTGGAAACGGTAAATACCTATGAAGGTACATACGATATCCATACGTTGATCTTGGGTCGTGCACAAACAGGTCTTCAAGCATTTTTTTAAAGGTTAAGTCATGAGCGGACCACTTTCGCATATTCGCATCCTTGACCTTTCGCGTATTCTGGCTGGCCCTTGGGCCAGTCAGACCCTCGCGGATTTAGGGGCAGAGGTGATTAAGATCGAACGCCCTAAATCTGGGGATGATACACGACACTGGGGCCCTCCTTATATTAAGGATGAACAGGGTGATAATATTGATGATGCAGCTTATTTCATGGCGGCAAATCGTAATAAAAATTCTGTTGCTATTGATATGGCCCTACCAGAAGGCCAAAAGTTAATTTGTGATTTGGTTGCACAATCTGATGTGGTGATCGAAAATTTCAAAGTCGGTGGCTTGAAAAAATATGGTCTCGATTACGATAGTCTGAAAAAAATTAAACCTGACCTCGTTTATTGTTCAATCACAGGATTTGGTCAAACTGGCCCTTATTCAAACCGTGCGGGTTATGATTTTTTAATCCAAGGCATGGGTGGCTTAATGAGTGTCACAGGTCAACCGGATGGTGACGCTGGCGCGGGACCTGTGAAGGTTGGTGTGGCCTTGGCTGATGTGATGACAGGGCTATATGCGGTCATTGGTGTGCAGGCGGCATTAACACACCGCGACAAAACAGGTGAAGGCCAGCATATTGATCTTGCGTTGTTAGATGTACAAGTGGCAACCCTTGCCAATCAATCAATGAATTATCTGGCCAGTGGAAATGCACCGACACGTTTGGGAAATGCGCATCCAAATATCGTTCCCTATCAGGCTTTTCCTACATCAGATGGACATATGATTTTAGCGGTTGGTAATGATAACCAATTTGTAAAATTCTGTCGTGCTGCTGGGATGGATGATTTGGCACAAGATGAACGCTATAAAACAAATACGGGGCGTGTTGAACATCGTGAAACCCTGATCCCGCTTTTAAAAGATAGAATTAAAGATAATAGTTTGGATTGGTGGGTTGAAACCTTAGACACTGCACAGGTGCCTTGTGGACCGATTAATACGATTGATCGTGTGTTTGAAGACCCGCAAGTCCTTCATCGTGGTATGAAGCGTGAATTGGATCATGCAACTGCAGGCAAGGTGCCTACTGTTGGCTCTCCGTTGAAATTTTCAAAAACGCAAGTGCGCTATGATTCTGCTCCACCTGTGCTAGGGCAACATACTGGTTCAGTTCTATCTACAGTTTTGGGCTTAGATGAAGCCGAAGTTACTGAATTGAATGCGCGCGGGATTATTCAAATATAGTAGGGCATTTCAATAACTTATTAGCTCTCTGTTTAATTATAACGTAAGTACGTGTGTAATAATTAACATGCTTGACCTTTTTGTATTGAAATAATAAACAATATGTGGTTTTCTAGGCTTAATTATTAAACAGGATGACGACCACTTAGGTAATAAGCAACGCTTAACGATTGCAAAAACCTTAAGGAAACCTTCAAAAAGGAAACGCTGACTATGACAGCGCATGCAGACGATACGCTTGTTCGTTTTGAGAATGTTCAAAAAACCTATGACGGGGAAAACCTCGTTGTTAAAAATCTCAATCTCGATATCAAGCGTGGGGAATTTCTAACATTGCTTGGCCCCAGTGGATCTGGAAAAAGCACATGTCTGATGATGTTGGCAGGTTTCGAGATGCCGACACATGGGGAGATTTTGTTAGAGGGGCGTTCAATTACGAATGTACCGCCACATAAACGCGATATCGGTGTTGTTTTTCAAAACTATGCACTTTTCCCGCATATGAGCGTATTAGAAAACATTGCCTTCCCTTTGATCGTTCGTAAAGTCAATAAAACCGATGCTAGAATTGAAGCACAACGTGCCCTAGATATGGTGCAGTTAGGTGAATTTTCAGACCGTCGGCCAGCTCAATTGTCAGGCGGGCAACAACAGCGTGTTGCCTTAGCACGATCTTTGGTCTTTAAACCGCAATTGGTTTTGATGGATGAGCCATTGGGCGCGCTTGATAAAAAATTGCGTGAACAAATGCAAATTGAAATTAAACATATCCATGAAAACTTGGGTGTCACAATGGTTTTTGTAACACATGACCAAGACGAAGCTTTAACCATGTCTGATCGTGTTGCCGTATTCAATGACGGGATCATTCAACAAATTGATGCACCGGCAAACTTATATGAAAAGCCAGGAAACAGCTTCGTTGCTAATTTCATTGGGGAAACAAACCGGCTTTGCGGTCAAGTGATCTCAGCAGGTAAAGAAACTTGCAGCGTTCAATTGCCAAATGGGACTGAAATTTTTGCTCAAAATGTTCTCTCTCATCAAGAAGGGGATAAAACATCTGTGTCATTGCGCCCAGAACGCGTTGCCTTAAGCGATGAACGCCCAGAAGATGCAAATGCATTTGAAGCAACTGTTGTCGAAACAATTTACCATGGCAACCATGTACGCGTTGCGTTGGAAGTTGCGGGACAAGATGATTTCAGGGCGATGATACGCGCTGGTAACATCCATGCAAATTTAGACCCCGGCCATAAACTTTATGTTGGGTTTTCGACTGAAGATTGCCGGGCGCTAGACCCCATAACTGCATAAAAAATAAGCCTTTAAAGGCAATGGGGCATGGGGTCTTAAATGGGACCCCACAGGTAAACTATACTTAATTAACAAATAAACTTTAATTAACAGGAAGGTTATATTTATGTCTGTAAGAAACTTTTTATCTTTGGCGGCATGTGCTGGCGTGATGATGACAACGGCTGCGTTTGATGCAAATGCACGTGATTTGACAGTTGTTGGTTGGGGTGGCGCTTCGCAAGAAGTACACCGTAATGTCTATTTCGACCCCTTCAAAAAAGCCAATGGTGCAGCCCTTATTGAAGATAGTTACAATGGTGGTTTGGCTAAAATTAAGGCCATGGTTGATACGAAAAGCGTAACTTGGGATGCTATCTTGGTTGAAGCACCTGAACTTTTGCGCGGTTGTGAAAACGGCTTGTTTGAAGCTTTGCCTTGGGACAAAATCGGTGAAAAATCTGATTTTATTGATGCTGCGGTAAGTGATTGCGGTGTTGGATCGTATGTATGGTCTGTTGCATTGTCATATGACGGCGATGTTTTAAAAGATGGTCCTAAAAATTGGGCTGATTTTTGGGACGTTAAAAAATTCCCCGGTAAACGTGGCTTACGTAAAGGCGCAAAATTCAACCTCGAAATCGCTTTGATGGCTGATGGCGTTGCTGTGGATAAAGTTTACGAAGTTTTGGCAACATCTGAAGGCCAAGCACGTGCCTTTAAGAAATTAGACCAACTTAAAGCAAATATTCAATGGTGGGAATCAGGTGCACAACCTGCAGAATGGCTAGCATCAGGCGATGTTGTCATGACGACGGCCTATAATGGTCGTATCACAAATGCAAATAAAGAAGGTAAGAACTTCCAAATCACTTGGGATGGTCAAATTTATGCAGTTGATTCATGGGCCGTTGTTAAGGGTTCTGAAAATAAAGATGCTGCTATTAATTTCGTATCCTTTGCGTCTGCAAAAGACAATCAAGTCAAATTCCCTGAAGGCATTCCTTATGGTGTGACAAATAGGGGCGCAATTGCTGCACTTCCTGCTGCGTTGGGCAATCAACTTCCAACAGCTGAAGCAAATTTAAAAAATGCATTGGCCAGCAATACTGAATTCTGGATTGATTATGAAGATGAATTGAACGAACGTTACAATTCTTGGGCTGCGAAATAAACGTCTCTCCCTTGGTGGCAGGGGGGATCTCCGGATCCTCCCTGCCATCCTTTTATGTTTATTTTTTAACTCCAATACGATGAGATGAAAATGGATCAAGCTTCAGCGCAGGCAGCTAAAAAAGTGGATCATTTGGCTGTAATTGATGATGGCGTTCTTTTGAAAGTCAAATTACGTAAAGCTGAACGTGGGCGTAAACTTCGTGCGATGGGGCTTATTGCACCGATGTTCTTGTTTACGTTACTTATCTTTGCCATTCCCATTTGTATCATGTTGTGGCGTGCTGTTGATAACCCAGAAGTGGTCAATTACCTGCCGCAAACAACGCATGAAATGAAACAATGGTCAGGGGAGGCTATGCCTGACGGTGTTATCATGCAGGCTTTTGCAAATGATTTGGTTTCATCTTATAAAAACAAAACTGCGGCCACTGTTGGTAAACGTTTGAATTATGATGTCAGTGGCATGCGATCTTTGATCATGCGCACGGCACGTAAATTTAATAAAAAAATTCCTGAACCGTTAAATCTTGATGCTTTCCTAAGTGCTGATAAACGTTGGAAAGATTTAAAATATTGGACGGCTATTAAACGATCTTCTTCTTCGCTTACGCCTTTCTATTTGTTAAATGCGGTTGATAAACGCGTTGATGATCACGATCAAATTGTTGACGTTCCAGAAGATCAGGCCATCTATGTAAATATCTTCTGGCGCACGATGTGGATTTCTGGTGTTGTAACGGCTCTATGCCTGCTTATTGGTTTTCCCGTTGCTTATTTATTGGCAAATACGTCCTCTAAAGTTTCTAACTTGTTGATGTTTTGTGTTTTGCTTCCTTTTTGGACATCATTGTTGGTTCGAACAAGTGCATGGGTGATTTTACTGCAAAAAAATGGTGTGGTGAACAGCTCATTACAAGGTCTCGGGCTGATTGATGAGCCACTGACATTATTGTTTGCGCGACCCGGTGTTTACCTTG
>Ga0105358_10000935_pt1 | contig 15323 bp, 11 predicted proteins | sample GOMGulsemesocosm_5_FD_83509 | JGI IMG/M metagenome (GOLD analysis project Ga0105358, IMG submission 83509) | Methane-oxidizing microbial communities from mesocosms in the Gulf of Mexico - GOM15C Gulf of Mexico | ecosystem: Environmental > Aquatic > Marine > Cold seeps | place: Gulf of Mexico... | reverse complement strand
TCTGCTACATAAATCATCTCTTCGGTGATGATACCAGCACAAGCGGCTTGATATTGGGTAAGCGGATTGTTCCCTACACCACGCATGGGTTGGTACTTTTCGGGGAACTCGTTCGCAAGCCTTGTCCCTGTAGCGCCGCCGTTATCAATGCTTTGAATTTCCCTACCTTTATATGTCTCAACCGACCTGTTTTTATACCAATCAAGACGAGTTCGGGGTAATCCTTTAGCAAGGTCAATGGTCACATCTTTATCTGAATAGGGTCCCGACGTATCGTAAACGCGAACAGTCGGCTCTTTTGTATCAAGAGTAAAAATGTCGCGAAAGGGAACTCGCAGATTAGAGGCTGTGTCTGGGGTCGTGTATATTTTGGTGGAGGCAGGCAACGGACCTGTGGTGACAGTCGTCGGTTGGTTGGTATCTTTAGTCAATTTCTTCACTCCGATAGCTAAATGCTTTTTAGGAGATCAGAGAAATGGGGCATGAGATATGTTACGGAGACGTAGCTATAACTACGTCCGTGTTCCACTCCCTTCGCCAGCATTACCCGGATCAGGTTCAAAGGGTTTAGCGAAAACGCAGTCTCAGCCCCTTGATCGGAGCTCCCCTAGGAAGTTTCTCTATAACCTGAAATTCGTTGCAAGTAAGCTGAAAAATGAATTCCGGGCTCTTTATACGGAAACTCGGAAATTAGAAGATGTAGCAACTCCGAAAGGGCCTTGGAGGTGATTTTTTTAGCCAGCTGTATCTTTAGGGCTTTTGACCATGGCCCGACTTAAGAAAGTAGCCATTAGTTTAACAAATTCCTCACGACTTTTCCCCATGCGATAGGATTGTGGCGCAGTAGATTGGATGAGGCCGATCATTGCATGGCCCATCAACTCAGGGTCTACATCGTCATACAGTTCGCCCCTTACTTTGGCTTTCATCAAGACCTTGATAAAGCCTGAGGCGAATTTACTTCTAACCATTTTGCTGGTGCTATCAGTCGGATCCAACACCTTGGTGTCGACCAAGGCTGAGCGCAAGAGGCCAGGGTTTTGTTCCGAAAACTCCTGAATAGCGTTTAGAGCAAAGTGTAAATATTCCTCATATCCCTCAACTTCAGGGATTCGCGTTGCAACGAAGTCATGGAGATCTTCTTGGGCTTCATTAGCGAATGCGAGGAAAATTTCTTTTTTGTCATTGAAATGACTATAAAAAGTTCCGTGGGCAACATCTGCTTCCCGCGCGATGTCTTGTGGTCGAGTTTCGTGATATCCGCGTTGGATAAACAGTAGACGGGCAGCCGCGAGCAGCCGATCGCGTTTTTCAGCTTTTCGCTTTCCCGCGCGATCAACTGTTACTTTTCCTTCTGAGACGTCCGTCATTTCTCGCTTATCCTTAATCATTTTTATTTTTTTGCGGCTGACGCTGGAATTCTTTGTGACAATTTGTCAATATCCGTCAGAATAACAGTCTGCCCGAAAAAACTGAAACAAAAATTAAGGGAGTGGTTCGCTGGCATGTCGCAGAAAGTTCCGTTTAGAAAATTAAATCGTCCGTTGCCTGACATATCTGTACGAGGCAGAGAAGACGGCTCATATCTGATTGAGAGTAATATTGCAATTGGAGAGTATGAAAAGAACGCAGCAGCTAATTTACGCCAATCCGCTGAAAATTTCCCCGATCGTGCGTTTTTAGTGAAATGTGGCCCCGATGACCATTGGCCTGAATTAAGTTATAGGGAGACACGGACAAAGGCAGATCAAGTTAGCTCTTGGCTCTTAAGTCATGGATATAGTGCAGACACGCCTATACTGATTCTGTCCAGTAACAGTTTTGCCCATGCGATTCTAACGCTTGGAGCGGTACAGGTTGGTATTCCTGTTGTGCCAGTATCACCCTCTTACTCGCTTATGAGTGGCGACTATGAAAAACTCAAATATGCAGCGGAACTCGTTGAAGCAAAAATGATTTTTGCGGAAGACGGAACTCTATACGCAAAAGCTATAGGGAAAATTCAGGCTGATGGGATTGAGGTTGTTACTGTACAAGGGGATACCCATAACGGTATTCGCTTCGATGATATGCTGGTTGATGTAGACCGAGAATTAGTCGATACGGCTTTCTCAAATGTTAGTGAAGATACACTGGCGAAAATTCTATTTACTTCTGGCTCTACTGGAATGCCAAAAGCGGTTCCAAATACGCACCGGATGATTTGTTCGTCACAAAAAATGCATACGTTAGTGTCAGAACCAAATGATCCTGTGGATAATCCCACAATCGTTTTGGACTGGTTGCCTTGGCACCATACGTTCGGGGGAAATGTAAATTTTTTCAGAATTATTCGTGTCTCAGGCACTATGTATATTGACGATGGAAAACCCGTGCCAGGGTTATTCCAACGGACTTTCGATAACATAAAACGTGTCCGTCCGACGCGCTTTAGTAGTGTTCCAACAGCCTATAGTTTTCTTCTGGATCAAATGGAGAAAGATGAAGATCTCGCCCGAGCGTTCTTTGACAGAGTTGCGGCCTGCTTGTATGGCGGAGCTGCGTTGTCTCAAGAATTGTTTGAGCGGATGCAAGTGATGTCTATAAAATATACGGGCCTTAGAATTCCATTTGGCACAGGCTGGGGATCTACCGAGACAACGGGCACAGGAACAGCCGTTTATTGGGAAACAGATAAGGTTGGATTGATTGGTGTCCCGCCTGCTGGGGGGCAAATCAAATTAGTGCCGGTGAGTGATAAATATGAAATCCGCATTAAAGGCCCTCATGTTCATGAAGGGTATTTTAAGCGCCCTGATTTGACAGCAGAATATTTTGATGATGAAGGCTTTTATTGCATGGGGGACGCGGTCAACTTTGAAGACCCTGCTAATCTCGAACAAGGGCTCGTTTTTAAAGGACGGGTTACAGAAGACTTTAAACTTTCAAATGGGAGCTGGGTAAGCACCGGACCGCTTCGTCTCACATTAATCGATGCTTTAAACCCTCTTGCACGGGATGTAGTCATTGCAGGGCATGATAAAGAAGAATTAGCAATATTAATTGTACCAAGTGAAGGAATGTATCAACAAGCGATACAAGCAGGGCACACAGTTGAAAATTCTCTGTCCGTTATTGAAAATATAGAAATTTTGGAAAGTTTCAGATCGAAACTTGAAGAATACAATCAGAATAATAAGACGAAAAGTCGTTTTATTAGAAGTGCCGTATTGCTCGGGGCTCCGTTATCAGTGGATAATAACGAGATAACCGACAAGCAATATATCAACCAATCTGCCGTTCTCGAAAACAGGGCGCAACTTGTGGAGCGGCTTTACGAAGATATGTCCAGTACGGCCATATTGAACTTAAAATAAAAATAGAAAATGGAAAACAGGATAGTTTTATGACTGAAATGAATAAGCAATGGCTTCTTAAATCTCGCCCAACTGGAGAGCCTACATCTGACAATTTTGAATTGGCTGAAACACCAATCCCAGCGCCGGGTGATGGCGAATTTGTAATGAAAACAATTTACATGTCACTCGACCCTTATATGCGGGGCCGGATGAACGCGAGTAAAAGCTATTCTGCTAGTGCTGAAATTGGAGAGCCAATGCTCGGTAGTGGCGTGGCCGTTGTTACGAAATCTAATAACGCTGCCTTCAAAGAAGGCGATTACGTTATGGGGATGACTAAATGGCAAGCATATAGCGTCTCTGACGGAGCTGGCATCATGAAGCTTGATCCAAAAGCTGCGCCAATCTCAACAGCTGTCGGTGTTTTAGGAATGCCGGGCCTTACAGCCTATGTTGGTTTACTGGAAATTGGTCAACCAAAAGAAGGTGAAACGGTTGTCGTCGCTGCAGCATCTGGTGCGGTTGGTAGTGTTGTCGGGCAGATTGCAAAAATTAAGGGTGCTCGTGCCATTGGTATCGCGGGCTCAGCTGATAAATGTGCTTATGTTGAAAATGAACTCGGTTTTGATATTTGCTTGAATTACAAAGAGCCAGATTTCATTGAAAAGCTGCAAGCAGCATGCCCTGACGGGATTGATGTTTACTACGAAAATGTTGGCGGAGATGTTTTCGATGCGGTACTACCACTACTAAATGATTTTGCACGTATTCCTCTGTGTGGTCGTATCGCAAACTATAATATGGTCGGTAATCCTGAGGGACCAAATATGCTCCCTGCATTCTTTGGGGATATGCTGGTCAAAAGAATGACTTTGAAAGGCTTTATTATTTCAGATCACTATGATCGCCTTCCTGATTTCCTCCGCGACATGGGAAGCTGGATTGGTAGTGGTCAGCTTAAGTACAAGGAAGATATTGTACAAGGAATTGAAAATGCGCCAGAAGCATTCATGGGTTTGCTTAAAGGCAAAAACTTCGGAAAACTTTTGGTACAAGTGTCAGAAGATCCAACACGCGGTTGAGTAAACCGCTAACAGTCAAAAGAACCTTTGAAAGGAAAAATAATTCATGACTGCAATTACAGATTTTGTTAGCTACCAGGCCGAAGGGTCTGTCGGCGTTGTTACCATTAATAATCCGCCCGTAAATGCGTTAAGTGTTGGTGTTCGCGTCGGTATTAAGGGCGGCATTGAAGCTGCTAATGCGGATGCAAGTGTTACATCCATTGTCATCGTTTGTGCCGGCCGGACCTTTATCGCCGGTGCTGATATTAAGGAATTTGGTAAGCCACCTCAGTCTCCAAGTCTTCATGAAGTCATCGGAGCTATCGAGATTTCTAGTAAGCCAGTTGTCGCGGCCATCCATGGTACGGCACTTGGTGGTGGTTTGGAGACAGCTCTTGGGTGTCACTATCGCGTTGCTGATAAAGGCGCGAAAGTTGGTCTGCCTGAAGTGAAACTGGGTATCTTGCCCGGCGCTGGTGGCACGCAACGTCTTCCGCGTGTTGTTGGTGTTCCTATGGCATTACAAATGATTACATCTGGTGCGCCAATCGGTGCGAAGAAAGCGCTGGAAGTTGGTCTTGTTGATGAGATTGCAGGTGATGACCTCAAAGCCTCCGCAATGGCATTTGCGCAAAAAGTCGTTGATGAGAAACGTCCGTTGGTTAAAATCAGTGACCGGGACGATAAATTGCAAGAAGCACGCGATAATCCAGCAATGTTCGATGAGTTCCGTAAATCTATTGCGCGGAAAACGCGGAATTTTGAAGCGCCGGAAAATTGCATCAAGGCTGTTCAAGCATCCGTTGATCTTCCTTTCCCTGAAGGGATCAAGCGTGAACGTGAATTGTTTATGGAATTGATGACTGGTGAACAATCTATCAGTCAGCGTTACTTCTTCTTCGCTGAAAGACAAGCCGCTAAAATTCCCGACGTTCCAAAAGATACACCCTTAATTGATATTAATACCGCTGGTATTATTGGTGCGGGAACTATGGGCGGCGGTATCGCCATGAATTTCCTTCAAGCAGGTATCCCTGTTAAAATGGTTGAAACGAGCCAAGAAGGACTGGACAAAGGCATTGAAATTATCCGCACAAATTATGCGGCAACAGTTTCAAAAGGCCGTATGTCACAAGACGCTATGGATAAGTGTATGTCCATATTGTCAGGCACCATAAATCTTGAAGACATCAAAGACGTGGATATCGTCATTGAAGCCATCTTCGAGAATATGGAAGTGAAGAAAGAAATCTTCGGAAAACTGGATAAAATTTGTAAGCCAGGTGCAATCCTTGCCACAAATACGTCAACGCTTGATATCGATGAAATCGGGGAAGCGACAAGCCGTCCAGAATCTGTCATCGGTTTGCATTTCTTCAGTCCAGCAAATGTTATGAAATTGCTTGAAGAAGTCCGCACAAAGAAAACAAGCAAGACTGTAATGGCATCTTGTATGGCGCTTGCAAAACGTATTGGTAAAATTCCGGCCATGGTTGGCGTTTGCGAAGGTTTCGTTGGAAACCGTATCCTTCACCGCAGAAGTGAGCAATCAACTAACTTGATTATGGAAGGTGCATTGCCACAAGACGTGGATCGCGTCCTCTTTGACTTTGGGTTACCAATGGGTCCTTTTGCCATGTCTGATTTGGCAGGTAACGATGTTGGTTGGCGTATTCGCCAAGGTAAGGGTACAACGAGCCCTGTTGCCGATGCGATTTGTGAACTTGGCCGTTTTGGTCAAAAAACTGGGTCAGGTTATTATCTTTACAAAGAAGGTAGCCGTACACCAACGCCAGATCCAATTGTCGAAGATATCATCATGAAAGCATCCAAGGATGCCGGCATTGAGCGTAGAGAAATCTCCGACGATGAGATTTTGAAACGCTGTATTTACCCAATGATCAATGAAGGCGCAAAGATCCTTGAAGAAGGGATTGCAAGCCGTCCAAGTGACATCGATGTTATCTGGGTTTACGGATATGGTTGGCCAATTTATCGTGGCGGACCAATGCGTTATGCTGATTCCATCGGTCTTGAAAATGTCTACAAGACACTTCTTGAATATCAAGAAAAATTTGGAGATGAATTCAAACCAGCACCATTGCTAGAACGTCTGGTTAAAGAAGGTAAAACTTTCGCAGAAGCTTAAGTTCTATCCGTTTCTTATTAAGGAGCCTCGCCGGTATTCGGCGAGGCTTTTTTTTATGATCTGTAGCTTATTCATCGCTAAATTCTGAGCGAATAGCATCATTATGCTGTCCAAGGGCTGGGATTTCTTTGAAGTCGTCCTTAACGCCAGCAAAACGGATAGGCGAGGCAACCAAATTTACTGGTCCGTTCGGGCTATTCACAACGCTACGTTCAAGTTGCGGATGAGCTGATAAGTCGGCCACTGAATTTAAGGATCCAAATGCAATTCGGGCCGCTTTTAAACGTTTGGCGGCTTCATCTCTGTCCATTGTTTGGAATATGGCACCAATTTCTGAATGGAGCACAACGCGGTTTTCTACTCGGTCCACATTTGTTGCAAATCGCGGGTCGTCGGCCATTGTATTTGACCTTAGGGCTTTTTCACAAAAATTCCGCCATTCGGTCTGGTTTTGAATGGATAACACAATTTTTCCATTATCCCCGGTTTCAAACGCCTCATAAGGCGCGATAGAAGGATGGCTGAGGCCAACACGTTCAGGGGCTTTCCCGCCGTATTCTTGATGAAGCAACGGGACTGTCATCCAGTCGGCCATACCGGCAAAAAGAGTAGATTTAATGGATTTACCAACACCCGTCTTGGTACGCTCATATAGCGCTTCTAATACTGCCACAAGTCCATGCATTCCTGCGGCTATATCACAGACAGACACGCCAACACGTCCCGGTGCGTCGGGGGAGCCTGTGACTGTCGCGAGGCCCGTTTCAGACTGAACAAGCATGTCATAAGCTTTCATGTCGGAAAAGGGACCTTCCTCACCATATCCTGAAATATCAACTGTGATTAAGCTGGGCATTTGCGAGCGAAGCGCTTCACTATCCAGCCCATATTTGTTGACCACATTGGGGGCCAAATTTTGAACAAATATATCAGCTTTAGAGATAATGTTTTTTAGGAGCTTAAGGTCTTGAGCATCCTTAATGTTAATTTGAATGGACTCTTTTCCTCTGTTTAGCCAGACGAAATAAGAGCTTTCACCATTAACAACACTGTCATATTGACGGGCAAAATCGCCTTCAGGGCGTTCAATTTTTATAACGCGTGCACCTGCATCGGCAAGACGGGAAGAAAGGTACGGGGCTGCAACTGCCTGCTCTAAAGAGACAACAAGTATACCGTCTAAAGGTCCATTCATGGGTTTTTCTTTTTAATTTGTATATTCGAAGGAAGTGGGAATTTACTCCTTTTTATATGTGGGACCAAGCTCATTTTAAGCCATGAATAGAAGTGTAGAGGGGATGGCCTAAGCTTTAAGCTTTCCTATTGGGCAAAAAAAAGGCCTGAAAGAAGACTTTCAGGCCCGACTTTTACGGATTTTCGGAAAATTTAGGCCGTATATCCGTGTTTCGACAAAGGCAATTCTCGAATGCGAGTTTTGGTTGCCGCAAAAATTGCGTTCACGACGGCAGGGGCGATGGGAGGTGTTGCCGGCTCACCGACACCACCAAGAGGCCTACCTGAAGGTGCGAGATGAACTTCGATTTCTGGGCAATTGTTTAATCGTACCATGTCGTAATCTGGGAAATTTTCTTGTACGACGCGGCCTTTCTCGATAGTTATTTCACCAAAAAGTGCAGCCGAGAGGCCGAAAATAATCCCGCTTTCCATTTGTGCTTTAACGGTATCAGGATTAACGACAGTACCGCAATCAACCACACAGAAAACTTTGTCTACAGAGATTTCCTTATCTTTATTGACCGTGATCTCAACGACTTGCCCTACAATTGAGCCAAAAGACTCATGAAGTGCAACACCGCGGCCTCGTCCTTCTGGAAGTGGTGTCGACCAGTCGCTGACTTCTTTCAGTTTTTGAAGAACAGCGGAGAAATCCTTATGCTCGGAGATATGGTCAAGTCGGAAGGCGAGAGGATCTTTTTTTGCAGCCCACGCCATTTCATCCATAAAACCTTCGCTGAAGAAAGCATTATATGAATGGCCAACGCTACGCCAATATCCGACGGGAATTTCCAAAGGCGTTGGAACATGTTCCATCAGCATGTTTGAAATCTTATAGGGAATATCTGCAGCGCCTTCCGCTGTTGTGTTGTCCGGCATATCGCTATCAGCCCATGGTAACATGCGCTTAGTGAAGGATCGTGTGACGGAAGGGCTGGCAACTCGGTTTTGCCACGCATCAATATCACCGGAGCTATTGAGGGTTCCTTTGAAGTTGGCGAGAGCTGCCGGTCGATACATGTCATGTTGAACATCATTTTCCCGTGTCCAAATGAGTTTGACGGGACGTCCTTTTAGCTCTTTCGCAATGGATACAGCCATTACCACCAAATCAATTTCAAGCCTACGCCCGAAACCACCGCCTAGATAGGGGGTGTGAAGTTTTACATTTTCAGCAGGTACATCCGCTACTTTTTCAGCAAACCAGGCAATAAGGGTTTGCGCTTGATTGGGCATCCAAACCTCAACATCATTTTCGCCAACCAAAGCCGTACAATTCATAGGCTCCATGCACGCATGAGCTAAAAAGGGTGCCTTATAAGTTGCTGAAACAACAGTGTTCGCTTGCGCGATTTGCTCTAACGCATCCCCTTCATCAATGTAGGAACGCCCTTCATCGCTTGCCAGCTGTTGCTCAAACTTGGCAAATATTGCCTTTGACGAAAGTTCCGCATTAGCCCCTTCATCAAAGGTTACCGGGAGTACTTCTACTGCTTTTTTTGCTCGCCAAAAGCTATCAGCAATTACGGCGACGCCAGTTTCAAACCGAACTGCTTTTATAACGCCGGGCATTTTAAGAACTGCATTTTCGTCCCAACTTGCCACTGTACCGCCAAATACGGGGCAAAGCTTAACTGCTGCATAAGCCATATTTGGTAAATCGATATCGACACCATATACAGCCGATCCGTTTACTTTTTCCGGAATATCTAACCGTGGCTGTGACTTTCCAATCATAGTGCGAGCACTGGCTGCTTTAAGAGGGATGTCATCAGGGATTTCAATACGGGACGCAGTTTCAACAAATTCGCCATATGACGCGCTTTTGCCACTGGATTTGTGAATGATTTTGCCATTGGACGCTGCACAGTCATCGGCAGACACGTTCCACTGGAGAGCTGCTGCCTTAATTAGCATTTCCCGAGCCATAGCCCCTGCTTTTTGCATGGGCTCCCACGCATTTCGAACGCTGGTACTGCCGCCAGTTGCCTGAACGCCTAGCATTCCGGCTACTTTTCTCATACCCCAAGCACCGACAGTCGCTTCTCCGTTGTGATGGCCATCAGAGAAAGGGAGGGAATCCATGAGGGCCGTGGCATTTACATAAACTGGGGCGAGGGGGGCCATTTCAGGTGTGATTGAAGTCAGATCAACTTCCAACTCTTCTGCGACAAGCATGGAAAGGGATGTGTAGACACCTTGGCCCATCTCAGCTTGTGGGATCGCGATTGTAATCGCCCCAGACTGGTTGATTTTAATCCATGCATTTAGCGCAAATTCGCCAAAGGATGTGGTTGCCTGTAAAGCAGCATTTTCCGGTCCGTCATCACCCAAACCAAAACCAATGGCAAGACCACCGCCGACTAATCCGCCAGCGATTAGAAATTTGCGGCGTGTGAGTTTCATTAAAGCCATTTTACGCCTCCGCCATTTGTTTTGCTGCCCGGTGGATTGCTTTTCGGATCCTTGGGTAACTACCACAGCGACATATATTGGTAACCGCTTCGTCAATTCCCTCGTCTGTTGGGCTTGGGTTATCTTTTAGGTAAGCGGTTGCGGCCATAATCATACCAGACTGACAATAGCCACATTGCGGGACTTGCTCGTCTATCCAAGCTTCTTGTACAGCTGTTAATTTGTTGTCTGATATTCCTTCAATCGTTGTAATTTCAGTGCCCACTGCATCGCTTATTGGGACAGAGCAGGATCGAACAGGTTCACCGTTCAGATGAACAGTACAAGCGCCGCAAGCCGCAATCCCGCAGCCAAATTTTGTTCCAGTGAGTTTTACTGTATCCCGTAATACCCATAGAAGTGGCGTATCTTCTTCGACGTCTACAGTCGTTTTCTTACCATTGATCGTGAGACTTAACATTGTGTTTTCCTACCCTAACCCTTAATGACCGCTGGTCATAATATGAAGAAACATGATATGGTTTGTCAAGAGCAGTGCATAATGATGAAAAATGAATCTATGCATTTGATGAAAATCAGTAGATATTACGGAAATTAAACTAAAGGAATAATAGGCGTAATAAGTGATGAATAATTCGCTAGTAAAACGTGCAACGAACGAAGACCAGAAAATTGCTCGGCGACAGGCAATTTTAAATGGCGCACGGCAGCTTTTTATGGAAGCAGATTATTTTGATGTCAGTATGGCTACCATTGCAAAACGTTCCGGATTGGCAAAAGGCACCGTCTACCTTTATTTTAAAACCAAGGAAGAGATATTCTTAAGCCTCTCTACTGAGGAGCTAGAGGAATGGTTAAGTGCTTTCGAAGCCCGGTTAAACAAGCAGATTGCCCCCCTCGAAAACGTGGAATTTGTGGGTATTTTGCGGGAAACCTTTATGGGGCGCCATTTAATGCAACGGTTACTTTCTCTTCTTCATTTAGTTCTGGAAAAGAATATCAACTATGAAGAAGCATTTGCCTTCAAACTTAATTTGAAAACTAGAATGAACAGATTGAGTAAATTGGTAGAGCAAGCGTTGCCTTTCCTGGCAGAAGGACAAGGGTTCTCTCTTCTATCTATGTTGCATTGTCTCGTTGTCGGTTTCGGCCAAATGTCGGACCCATCGCCTGTTCTCAAGCAAGTTCTTGAACATCCTGAAATGGAGCCCTTTAGAGTGGATTTAGAAAAAGATATTTTTGAAACTTTTTCTTTTCTCCTTGAAGGAATGAAGTCTGTTTCAGAAAACCGCTTTTGATGGTTACAAAAAATTAACTACTGAAGAATAAATTCTTTTCAAAATAAAAAAGCTTTTAACAGTCAGTTCGGCTGAAAAGCTATATCTTGGGGAGTATTTGTACCGTGTCGCTAACAGATGGAAATACAGTAGGTCAGTTTTCAAATGCCATTGAGGGGTTGTGCAGCGTTACTGAAAAATTAACTGAAAACAGAATGGCGGCTACTCAAAGTGCTGAGGATGCGCAAAATACGGCACTGCGAAGCCGACAAGTGATGGGCGAACAAGCCCGCAGCATGGAAGATATTGCATCGGCAGTGGATCAAGCAACTGAAAGTATCAGCGCTTTAACGGACGCTTCCAAACAAATTGCTGGCATGGTTCAGTCAATTCAGGATATTGCGTCTCAGACTAATTTGTTGGCATTAAATGCGACAATTGAAGCTGCCCGCGCAGGTGAGGCAGGTAAGGGGTTTGCAGTTGTTGCAGGGGAAGTGAAAAATCTTTCTACGCAAACAGCTAAAGCAACAGACGATATTCGTAAGCGCATTAATCGTCTGACAGAAGAAATTGAGACAATCACATCTTCTATGGAAAATGGAAATAAAGCGGTTGAAAAGGGGCGCGCTGCCATGAAAACAACTGTTGAAACCATGGATGAGTTGTCAGATTCAATCGGTACAACAACGCAAATCCTCAAAGCAAATAATTCACTTGGCGATGATCAAAAGAATGCACTTTCTGTTCTTTCTAAAAGCTTAGAGAGTATTCAGCGATCAAGCGCCTAATTCCGATGGGTATGCTTTGCAGACAATGAGAGCTACCCGTAGTGAAGGGTCAGTTCTATGTGATTTCAATTAGCGGTAATCATTTTATTTTCCGCTAATTCAGACCATTTCCAATAGATTTAAAAATGTCGGCCCGTATTTCTCTTTTTTACGGGCTCCAACCCCTTGTAATTCACCGAATTCGGAGAGGGATTTTGGTTTCAGCCTGACCATTTCAAGCAAGGTTTTGTCGTGAAAAATTACATACGGTGGTATGTTTTGATCTTTTGCGATCTCTAGTCTTGCGGCTTTTAATCTGTCAAAAAGCTCTGCTTCAACAGGGTCGCTGATCTCAATTGCTTGTTTTAGGGATTTTGATTTGGATATTTTGCGGTATTTACGAACAGCGAGCTTTTCTTCACCGCGAAGAAGCGCTCGACAATCTTCTTTAAGGGAAAGGCTTCCATATCCTTCTGTATCCGCATGAATGTAATCCATTGAAAGAAGTTGGCGGATAAGAGATTGCCAGTCAGCACGGTTAAGCGCAGTTCCTTTTCCATAAACCGGCAATGTGTCGTGGCCTGCCTTTTTTATTTTATCAGTATCGGCGCCCATGAGAATATCGACGATGTGACCGCCCCCATATATTTGGCCGGATCGGTAGATACAAGAAAGGACTAGTTGCGCCGCTTCTGTGCCATCGGTGATTTCAGGAGGGATCAAACAATTATCACAATTCCCACAGTCTTCTTCGCGATGTTCTGCAAAATAGGCGAGGAGCGATCTGCGACGGCAGTGGAGAGTTTCGCAATAAGTTAGAAATGCGTTAAACTTTTCGTTCTCAATCTTTAGCTGTTCAGGAGAGGAACTCCCGCCCATAAATTGCCTTATTTTCACAATATCCTGATGCCCAAAGGTGAGCCAGGCGGTCGCCGGTAGCCCATCACGGCCCGCGCGACCTGTTTCCTGATAATAAGCTTCAAGGTTCTTTGGTAAATCCAAATGAGCTACAAATCGAACATCCGGTTTGTCTATTCCCATACCAAAGGCAATGGTCGCAACCATGATCACGCCTTCTTCTTTTATGAAGCGCTCTTGATTGAGGGCACGAACTTCTGACGGTAATCCGGCATGGTAGGGGAGGGCGTGGTATCCCTCTGTCACCAGCTTTTCAGCAATAGTTTCCACTTTTTTCCGGGACATGCAGTATACAATTCCAGAGTTTATTTTGTGTTCGGCAGAGATGAAAGTCAAAAGTTGCGCAACACCATTTCGCTTTTGCGTGATGTGATAGCTGATATTTGGTCTGTCAAAACTCGCTTTGAAAACTTCCCCAAAAGAAAGGCCGAGGCGTTCAATGATGTCCCGTTCAGTCGGTGCATCCGCAGTTGCCGTCAGTGCAAGGCGAGGAACATTTGGAAATTTTTCGTGTAAAATAGAAAGACGAAGATATTCTGGCCTGAAATCATGTCCCCATTGAGACATGCAGTGAGCTTCGTCGATCGCAAACAGGGAAATATTCAACCGCGTCAAATAGTCAAGGAAGCCGCTAGATAAAAGGCGCTCTGGTGCCACATAGAGTAGTTTGATCTGACCAGCTTCAAGATCCTGCCGCGTTTGGCGTTGATCTTCAGGAGAGAGTGAGGAGTTGAGAGCCGCAGCCCCAATACCTAGCTGTCGCAGTGCCTCCACTTGATTTTGCATAAGCGCAATCAAAGGAGAGATGACAATGGTAATTCCGTCCATACAAAGGGCCGGCACTTGGTAACATAGAGATTTACCACCACCTGTTGGCATCAAAACGAGGGCGTCTCGCTTAGCTAAAACATGATTGATGACGGCTTCTTGGTGGCCCCGAAATTCAGGGTAGCCAAAAACGCTCTGTAATATATGGGAAGGATCACGCGACATGGACCCTTTATACAGTGCAAAGAAAAGATAGCAATCTTCAAGAGAGACTATTGCATATTAACTCAAATCAGAACTGTACTTGACGAAAACTGCTGCCAACTATTTATACGCTACGCCGAGCGAAAATAGTTGGCATTTAGGGTGGGAGGAGAGACGACTCCTTGTCAAATTTCCGAACGACGCCGACTACGACGACGCCATCCGATAAAGCCCATCAAAGCAAGGCCCGCACCGTATAAGGGGAGTGCAGTGGGAAGCGGGACAGCTGAAACTTGAGGAGTGTTCCATTTTGCATACACAATAAACCCGTTACCTAAACTATCTAAATCTCTGGTTTGAAAAGGGTTGGTTCCAACTCGATCACTACTTTCAATCTTGTTATTTCCAGCATACGACATTTCAACTTGATCTAGGTTTTGGTTGTATTGATAAGGCGTGAAAATATTTCCGAAAGTAATACTATCAAGATGATTATCAATTCCATAAGTAGCATTCTGATCAGAATCAAATTGATATGAATTGGGAATGTCTAAAAATACTTGATCTAGTAACGCCCAGGATGCCAGTTCAGCGTCGGTTTGCGTGTTAAATGCAAAATCAGATGCATCGTCACATCCCCCGAAAAGAGACGCGCAAGTCCCTTCTACGAATTCAACATCATATAGAGTGCCGCCTACATCAACGCCCAAGGCGCCGTATAACTGACCGCCCCTCACATCAAGGGTTAAGGCAACCGCGCCAGTGGTGGCTGTGATCACAACGACAAATCCGACAATAAAAGATAGTATGGAATTCTTTAGTATTCTCATAAACTGGTTCCCCTCCCAGAAGTGGTATTCATTTAGTTTTGTTAAGCCACAACAGAACGGAAGAAAGTCGTTCCCAATTTAGTTGCTTAGTTATTTTGTAATAGTATTATTACATTTATCTAAATGATGCGTACAGCATATTGTTGATTAAGTATATTTATTTTATCGCAATTTATAAAAATATATAATCGTAGGAGATGTGCCGACAGATCAAAAAAATTAAGTGATATGAGCCATTTATGCAGAGCTGATTTGTATTAAATTTCGTGAAAATCGTGCTATTTTTGGTCCAGTTTTTCTTTTAATGCGTGAATCTCAAGAGCAGAATCTGCAAGAAGTGTTCTTAACCTGCTATTT
>Ga0105358_10000933_pt1 | contig 15325 bp, 13 predicted proteins | sample GOMGulsemesocosm_5_FD_83509 | JGI IMG/M metagenome (GOLD analysis project Ga0105358, IMG submission 83509) | Methane-oxidizing microbial communities from mesocosms in the Gulf of Mexico - GOM15C Gulf of Mexico | ecosystem: Environmental > Aquatic > Marine > Cold seeps | place: Gulf of Mexico... | reverse complement strand
TTGAATTATCGAATTTTGATGACGTTAAGCGACGCCAGTCAAAATCTACATCGTATTGTGGATCAACAAGTGCGCGCGCATTTTGGCGAACGTGTGTTTGAAACATCTATTCCGGTCGAACCAAAAATAGCTGAAAGTGCCTTCTTGGGCCGACCTGTTGTGGTGCATTCCCCTAATTCAAAAGGGTCACGGGCCTATATTCGCGCCTGTGCAGAATGTTTACATTGGGTTGATGGTTCATCAAAATCCATAATGGGATTCGAACAAGATATTATGGATGGCATAACAAACTGGGTTCATAATCATAAGATTAAATCTGTACAAGGTTCAGCGCAAAATTTGGAGGAGGGGCATAATGAAACGCCAGCTTCACAAAAACCTGAACCTGCGCAAAATGCATTTCGTCTTAGAATACGAAATGGTGTGATCCTTGCCTTAGCCTTAACAGGTGGCATGGCGCTTGCCCTTTTGGGCATGCAATAGGCCAGTCGGTCATTTTACCAACTGGCCCTAACGGGTTTTAAGAATTTCTGGGTTATAGATTAAACTCGACAAGAACGGGTGCATGATCACTGGGTTTTTCCAAGCCACGTAAATCCAGCAATACTTCACAAGATTTCACGTTATTTTGCAAGGCTGGCGTGACCCAAACATGGTCTAGGCGGCGTCCTTTATTGGCTTTTGCCCAGTCTTTGGCTCGATAACTCCACCATGTGAAGCATTTAGTTTCTGGTGCAATCATCATACGCATGGCATCAACCCATGATCCGGCGGCTTGTAATTTATCAAGGTGCACAATTTCAATTTCAGTATGAGAAATGATTTTGCGTAATTTTTTATGATCCCATACATCGGTTTCAAGCGGGGCAATATTGAAATCCCCGACGATAATGCGGCGATCTCCCGTTTTAAAACGTTTTGCACACCATGCGGTCATTTCGTTTAAGAACTGTAGCTTATGGGCGAATTTTGGGTTTACAGCTGGGTCAGGTTCGTCACCACCCGCAGGGATGTAAAAGTTATCAAGTTCAATACCATTTTCTAAGACAACGCTGGCATGACGTTTATCTTCTTTATCACACCAAGATAAAGCTTTTGGATCACTGAACGGTATTTTTGATAAAATAGCGACGCCATTATAACTTTTTTGTCCGGCATAATGAATATGTTCATAACCCATTGCTTGTAATTCAAGTAAGGGGAACTGTTCATCCGTTACTTTGGTTTCTTGAAAGCAGATGACATCGGGCTGGTAGGTATCTGTCAATTGTTTGACATGATCTAGGCGGATGCGAACTGAATTAATATTCCAAGTGACGAGTTTCATGGGTGTGTATGTCCAAGTATTGAGGGGAAAGAGATGTTGGTTTCTTTATAGCAGAAAAGAAAAGCGCCCGACTAGGGGGAGTCGGGCGCCAGAGGCTTTCTCTTCCAAAAGGAAGAGGGGTCATGGATGGCAGGGGAACCATCCAATGATGGTTGGTGATAAATCGACACAACCGCTCTGATCATTTAAATGGGTAGCAAGCATGGAAATTATCAGTGCAAATTAAACATAACTGCAATGCGTTAATCGCATAGCTTCTAATGTTTTGAAATCAATCTAGTTATTCATCTCATTATATTTTGGGTCAGTAAATTCAAAGATTTTCGAATCGATTTTATTACCTGCGATGGGGTTTAGTAAAGCAACGGTGGTGACAATGCCTTGTGCATCAGTGATAGACCATTTTCGTAATGCCAAAGGGGCATCAGAAAAAACAAGGGTTACAGAACCCATGCCAGCATCTTCACGTTCGACCATCGTCATTTCAATGACACCGGGTCTTTTGACAACATCAACCAAACGAACGTCTTTATCAAAGCTGATTTTTTCTTGTAACAGCACTGCCAGCGGTGTTGCGCTAAGGGGGTAATAGGTGACTTGGCGAAATTCTTTATCATGATAAATAATCGTGCCTTTGCGCACGACGATCTCGGCTTTTGTCGGGGGATTATAGATCAAACGCATTTTCCCCGGGCGTGACAGAAAGAATTTACCATCGGAATAAACACCGGTAGAGGTGATCTGTGCAAAACTGCCTTGTAAGGTCTTCATATCATTTAAATAAGTGCGCAGTTGATTTGCCAAAATATGTTGTTCCTCACTTAAGACAACATCTTGGGCACGCACTGGCACTGCAAAAAACAAGCCTATTATAAGGATATGATAAAAACGAAACATGATCATGAGACTTTCAAACTGAAGGATATCAGACTCAATTTAGCGTTTAAGCTTGGGAAAGCAACTAAGGAAAATTACATCTCGCGCGCGACGCGAAAAGAAATGTTATAACTAAAGACATTCACGGGGTTTTTATAGCGATAGGCCGAACGTGAAAGTTTGGGAAAATAATACCATGATCCGCCCCGGGTGACGGGTTCTTTGCAATTGCCATCGGTGCGGGCTGTGGAAGTATTAGGGGCATTGGTATAGTTGGGGGTCCAGCAATCGGCAATCCATTCCCATGCGTTACCATTCATATCATAAAAGCCCCATGGGTTCGCTTTGAACGATCCGACAGGTGCTGATCCTTTGCCGCTCCATTTAGAAGCGCAGCGGCGGCAATTTGCGTTGTTCTCACCGACTTCATCACCCCACCAATACGCACTCGTCGTGCCTGCGCGTGCGGCATATTCCCATTCTGCTTCACTAGGTAAGCGGTATTTTTGTTTTGTTTTTTTGGAGAGCCAAATAACATAATCGTTAATATCGCCATAGGTCAGATTAATGATGGGATTAGAGCCTTTGCCCCAGCCATGATCATCTGGTGCCGCTTTACAGGCTTGTTCTTGGGCACAAGCCTCCCATTGCGTGAATGTGATTTCATATTGGCCCAGTGCGAAAGATTTTTCTATTGTGACTTTATGTGCGGGGCGTTCGTATTTAGCACCCTGATTATCTCCCATGATGAATGAACCCGCAGGCAGTACAATCATTTTTGGGCAAGTGGCACAATCTTGAAAAAGGGATGGGGATGTGAATTTATCTTCAGCTTGGGCCTGATGAAACGCAGTGACAGTGAGGGCAAATAAAAAAAAGATAAAGTATTTCAACGCAAATCAGCCTTTTCCATAAACAGTTAAAGACATCATAACGCAAATCAGACCTTATTTCACCACATAGGTTTTACTGTTAAAGGCAGCAAGGAAATCTTCATAGCTTCCTTCACTTTGTAAATTGCCCAACATTTCATCAAAACGTGTGACGAGATCAGGCCCAAAAGATGATTTTTTAGAGAGCAGTAACGTAAAAGGCAAATCTCCCATAATCATTTTAAGATGAGATAATTTATCCGTCGTATTGCTGAGGCGCATATTATGTTTTGCTGCCGCATCCATATGTAAGAAGACATCCATGCGACCTGAGGCGACTAGACGTAAACAAGTTTGAGTGTCTTTTGCCGTGTGAAATGCAATGTTATTTTTTCTGTAAAAGCTGTGTGACCAGCCATCGCCAATCATTGAACAAATGCGATAATTTTTAAGAGTTTGTACATCTGGCGTATTATTTAATGCTGTTTCAGCTTTTGAGCCTTTTGCGACAACAGGGCGTTGTTTCAGACTGTAAACGATATTTTGAGAGCTATGTGCATAGGTTAATCGTTTTTCTGAAGGGTAGGTGACCATGACATCAAAATCACCAGATTTCACGACTTCTTGGGCGCGCACCCAAGGAAAGCCTGCGTGGTCAACTTTTATGCCAAGGTGTTGGGTAAATAAAGCTTCCATCAAATCAGGCAGAACACCTTTTACATTTTCACCCACGCCATAAGAATAGGGCGGCCAATCTGAATTATATGAAATCCGAATACTGTCTTGTGCCGATGCTGGGCGCAGGGCAAAGAAAAGTAAAAATAATGCAAAGAATATACGCATGCGTGTAACCTTTAAATGGATACTATGCTTATTATTACACTTTTTCGGCATTTCATGAACTAGGGATAGTACTTATATACAAATGGAGGATATATCACCATGAAGATGGGATTAAGCAACTTGTGTGATGGTAATAAAAAACCCGGCACATGGCCGAGTTTTTAAAATTAACAATGATATGTACTTGGCGGTTATCCAATTTTACCCATATCAGGCTTTACAGCACCCATACGTAAACGCAGTGCATTTAATTTAATAAAGCCTTCTGCATCACGTTGATCGTAGACTTCGTCTTCTTCAAACGTGACATGTTCTTCAGAATATAAAGAAACATCTGATTTACGACCGACAACAATCACATTGCCTTTGTAAAGTTTGAGGCGAACCAGACCAGATACATTTTCTTGTGTCGAATCGATCAGGGCTTGCAAGGCAGCACGTTCTGGTGACCACCAAAAACCGTTATAGATGAGTTCGGCGTAACGTGGCATCAGTTCATCTTTTAGATGGCCTGCGTTACGATCCAACGTAATCGATTCCATTGCACGGTGGGCTGTTAACATAATTGTTCCACCGGGTGTTTCATAAACACCACGTGATTTCATACCGACAAAACGGTTTTCAACCAGATCAAGTCGACCAATGCCGTTTTTACCAGCAACATCATTTAAGGCTGTCAACATATCAGCAGGAGATAATTTTTTGCCATCTAGGGCAATCGGATCACCTTTTGAATATTCAATTTCAATATAGGTTGCTGTGTCAGGCGCATCTTCAGGTGAAACAGAGCGTGAGAACATACTCTCTTCATATTGTGTCCAGGGATCTTCTAAAGCTTTACCTTCATAAGAAATATGCAAAAGGTTTGCATCCATCGAATAAGGTGCTTCGCCGAATTTATCTTTTGGTACAGGGATTTGATGCTGTTGTGCATATTCGATCAATTTGGTACGTGAATTCAAATCCCATTCACGCCATGGCGCAATGACTTTAATATCGGGTTGCAAGCCGTAATAACCAAGTTCGAAACGGACCTGATCGTTGCCTTTACCAGTGGCACCATGTGATACCGCATCTGCACCGACTTCGCGTGCAATTTCAATTTGACGCTTGGCGATTAAAGGGCGCGCAATTGATGTGCCCAGCAAGTAAACACCTTCATATAAAGTGTTACAGCGAAACATAGGGAATACATAGTCACGTACGAATTCTTCGCGTAAATCATCAATGAAGATTTTTTTAATGCCAAGAAGTTCGGCTTTTTTTCGTGCAGGTTCAACTTCTTCACCTTGGCCAATATCAGCCGTAAAGGTGATGACTTCACATTGATAGGTGTCTTGTAACCATTTAAGAATGATGGATGTGTCCAGACCACCGGAATAGGCTAAAACTACTTTTTTAATATCGCTCATATGAATCGCGCCCTTGATAATAAAAACCATGTCAATTTGTGCGCAAATTACGCGAATGAAGGGCGAAGAGCAAGCAGTGAAATAAATCATGCTGAATTCGACACATTAAGAAAGATGAATTTATTATGAAACTTCCGATTAGCTTTGATTAATTATAGAACACAGTTTTATAATCAAAACGAATAATTTCACGTAATTAATGACCTGTAACTTCTGGCCTGTTTTATGAAAATTTCCTGCCGCCATATATATTTCTACATTGTATTGTTCATGAATATAATATGGATGAATTCGAATTTGTCGGCACATCCGCTTGATTTGAGTGATGCAGAAAAATTATATTTAAGTAAAAACGTGCCAATCACCATGTGTGTAGACCCTGATTGGATGCCTTATGAAAAACTTGATGATCAAGGAAGGCATGTTGGAATCGCAGCCGATTATTATAAATTATTTAGTCAGATGATGGGGCATGAAATTATTGTTATCCCAACACAAAGTTGGACGCAGAGTGAAGAATTCGCTCGGGCACGAAAATGTGACATCTTATCAATGCTTAATGAATCGCAAGAGCGCGGGCAATATGTGAATTTTACGGAACCTTTTTTAAGTACACCGGTTGTTTTGGTTACTCAAAATGAAGGACCTTTTCTGGATGGCTTAGGGGCACTTTCAGGTAAAAGTCTTGCGATGGTCAAAGATTATTTTTATGAAGATATCATCAAACGAACTTTTCCAGATGTTAAAATCCAATATGTGAAAAGTATGGATGAAGGCTTTAAACAAGTCTCAGAAGGTAAAATACATGCGATTATGTCTTCACTTTATATTGTAACATCGCGAATCCGTGAACTGGGCCTAAGCAATTTAAAAGTGGCTGGAGCAACAGGCTATGAAAATCATTTTCGAATAGGTGTTCGAAATGATCATCCCATATTGCTTGGCTTGTTTCAAAAAACCATTGATCATTTAGAAGTCGAAGATGAATATGAAATTTCACGTAAATGGATTTCAATCCGCCTTGAACATGGCAATGATTATACGTTGCTTTTTCAAGTCAGCGCGGGGGCCATTTTTCTGCTTTTCTTGTTTGCTTATCGACATTGGAGCATCAAACGTTTTGCAACAAAATTAAACAAAGCAAATATTCAGTTAGAAGAAAAAACAAAAAGCTTATTGTTGTTATCGCACACTGACCCTTTGACGCAGGTGCATAACCGTCTGCGTATGGATGAATCATTGGAAAGCGAAACTTTGCGCTATACGCGTTATAAAACGAAATGGTCTTGCATTATTCTAGATGTAGACCTTTTTAAATCGATCAATGACCAATATGGTCATAACACGGGTGACGCGGTTTTACAAAAATTGGCAAATACACTTAAAGATACGATCCGCTTAAATGATATTTTGGGGCGCTGGGGGGGAGAGGAATTTTTGATCATCTGCCCTGAAACAAATTTGAAGGGTGCCTTGAAACTGGCCGAAATTTTGCGCCAAACAGTTGAAGAAACACCTTTTGAGCATGTTGAAACGTTAACTTGTAGCTTTGGTGTTACCGAATTTCAAGAAGGTGATACACGTGCGAAGCTGATTTCAAAGGCTGATCAGGCGATGTATGATGCAAAAAATAAAGGTCGTAATCAAGTCTGTAGCACATAAATTTCTTTTCATGTCTCTGGCCGCTTGTGCTAGGGTCCGCATCAAATTGATATTGTTTTTGTGTGGAGTTTTATGTGATGAAAATTGGTATTGTAGGCTGTGCAGGGCGCATGGGACGTATGTTGGTACAAGCTGTTGTGAGTACGGATGGGGCAGAACTCGCCTGTGGGTCTGAAATGGAAAATTCGCCCTTTGTTGGGCATGATGCAGGCGTTGTGGCAGGGGAAGAACCCGCCGGTGTCAACATCATTACTGATCCGGATGAATTGTTTGCAAGTTGTGATGCGGTTATAGATTTCACGATCCCAAAGGCGACTGTTGAACATGCAAAATTGGCCGCAAAACACAATACGAATTTGATTATAGGCACAACGGGCCTAAGTGATGAGCAAGAAGAAATTATTGCAGAATGTGCAAAGTCCACAACCATCATCCAAGCCCCGAATATGAGTTTAGGTGTTAATGTTGCCTTTGCCATAACTGAAAAAATTGCCCGCATGCTGGATGATGATTGGGATATTGAAATTGTTGAAATGCATCATAAGCATAAAATTGATGCCCCCAGTGGCACAGCCCTTGGCTTGGGACGTGCGGCAGCGGCAGGGCGCGATGTTGATTTGAACGAAGTGGCCGATAAAGTACGTGATGGCAATACAGGCGCGCGCAAAAAAGGCGATATTGGTTTTGCCACATTGCGCGGTGGTGATGTAGTTGGCGAACATACGGTGGTTTTTGCAATTGAAGGGGAGCGTTTTGAAATTACACATAAGGCAACCAGCCGTGTAATTTTTGCTCGCGGTGCAGTGCGTGGCGCGATCTGGTCAGAAGGTAAACCAGCAGGCTTGTTCGACATGCAAGATGTTTTGGGTCTTAAAGAGTAACAATCATGGCGATGAATAAAGCAGATCGAACAGAATTTTTTCGTCGTTTGGAAGAAGACAACCCAGAACCAAAGGGTGAGTTGGATTATACCAACCCCTATACGCTGTTGGTTGCTGTGGCACTGTCTGCGCAAGCAACAGATATTGGGGTGAATAAGGCCACAAAAGCCTTGTTCGAAGTTGTTTCCACACCGCAAGATATGCTGGATATGGGGGAGAGCAAATTAAAAGACTACATCAAAACCATTGGTCTTTTTAATTCGAAAGCCAAAAATGTCATAAAAGCAGCCCATATGTTGGTTGAAGAACATGGTGGAATTGTACCCAATGATCAGGATGCGTTGGAAAGATTAGCGGGTGTGGGTCGTAAAACGGCAAATGTGGTGCGCAGCATGGCATGGGGTGTGCCGACGATTGCGGTGGATACCCATGTTTTTCGCATGGGAAACCGCACAGGCATGGCAACGGGGAAGACAACTCTAGAAGTTGAAAAAAAATTATTAAAAGTCATCCCAAAACAATATTTGTTTCACGCGCATCATTGGTTGATCTTGCATGGGCGCTATATTTGCAAAGCGCGCAAGCCAGAATGTTCAAAATGTAAAGTCTATGATCTATGTAAATATAAAGCAAAAACCGTTTAAACTTTGAAAACTAATAGATTATTCAGATGATAAATTATGTAAAAAAAGAGGGAGGAGGCTTGTAATCGCAATTGTTCCTGCTGTTTATGCAGGCAGGAGCCAATCCTTTGTTTGCCGAGTTGCCATTAACGGGGTTTTAATGAAGACAACAGTGCCTCTATTCATCCATTTTATGACTGTCTTTTGCAACCAAATCTAAATTGAATGAGCTTTTCATCGTTTTAATGAAGGCTAATGTTTCTTCATTAAAGGGTGGTTTACCATCAAAAGAGTGAAGAACAATACCTTCTAGAAGGTCCCCCAGTGTCATCTCCTTTTCAGCGGCTAAGGCTTTAAGGACTTTTAAGATCCGCTTTTCAATGCGGACACCGGTTTGAACACGTTCAATTTTTTGCATAAGGTCTTCTGCTCTTCTCATAATTATTTTGCCTATAAGCTATTAGGTTTTAGCTGTGTTTGACAGAGTAAAGTTATTTTGGTACCAATGTACCATCATACCAATAGGAGGAAAGGAATGCATTCGTCAATAAAAGGACTTGTCCTTGGTTTTTGTGCTGTGGGTTTATTTTCATTAACTGGCGTTATGGCAAAACTTGCATCAGCAGATTTTCATATCTTACAAATTTTATTTTTCAGGCAGATGATTGTATTTATATCCATTTTGCCATTTCTTTCGAGAGATTTCCCTGCTGTCTTGAAGACCAAACAGCCATTCCTACATGGGGTGAGGTTGCTTGGTGCTTTTACGTCATTGGCATTAGGGTTATGGGCAATATCTGTTTTACCCTTAACCACAGCAGTTGTTCTTATGTTTTCACAAACCTTTTTTGTTGTTCTTTTAGCGCATTGGTATTTAGGGGAAAAAATAGGATTATATAGAATGGGTGCAATTTGTATGGGCTTTGTTGGTGTTGTAATTGTTGCAAGACCAGAAACCACAAGCTTCATCAATGTGGATGCGTTGATTGCAATTGGCGCTGCAACGGGTGCATCAGTAGCCTTGGTCTGTGTGCGTAAACTTTCCCAAGTTGAAAGTACGGCCACGCTCTTATCATATCAGGCTATTTTTGTTGGATTATTGGCTGGCATACCGATGTTTTGGTTTTGGAAAACACCAAATGTTAATGAGCTAATATTTTTATTATCAATGGGCGGAATCGCAACATTAGCACAATGGGTTGGTATCAAGGCATTGCGGTTTGGTGAAGCAAGTATCATCAGCAGCATTAAGTATACTGAACTTGTCTTTGCATCAATTTTTGGGTTTTGGATATTTGATGAAATACCAGATGCCCAAACATTGATTGGGGCAAGCGTTATCATCTTATCTGGTCTTTTAATGATCCATCGGGAATATCTAAAAATAAAAAGCCCCTCTCATATGTGAAAGGGGCCTCTTTAAAGTATTTTAAAACGCGATTATGTGTGTTTTTCTTCAACCAAATCAGCGATGTCCGCCATGATGGTGTTAATTTCATAATCTTTTGGGGTGTAAATACGCGACACACCTGCTTTTACCAATATAGCCGCATCTTCAGGCGGGATGATGCCGCCAACGACCAAGGGAATATCAGATATACCGACTTCTTTCATACGCTCCATGACTTCGGTGACGAGAGGGATGTGTGAACCGGACAAGATGGAAAGACCAATAACATGGACACCTTCTTCAAGGGCTGTATTGACGATTTGTGCGGGTGTTAAGCGAATGCCTTCGTAAACAACTTCCATTCCGGAATCACGTGCGCGAACAGCAATTTGTTCAGCACCATTTGAATGGCCGTCAAGACCGGGTTTACCAACCAAAATTTTGACACGACGGCCTATTTTAGTGGAAATACTGTCGATTTTTTTGCGCACATCGGCGAGCAAATCTCCGTGACGGGTGCTTGATGCGCCACCGACGCCTGTTGGTGCGCGATATTCACCAAATATTTCACGAAGCGCTGTTCCCCATTCCCCTGTTGTCACCCCAGCATGGGCGGCGACAATGGAAGGTTCCATAATATTGCGGCCTTCACGTGCCGCAGATTTTAGATCATTAAGGGCTGTCTCTGCCTTTGCGCTGTCGCGTTGATCACGCCATATTTTTAAACGTTCAATCTGTTCAGCTTCAGCCGCTGGATCAACGCTTAGGATGGAACCATCACCAGCGGTAAGCGGGCTATCTTCGCCTTCGACAAATTTATTAACACCGACAACGGTTTGCTCGCCCGACTCAATTGCCGCCAATCTGGCAGCATTGGACTCGACAAGTTTTTGTTTCATATATCCTGTTTCAACAGCAGGGATGGATCCTCCCATTTCATCGATGCGGGCCAATTCATCACGTGCGCCTTCTTTAAGTTCTTCAACTTTGCGAGTTACTTCGCTAGAGCCATCAAACAGGTCGCCATATTCTAATAAATCAGTTTCAAAGGCCATGATTTGTTGAAGGCGCAAAGACCATTGTTGATCCCAAGGGCGCGGGAGGCCAAGAGCCTCGTTCCATGCGGGGAGTTGTACCGCACGTGCGCGGGCATTTTTGGACAAAGTAACGGCCAACATTTCCAACAAGATACGGTAAACGTTATTTTCTGGTTGCTGTTCGGTTAACCCGAGGGAGTTAACCTGAACACCATAACGAAAACGACGGTATTTTTCTTCGGTGACATTGTAACGTTCGCGACAAATTTCATCCCATAATTCTGTAAAGGCGCGCATTTTACAAATTTCAGTAACAAATCGTATCCCGGCATTCACAAAAAATGAAATACGACCAACGACTTTTGAAAAATCTTCAATAGGGACTTGGCCGGATGCTTTTAAAGAATCCAACACAGCAATGGCTGTTGCTAAGGCATAGGCCAATTCTTGTTCGGGTGTCGCACCAGCTTCTTGCAGGTGATAGGAACATACATTCATCGGATTCCATTTGGGCACTTCACGATAGGTAAAGGCTGCAATGTCAGTGATGAGGTTTAAACTGGGTTCCGGCGGGAAGATATATGTTCCGCGTGATAGATATTCTTTAATAATGTCATTTTGCGTGGTTCCGGCCAAATCAGCACGCACCGCACCTTGGCGTTCTGCTGCAGCAATATAAAGCGCAAGTTGCCAAGCGGCAGGGGCATTAATTGTCATGGAGGTATTCATTTTGTTTAAAGGGATATCTTTAAACAAAGTTTCCATGTCACCAAGATGGGAAATGGGGACGCCTACTTTACCAACTTCACCGCGCGACAACACATGATCAGAATCGTAACCTGTTTGTGTGGGTAAATCGAATGCGACTGACAATCCTGTTTGTCCACGACCTAAATTGGTGCGGAACAGTTTGTTGGTTTCCACGGCCGAACTGTGACCTGAATAGGTGCGAAATAACCAAGGTCGATCTTTGTGAACCGTTGTTTTGTCCGTCATGAGTAGCGTTCCTTTTCCGTAACAATATGTCTTTATAAGAGTCATTTATTGTTAATTATTTCAGTATATTTTTTTAATTTGGAAATAGCCTAGCAGTTTGTGCAATGCAAAAAAAGGCAGAAGTCATAAAAATCAATATATTTTACAATCTAGTTGCATATGCAACAATTATTTTGTGGTGCATTGCAAAAAAGGCTTGTTTATGGTAAGAAATGGTGTAGACACAATTACAAAGCTAGGCACCAAGTCCAGTGAAATAAGTAAACGTCTTTGAATGAAATTAATGGGAGTAACCCGCAAATGAGTTATCTTGCCGAAGTCACAGCTGATCAAGAAAAGAAAGACCTATATGAAATAGGCGAAGTACCACCTTTAGGTCATGTCCCTGAAAATATGTATGCTTGGGCGATTCGCCGCGAGCGTCATGGCAACCCAGATACGGCAATGCAAATGGAAGTGGTCCCGACCCCTAAGTTGGATCCACATGAAGTTTTAATTTATGTCATGGCTGCGGGTGTCAATTACAATGGCGTATGGGCTGCCCTTGGCAAACCCATTTCAGTTTTTGATGTGCATGATGACCCTTATCACATTGCCGGTTCTGATGCATCTGGCATCGTTTGGGCCGTTGGTGATAAAGTGAAAAGCTGGAAAGTTGGTGATGAAGTTGTTGTTCATTGTAACCAAGATGATGGTGATGATGAAGAATGCAACGGTGGTGATCCTATGTTTTCACCTTCACAACGCATTTGGGGTTACGAGACACCTGACGGATCGTTTGCTCAATTCACACGGGTTCAAGCTCAACAAGTTATGAAACGTCCCACGCATTTGACTTGGGAAGAAAGTGCTTGTTACGTTCTGACGCTTGCGACAGCATATCGTATGTTATTTGGTCATCGTCCACATATCTTGCGTCCGGGCCATAATGTATTGGTTTGGGGGGCGTCCGGTGGTTTGGGATCGTTTGCTGTGCAGCTTTGCGCCGCAGCAGGGGCCAACGCCATTGGTGTTATTTCTGAAGAAAACAAACGTGATTTTGTTATGGGTTTGGGCGCAAAAGGCGTTCTTAACCGTAAAGATTTCAATTGTTGGGGCCAATTGCCAGAAGTAAATGGCGAAGGCTTTAATGATTACATGAAAGAAACCCGTAAATTTGGTAAAGCCATTTGGGAAATCACGGGTAAGGGCAAAGATGTCGATTTTGTCTTTGAACATCCAGGCGAAGCAACATTCCCTGTTTCTTGTAATGTTGTGAAACGTGGCGGGATGGTTGTATTTTGTGCGGGTACGACAGGCTTTAACCTGACGATGGATGCGCGCTTTGTTTGGATGCGCCAAAAACGGATCCAAGGTTCCCACTTTGCCAACTTGAAACAAGCTTCACAGGCCAATCAATTGATGATTGAGCGTCGTATTGACCCTTGTATGTCTGAAGTCTTCTCGTGGGATGATATTCCAGAATCTCATATGAAAATGTTGGCGAATAAACACTTGCCCGGCAATATGGCTGTTCTTGTGAATTCCAAGCGTCCAGGGCAAAAAACGCTTGAAGAAAATTTAGAATAAATATTCTAAATAATGGGTTATATATGCGTTTTTGGAACTGAGGTTTCAAAAACGCATAAACCATCACTTAATTTTTATAATTTGAAAAGTGTTTGATCTGGCGATTCTTATAATCGCAATGTGAATCTCGCTTTTATATGCAGAGGACTCGATCCAATGAGTGATCTCATCTTATCCGATCTTTTAGGTTCAGCTGGACGCAGCGTCGAAGCCGCAAGTATTTTACTTGAAAAAGCCAAAGATAGCGTCGCTAAAAAGGTGATGGTTGATGGACGTATTAACTCGGCCAAGCTAGAAATAGAACAAACGGCTGCGCATGGTTTGTCATGGATGGCAACTTATGTTGAGGCCTTGCGCCAAATGCATAAATGGGGTGAAAACCTTACTGAAAAAGGCCAGTTCGGTGAATTCGAACAACTGATTTTGCAATGTGCATTTGGTGAATATTGTACGCAATTGACGCATGGTATCGCGATTTCACAGGTAGAAGTCATTCGTCCACATGATTTGGGTCTTAATGCCAAAGATTGTCATGAATATATGACAAAAGATGTGACGCGTTTCAAATATAACGGTAACACGCCGCAAGTGCGCCGCCAAATTGCAGAATATGCAAAAGACGGTTTAGAAACAGGTTCATTCGGCACAACTGGCTTGGATGAAGAACTGGAAATGATCCGCGATCAATTTCGGCGTTTTGTGAATGAAGAAGTACTTCCTGTTGCCCATTCATGGCATGAAAAAGATCAACTTATTCCGATTGAAATTGTTGAAAAAGTCGCGGAAATGGGTGTCTTTGGCCTGACGATTCCAGAAGAGTATGGTGGTCTCGGCATGGGTAAAACCGCCATGTGCGTTGTGACGGAAGAATTGTCACGCGGCTATATTGGTGTGGGCTCTTTGGGTACACGCAATGAAATTGCCGGTGAATTGATCCGTTTGGGCGGGACTGAAGAACAAAAAGAAAAATATTTGCCGATGATTGCATCAGGTGAAATTTTACCAACAGCGGTGTTCACGGAACCCAATACAGGTTCAGACTTGGGTTCTTTAAAAACTCGTGCGGTTTTAGAAGATGGGTCTTGGACGGTTACAGGCAATAAAACCTGGATCACACATGCTGCACGTTCTGACATGATGACTTTGCTTTGCCGTACCAATCCTGATGAGAAAGGCTATAAAGGCCTGTCCATGTTGTTGGCAGAAAAACCCCGCGGCACAGATGACAACCCTTTCCCTGCTGAAGGTATGGATGGGGGCGAGATCGAAGTTCTTGGTTATCGCGGCATGAAAGAATATGAACTGGCGTTTGATGGTTTTAAAGTTCCAGAGGCTCAACTGTTGGGCGGTCAAGAAGGCCAAGGTTTCAAACAATTGATGGAAACCTTTGAATCTGCACGTATTCAAACAGCGGCGCGCGCCTCAGGTGTGGCGACTTCTGCGTTGGAATATGGTTTGCGCTATGCAACAGAACGTGTTCAATTTGGTAAAGCGATTTTTGAATTCCCACGTATTCACGCAAAAATAGCATGGATGGTTGTTGAAACGATGATCGCAAAGCAACTGACTTATTTTTCCGGTTGGGAAAAAGATCATGACATGCGTTGCGACATTGAAGCTGGAATGGCGAAATTGCTTGCGGCACGTGTTGCATGGACAAATGCAGATAATGCATTACAAATTCATGGTGGCAACGGTTATGCGACAGAATATCCGATCTCTCGGATTTTATGTGACTCGCGTATTCTCAATGTGTTTGAAGGGGCTGCTGAAATTCAAGCAGGTGTGATTGCACGCGGACTTTTAACACGACGATAATTAAGTATTTGGTTGAAGT
>Ga0105358_10000932_pt1 | contig 15331 bp, 15 predicted proteins | sample GOMGulsemesocosm_5_FD_83509 | JGI IMG/M metagenome (GOLD analysis project Ga0105358, IMG submission 83509) | Methane-oxidizing microbial communities from mesocosms in the Gulf of Mexico - GOM15C Gulf of Mexico | ecosystem: Environmental > Aquatic > Marine > Cold seeps | place: Gulf of Mexico... | reverse complement strand
TGATAGCCGCAGTAATACTTATGGTAAACCAGCCAATTAGTCAAATACCACAAAACTGGTTAGCAATAAAAGTAAAGATATAATTATCTATAAATAAGCATGTTATTAATGCTTATTTATTGTGATTTTTCTTAAGTTTAGATTTTTTCTTAAGTTTCTTTTTCTTAGCTTCTTTTCTTTTTTCAAAAGCTTTTTTATCTTCTTTTTTAGCTTTTCTTTTTTTATTTAGCTTAATGATTTTTGGTTTTCTTGGTTTTTTTACAACATCCCAATCTTTTTTTTCTACAGCTGGAGTTGCTTGAATTAGTGTAGTTTCTTCTTGAATTTCATCTAATTCTATTTCTTCTTCATACGACATAATGTCTCCTTGTAATAATTGTGTGATTATACCTCTTTTTAATGATATTTTTAATAAAACTTAAAGAGTTTTGTATTTTATTAGTTTATATCCTTCTCCTCTAACATTTATGATCATACCACTTTTAAGTTTTTTCTTAAGTTTATGAATCAAACTTCTCATGCTCACAGCTTCCATTTCTTTTGAGTCCCAAACATATTCATGTATCATTTCTATAGAGGTGATATTATTTAAGTTTTGAACAAAAAGGGTCATTAAAAGTTTTTCTTTTATACTTAGTTCTATAAGTTTTTCTTTATGGTATAAATTTTGTTTTAGTAAATCATAAGAGAATGAATTATCTAGAATTGTCATAAATTTGTCAGTTTCTTTTAGTTTTTGTACATGATATTTTATTCTTAAAAATAGTTCTTCAAAATCAAAAGGTTTTTTTATGTAATCATTACATCCAAGATTATATGATTTTTGTATATTTTCAATATCAATTTGTGCGCTTATAATTATAACAGGTATCACTTTATTGTTTTTTCTAATAATCTCTAAAATTTGATGACCATCAAAACCTATTACATTTAAATCTAATATAAATAGATCATAAGAGTTATTTATAATCATCTCAACAGCTTTATATCCATCATAATAATTATGGACAAAAAAACCTCTATTTTTAAGGGAATTTGTAATTATTTTATTTAGTGCGAAATCATCTTCTAATAAAAAAACTTTCATTGTCTATTTTATCAACATTTGTGAAAAATCATATGAAAACTCTGTATATTTTTTATTAGTATGTAAATTTATTGATATGTTATATTTTTCACATATTTCTTTAATGATACTCAATCCAAGACCTAAACCTTTTTCATTATCATCTTGATGAAAAGCTTTAAAAATTTCATTATTTGATTTTATTTCATGACCATAATTTTGAATTCTTATTTTATCTTTTTCTAGATAGATATCTATTGTAGTATTATTAAATGAGTGCTTTATTGCGTTTGAAAGTGTATTATCAATTACCCTTTCAAGTTCATATTTATTCATATGTATATGAAAATCATCTTCTAAATGTAATTCTATATCTATATTTTTAACAGAGGCTAATTCATGGAAAAATGAGACTCTTTTTGATAGGTAAAGCATCATATCAATTTTTTTAGTATCTAAAGTTCTTTTTTCTTTCTTACTTAAATAATAAATATCTTCATATATAGAAGATAAAGATTTACACGATGCTTTAATCGCCTCAAACTCTTCTTTTGAACCAATATTTGATTCTAGACTATTTACATTTAAAGTAATTATTCCAAGAGGTGTATTCATCTCATGAATAATCTTTTTTAAGAAAAAGTCCTGTTGTTTATATAAATCATCAATAGTTTTTTTATTTCTAGCTAGTTCTAATTGAGTTTTAATTCTAGCTTTTACTTCTCTTTCTTCAAATGGTTTAGTAATATAATCAACACCGCCATTTTCAAAGGCTTTAACTTTATTATCAATGTCATCTAGTGCACTAATGAATATTATTGGAATATCTTTTAAGTTATCATTTTGTTTTAGGATTTTACAAACTTCAAAACCATCTAATATAGGCATTTTTATGTCTAAAAGAATTAGATCAACTGGATTTCTTAATATTGATTTAATAGCAAACTGTGAATCCGTTGTAGCCTTTATTTTATAGTTCTCTTCTTTTAATATTTCATTTAAATATTTTAGATTCTCAACCTTATCATCAATTATTAATATTGTATAGTTTTTAATCATTTTTACTTCTCTTGTTAGTTTTTTCATTGTTAAGATTATAAATCAACTTAAATAAGAGATATATAAGGAATTAGCTTGAATTTGAAGAAACTTTTTATGTTACTGTTTATTTTAAATACAGTTTCATTTATTTTTGTTGCATTTGTGGTTAATAAATATCAGAAAGCTACAATTGAATTAGAAAATGCATATCAAATGCAATATAACTCTTTACTTCTAGCACAAGAATTACGACAAAGTAGTGATGATTTAACAAGAATGGCTCGAACCTATGTAATTACAGGTAATTCTATGTTTGAAACTCAGTTTAAAACTGTACTTGATATTAGAAATGGAGTAATACCAAGGCCAAAAAGATATAAGGGAATCTTTTGGGATTTTTATACTTTAAATAATAAAGAGCCCTTATTTGATGGAGAAAAGGTATCTCTACGTGAACTTATGAAAAGAGCAAATTTCTCTAATACGGAGCTTGGTTTACTTATTCAATCTCAAAATGAATCAGATGATTTAACATCTTTAGAACATAAAGCAATGAATGCTATTAAAGGTATGTTTCAAGATGAAAAAGGTCAATTTACAATAAAAGAAAAAGCAGATTTTAAACTTGCTCGGGAGCTTATGCATTCAGATAAATATCATGAAGCTAAAATTAGAATCATGCAGCCTTTAGACAAATTTTATAAGGCCTTTGAATCAAGAACAAAAAGACAGGTAGATGAATCAAGATTAGAAGTAAAGGAACTACAGTTCTATGTAAATGTTATTGTTTTATTTTCTATAATAATCTTTTTATTATCATCTTTTATTATTCTTTTTAGGATTCTATATCCTATTGATTTACTTAGAGTTTTAATGGTTAAGCTCTCATCAAATGATATGGATGTGGAATTAGATAAAAATAAGTATCAAGATGAAGTAGGGGATATGATAGCTGCAGTAAAGGTATTTAAAGAAAATACACAAAAATTAATTGCAAACGAACAAGAACTAAAACTTGCAAGTGAAGATGCCCAAAGTGCAAACAAAGCAAAGTCTATATTTCTTGCAAGAATGAGTCATGAATTAAGAACTCCCTTAAATGCAATCCTTGGTTTTTCAAATTTACTTACTAAATCAGAAAATATAAATACTAAGGAAAAAGATAATCTTCAAACAATTAGAAAAAGTGCAAATTATCTATTAAATATTATAAATGAGATTTTAGAATTATCAAAGATTGAGGCGGGGAAAATTGAAATTATTCCAAAAACGATTAGTTTTAACGAAACTATAAAAGAAATAGAGGCTTTGTTTTTATTTAGATCAAAAGCTAAAGGTTTGAAATTTAATATTAACTATGCTCAATCTTTACCTAGATATATAACTTTAGATGAGCAAAGATTAAAACAAGTATTAATTAACCTTTTAAGTAATGCTTTGAAATTTACTCAAAAAGGTGAAATAAATCTCTATATATATGAAAGTATGAATAAACTATTTTTTGAAGTTACGGATACTGGTATTGGTATTTCTAAAGTTGATTTGAAAATGATATTTAAGCCATTTGAACAGATAAAACAAGAGGATTATAATAAAAATGGTACAGGATTAGGTTTATCAATTACTAGTGAACTTGTAAATTTAATGGGTGGAACAATATCTGCTAAAAGTGAAGAAGGAGTAGGTAGTAAATTCTATTTTAGTGTTTTTTATAAAAATGCAACAAACGATTTAATCAAAACTATAAAAGACAAAAATTTGATTGTTGGAATTGAAAATAAAGAGTTTACTAAAACTGCTTTAGTTGTAGATGATATTGAAGAAAATAGAAAACTGCTTGTTCAAATGTTGAATTATTATGGAGTTAAAACATTTGAAGCAAGAGATGGATTAGAGGTTTTAGATATTTATAAAAAAGAGACAATAAATTTGATTTTTATGGATATTTTAATGCCGAAATTAAATGGAATACAAACTATTAGAAAAATAAGAATTAATGATAAAAAAATACCTATAGTGGTAGTTTCTGCAAATGTATTTAATGAAGATAGAAAAAAAGCACTGGATAATGGGGCAAATGATTTTATATGTAAACCAATAGAAGAAAGTGAGCTTTTACTCGTACTTGAAAAGTATATAGATGCAAACTTGGTTTATGATAAAAAAGTAAAGGAGAAACTTGATATAGATTACTCAAAGTTAAGCAGTAAGCTTAAAGATGAGCTAATACTTTATTGTAATAATATGGACAATGAAAAAATCAATAAACTATTAAAATATAAGAACTTAGAAAAAGAGCTTATAGATGATATTAAAATAAAGATTGATGAATTTAAATATCATGAAATTATAAAATTGTGCCAATAAATATTTTACATACTATATGTATATTTTATATACATGTAATATGTAAAGTTGTTCTCAAAACAACACTTAAACAACACTTCTCCTTTATACTTTCAATAGAAGTCAAAAAGACTTAATTTAAAAGGAGAATTAAATGAAGAAGACGTTTGCAAAAGCACTTGTTGTATCTACACTTGTTAGTGGGATGCTAGTTCATGCTGCTGATACAATTAAAGTTGGTGTATTACACTCTTTATCTGGAACTATGGCAATTTCAGAAACTACATTAAAAGATACAGTTTTAATGTTAATTGAAGAGCAAAATAAAAAAGGTGGGGTTTTAGGTAAAAAACTAGAACCTGTTGTTGTAGATCCTGCTTCAAACTGGCCTTTATTTGCTGAAAAAATGAGAGGACTAATTACTAAAGATAAAGTTGATGTTACATTTGGTTGTTGGACATCAGTATCTAGAAAATCTGTTTTACCAGTTGTTGAAGAGTTAAATGGATTATTATTCTACCCTGTACAATATGAGGGTGAAGAATCAAGTAAAAATGTATTTTATACAGGTGCTGCGCCTAACCAACAAGCAATTCCTGCTGTTGATTACTTAATGAACGAAATGGGTGTTAAAAAATGGGTTTTAGCTGGTACTGATTATGTATATCCAAGAACTACTAATAAAATCTTAGAAGCATATTTAAAAGCTAAGGGTGTTCCAGCTGCTAATATTATGATTAATTATACACCATTTGGTCATTCAGATTGGCAATCAATTGTTTCTGATATCAAAAAATTTGGTTCTACAGGCATTAAAACTGCTGTTGTATCTACAATTAATGGTGATGCAAATGTTCCATTTTATAAAGAGTTAGGTAACCAAGGTATTTCATCTTCTGATATTCCTGTTGTTGCATTCTCTGTAGGTGAAGAAGAATTATCTGGTTTAGATACTAAGCCATTAGTTGGGCATTTAGCTGCATGGAATTACTTCCAAAGTGCTGAATCAAAAGCTAACTCAGAGTTTATTAAAACATGGAAAACATATATTAAAGATAATAAAAGAGTTACAAATGACCCAATGGAAGCTACATATATTGGATTTAAAATGTGGGTAAAAGCTGTTGAAAAAGCTGGTACTACAAATGTTGATAAAGTTACTGATGCAATGATTGGTATTACTGTTCCTAACTTAACTGGTGGAACTGCGAAAATGCTAAAAAATCATCACTTGACTAAACCTGTACTTATTGGAGAAATTCAAGAAGATGGTCAATTTGAAACTGTATGGGAAACTGACGGTGAAATTGCAGGTGATGCATGGTCTGACTTCTTACCAGGGAGTAAAGATTTAATCTCTGATTGGACAAAACCAATGAACTGTGGAAGCTATAACACTGTAACAAAAAAGTGTGTTGGTGCTAAATAAATTGAAATATGAGAGTTTTAACTCTCATGTTTTAAAAGAAAGGTTAACATGAAAATATTAAAAATAATATTACTTAATTTATTAATGCTATGCTTTGCATTAGGAGCAAGTCTACAAGAAGATTCTACTGGACTACTTACTAAAAGCTTCAAGAAAAAACAAAATACAATTGAAGAACTTACTTTAAATTATAAAGATGATAAAAGATTAGAGTCTTTACTACAAAAAATGTTAGTTGGAGAATTACTTTATTTAAAAGATGATAAAACGATAGTTTATTTACAAAGTAAAAAAGATGAAGAGTATTTAACAACAAATTTCTTTACAAATAAAAATTTAAAAGTTACTTCAAAATATGATTTTAAAAAGATAAAAATAAATAATAAATTAAGAAGTGTTATAAAAGGTTCTCTTGCAAAAATTAATCTATTTTCTTCTAATGTTGATAATAGATTTAAATCGGCAAAGAATCTTCTAAATAATCTAGATAATAAAAATGAAGCGTTAATTAATGAAGCTTTACAAAGTGAAAAAGATAGTGATGTTAAAGAAGTACTTGAAGAAGCAAGTACTATCTTAATAGCAAAATATGGAACAGGAAATAAAAAACTAGAAGCTGTTAAAAAGTTAGGAAACTTTTTATCTCCTAAATCATTAGAGATTTTAAATCAAATTAAAGCCTCATCTGAAGATAAAGATATTAAAAGTGCTGCTATTAAATCAATAGCATCTATAGAAACATCAAAATCATTTTATGCAATTTTAGAAAAAGCATTTTTTGGTTTAAGTATGGGATCTGTTTTACTTTTAGCAGCAATTGGATTATCAGTTACTTTTGGTGTTATGAAAGTAATTAATATGGCTCATGGTGAGCTTATTATGATTGGTGCATATACAACTTATACAATTCAACAAATTATGCCAGGTCTTATCGAATATTCAATAATTATAGCAGTTCCTGCTGCTTTTATAGTAAGTGGATTAGTTGGTATTTTAATTGAAAGATTAGTGATTAGACATTTATATGGAAGACCATTAGAAACTTTACTTGCTACTTTTGGTATTAGTTTAATTTTACAACAAGTTGTAAGAAGTATTTATTCTCCTTTAAATCAAGAGGTTAAAACTCCCCAATGGATGAGTGGAGCCTTAGAAATAAATAGTGCCTTATCTCTTACCTATAATAGACTATATATTATTATATTTGCCATTATTGTATTTTTACTTGTTTTATTTGTTTTAAATAAAACATCTCTAGGATTAAAAGTAAGGGCTGTATCTCAAAATAGAGAAATAGCTCGTGCAATGGGAATTAAAGCTTCATGGATTGATGCAATTACTTTTGGTATTGGTTCAGGGATTGCAGGAGTTGCTGGTGTTGCACTATCTCAACTTACAAATGTTGGACCAAATTTAGGTCAAGCATATATTGTTGATTCTTTCATGGTTGTAGTATTTGGAGGCGTTGGTAACTTATGGGGTACTTTAATTGCAGCGTTTACACTAGGTGAAATTAATAAATTTATAGAACCAATTTCAGGTGCAGTTCTTGCAAAGGTTATTATTTTAGTATTTATTATTTTATTTATTCAAAAAAGACCTAGAGGACTGTTCCCTAAAAAGGGTCGGGATGCAGAGGATTAGACTATGAATAAAAAATCAATTATATTAAAAATTTTAGAAAATGATAAGGGTGGTAAGATTGTATTATCAACTCTTTTCTTTGTTGTTCTATTAGTATCAATATTAAATCTATTTGTTCCAGAAAGCTCAGCTTTTCATGTGTCAACTTTTACAGTTACACTTCTTGGAAAATATTTAGCCTTTGCATTACTTGCACTTGCGCTTGATTTAGTTTGGGGATATTTAGGAGTTCTAAGTCTTGGTCATGGTGCGTTTTTTGCTCTAGGTGGTTATGCTATGGGTATGTATTTAATGCGTCAAATTGGTGATAGAGGTGTTTATGGTAATGCTGAGTTACCTGATTTTATGGTATTTATGAACTTAAAAGAATTACCCTGGTTTTGGTATGGATTTGATAATCCAGTAATTGCTTTTTTGATGGTGATGTTGATACCTGCAATACTTGCTTTTGTATTTGGATGGTTGACATTTAAATCAAGAGTAACAGGTGTTTATTTATCAATTATTACTCAAGCTTTAACTTATGCATTAATGTTAGCATTTTTTAGAAATGATATGGGTTTTGGTGGAAATAATGGACTTACAGATTTTAAAGATATTTTAGGTTTTGATCTTCAAAGTAATGGAACTAGAATCGGTCTATTGATTATCTCATATTTTGCTTTACTTGGTGGATATTTAATTTGTAGATTTATAATGAACTCAAGATTAGGTCGTGTTGTTATATCTATTAGAGATGCTGAAAGTAGAGTTAGATTTATAGGATATCAAGTTGAACAATTTAAACTATTTATCTTTGTTGTATCTGCTATATTAGCTGCAATTGCAGGAGCTTTATATGTTCCTCAAGTTGGAATTATTAACCCTGGTGTTTTTAGTCCATTGTTTTCTATTGAGTTAGTTATTTGGGTTGCCGTTGGTGGTCGTGGTACTTTATATGGTGCAATTATTGGAGCAATAATTGTTAACTTTGCAAGTTCATACTTTACATCAGCTCTTCCAGAAGTTTGGTTATATGCTCTTGGTGGACTATTTGTACTTGTGACACTTTATTTACCAAAAGGTGTAGTTGGATTAATCGCTAATATAAAAGAGAAAATGAATGCTAAAAAAGAGGTAGTAGTATGATTATATTAGACCATAAAAATTCACATAATATTGGTGAGTTGAAAATAGGTAAAAGAATACTTCTTGTTGATGGTGTTACTGTTAGTTTTGATGGATTTAAAGCTTTAAATAATTTGAGTTTTTCTATTAATTATGGAGAACTTAGATGTATTATTGGGGCGAATGGTGCAGGAAAGTCAACTATGATGGATGTAGTTACTGGAAAAACAAGACCAGATGAAGGTCATGTGACTTTTGGTGAAGCAATAAATTTACTTGAAATGGATGAACCTGCAATTGCTCAAATTGGTATTGGTAGAAAGTTTCAAAAACCAACAGTATTTCAAAATCATTCAGTTTTTGAAAACTTAGAACTTGCAATGCAAGATGATAAGAGATTCTTTAAAACACTATTTTCAAAGATAAGTAGTGAGCAAAAAGATAAAATTGAAGAAACAATGAAGCTTATTGGTTTAAAAGAACTTTACAAACAAGATGCAGGAATATTATCTCATGGACAAAAACAATGGTTAGAAATTGGTATGCTAATTATGCAAAATCCAAAGTTATTATTAGTTGATGAACCAGTTGCAGGTATGACTCCTCAAGAAGTTGATAAAACAGGTGAGATTTTAACTAACTTAGCAAAAGAACATGCTGTTGTAGTAGTTGAACATGATATGGAGTTTATTCGAAGTATTGCTTCTAAAGTTACGGTATTGCATGAAGGGTCTGTTTTAGCTGAAGGTGATATGGAAAGTATCCAGAATAATGAAAAAGTAAGAAAAGTATATTTAGGTGAATAATCATGATACAAATAGATAAATTAAACCAATTTTATGGACAAAGTCATACTCTTTGGGATCTTACTTTAGAGATTAAAAAAGGAAGATGTACCTGTCTTATGGGAAGAAATGGTGTTGGTAAAACAACTCTTTCAAAAGCAATTATGGGATTACTTCCAATACAAAGTGGAGGGCTTATATATGATGGAAAAGATATATCTAAGTTATCTGCACATCATAGAGCAGGAATTGCTATAGGATATGTACCTCAAGGAAGAGAAATATTTTCACAACTTACAGTACAAGAAAATCTTGAAATTGGTGTTTTGACAAATAGAAATAAAATCAAACAAGTTCCTTCTAAAATTTATGATTTATTTCCTGTTTTAAAAGATATGGCAAATAGAAAAGGTGGAGATTTAAGCGGAGGACAACAGCAACAACTTGCAATTGGAAGAGCTTTATGTATTGATCCAAAGTTTTTGATTCTTGATGAACCAAGTGAAGGAATACAACCTAATATTGTTTCTCAAATTGGTGATGTTATTGATTATCTTACAAAAGAAGAAGGAATAACCGTAATGCTAGTAGAGCAAAAGCTACCGTTTGCTAGAAAACATGGAGATGATTTCTATGTAATTGATAGGGGTGCAGTTGTTGCTAATGGTGAAATATCTCAATTAAGTGATGAAATAGTAAAACAACATTTGTCTGTATAGTTGATAAATATATTTACTTTAAGTGAGTATTAAATATACAGATGTAGAAATATTAATCTAGGTATTTTTGATAGACTATTTATATAAAAATATCTATTTTACAGGGAAAAAAATGAGTTTAAAGTTTAATTTTAAAGATGATAGGTTTAGTTTAGATAAATTAAATCTTCCCTCAAGATATTACTTATTTAAAGAAAAAGAAAACTATATAAAACTACTAAATATAGGTGAGGGTATTTTCCCTAAAGATAGAATAAAAACAAATTTTAAATTAGACAATTCAAACCTAATAATAACTACGGAATCAGCTACAAAAATATATCCATCAAATTCTAAATCTTATAGTATCAATTCTATTGATATTGAATTAAAGAACTCTTCAAATTTAGAGTTTTTAAATGATGAACTAATTTCATATAAAGATGCAAAATTTATACAAATATTTAGGCTTAATTTTGATGAAAACTCAACATTTTTCTATATCGATATTTTAAGTAATGGACGAAGTTTTGAAAATTTTGATTTTTCAATTATGAAAATAAAAAACTCTTTTATAGAAAATGGAAAATATGAATATTTAGAAAAGTTTGATGTTGAAGGAAGAGATTTAAAAGATTATGTAAAAAGAAAAAGTTCTAATGAAAATCTTTTTGCAAAGGTTTATATAAAAAGTTTAGATAATGAAGCTTTTTTAGAAATCTTGAGAGAAGAAGACTTCTTTACTTTTACTTTTTCAAAATCAAAGAAGATGATAATTGGTGTTTTAAGTAGTGATAATATGGCTGTTTTAAAAGCAAAGGTTTTAAAAGTTTGGGATATTTATAGAAGTGTTTTAGGAAAGAAAAGTTTCAGTATGGGAAAACAATAAAATGGAGCTAGGGCTAATTCTTATATTTTGGTATGGAGTACTTCATGCTTTTGGAGCTGACCATATTATTGCTATTATCAATTTTTCATTGGGTAAGAGTAAAACAAAAACCTTTTTTATTACTTTTGCTTTTGCTCTTGGTCATGGCTTGATGCTATTTATATTTGCAAAGGTTTTACAAGAGTTTACTTCTTTTGATTCACTTCTTAAGTATGGAGATATTATAAGTTCTTTAGTAATCATATCAATGGGTATATATCTAATTTACCTTGTAAATGCTAGAAAGATTATTCTAGAAAAACATAAACATTCTGAATATGAGAATAAAGAACATATCCATTTAAGTTTTCAAAAAAAGCATAATCATACAAAAACAGATACTAAAAGTGCCTTTGTAATAGGGTCATTAATGGGAATAGGCGGTGTAAGAGGTATGCTTATTACTCTTGGTGTAATTAATTCACAAAGTGTAGATTTCTATATGGTTATGGCTTTTGTTCTAGGAGTAAGTTTTGTATTTATAGGTTTTGGATTTATCATAAATTATATAAATGAAAATATTTTAAATAGTACAAAAAATATAAAAAGAGTATTTACCACAGCTGGAATTATTTCAATTTTAGTTGGAACAAATATGATATTAACATAAGGAGAGAAAATGTTGTTGACAAATAGAGAACAAGAGAAACTGATGATTTACACTGCTTCAAAGTTAGCCCACGAGCGAAAAAGCAGAGGGTTAAAACTAAATTTTCCAGAAGCCACTGCAATTATTAGTTCATATATTTTAGAAGGTGCAAGAGATGGTAAAAGTGTTGCACAACTTATGGTTGAAGCTACAAAAGTTTTAAGTGCTGATGATGTAATGGATGGAATTTCATCTATGATGGATATGGTTCAAGTTGAAGCTACTTTTGATGATGGTACAAAACTTGTAACTGTACATGGCCCAATTCAAGGAAATGACAAAATAGTTCCAGGTGAATATTTTGTAAAAAGTGGTGATATAGAATTAAATGAAAATAAAAAAATCACTACATTAGAAATTGAAAATAAAGGTGATAGACCAGTTCAAATTGGTTCACATTATCATTTTTTTGAAGTAAATAATAATCTTGATTTTAACAGAATTGATGCATATGGAAAAAGACTTGATATTTCAGCTGGTACATCAGTACGATTTGAACCAGGAAGTAAAAAAGCTATAAACTTAGTTGAATATTCTGGAAATAGATATATGAGTGGATTTAATGGATTAGTTGAAGGTAATTTAGATGATGAATTAACTAAAGAAAAAGCTATGAAAAACTTAGAAAAGTTCTTAGAGGAGCAATAAAATGAAAATATCAAAAGAAAAATATGCTTCAATGTATGGACCAACAACAGGAGATAGATTTAGACTTGCTGATACATCACTAATAGCTGAGATTGAAAAAGATTATACAACTTATGGTGAAGAAGTTAAATTTGGTGGAGGTAAGACTATTAGAGATGGAATGGCTCAAAGTCCAAAGGCTGTTGATGTTGCTGATTTGATTATTACAAATGCTGTGATTATTGACTACACTGGAATATATAAAGCGGATATTGGTATTAAAAATGGAAAAATTCATGCTATTGGAAAAGCAGGAAATCCAGAACTTTGTGATGGAATTACACTAGGTTTAGAAATAGGGGCGAATACTGAGATACTTTCTGCTGAAGGAAAAGTAATAACAACAGGGGGAATTGATTCACATATACATTTTATTTCTCCTACTCAAATAGATGAAGCCTTATCAAGTGGAGTTACTACTATGATAGGTGGTGGTACTGGACCAAATACTGGTACTAATGCAACTACTTGTACTCCAGGTGAGTGGAATATCACTAAAATGATTGAGTCAGTTGAAAACTACCCTTTAAACTTTGGATTTATGGGAAAAGGAAATTCTTCTTCTTATGAAGCCCTTGAGTCTCAAATAAAAGCTGGAGCAATGGGTCTTAAACTACATGAAGATTGGGGAAGTACTCCAAATGCTATTGATACATGTTTAAGTGTTGCTGATGATTTTGATGTTCAAGTTGCAATTCATACGGATACTTTAAACGAATCTGGATTTGTAGAAAATACAGTAGGTTCTTTTAAAAATAGAACTATTCATACTTTTCATAGTGAAGGCGCTGGTGGTGGACATGCTCCTGATATTATGAAAGTTGCAGGTCTTGCAAATGTACTTCCTTCATCAACTAATCCAACATTGCCTTATACAAAAAATACAATAGAAGAGCATCTTGACATGCTTATGGTTTGTCATCACTTAAGTCCTAAAATACCTGAAGATGTAAGTTTTGCAGAAAGTCGTATTAGAGGGAAGACAATTGCAGCAGAAGATGTACTTCATGATATAGGTGCTATTAGTATTACAAGTTCTGATTCACAAGCTATGGGAAGAGTTGGTGAAGTACTTATTAGAACTTGGCAAGTTGCTGATTCTATGAAAAATCAAAGAGGTACTTTATCTGGTGATACGAAAGAGTCTGATAATAACAGAATCAAAAGATATATTGCAAAATATACTATAAATCCCGCAATTGCTTGTGGTATTGATGAGCATGTTGGAAGTGTAGAAGTTGGAAAAATGGCTGACTTAGTAATGTGGGATAGGGCATTTTTTGGAGTGAAACCTAGCCTTGTAATTAAAGGTGGATTTATAGCTTTAAGTGTAATGGGTGATGCAAATGCATCTATTCCAACACCTGAACCAAATTTATATAGAAAGATGTTTGGTTCACATGGGAAAGCCAGTGCAAAAACTAGTGCCATTTTTACTTCTAAAGTAGCTTTTGATAATAAATTAGGCGAAAAGATTGGTATTGAAAAACAAGTATTAGCAGTTAAGAATACACGTAATATTGGTAAAAAAGATATGAAGTTAAATGACTTTATTGGAGATATAGTAGTTGATCCTGAAACATATGATGTTTTAGTCGATGGCGAATTAATCCAATCTGATTATGTTACTATTGTACCAATGGCTAAAAAATATTTTATGTTCTAGGAAAATTATGATAAAAAAAGTTATAGAGATAAAAAAAGAGATTGAGTGTAGTGATGAGGTTGAATTGTCATGGTTTGACATGCAAAAACCAAATCTTACAGCAGTTTCAAATAATGGAGTAAACTTTATTGTTAAAGCAAAGTTTACACATTTACATGAAAATGATATTTTACTTTGTGAAGATAGATATACTATCAAAGTTAAAAGAAGTGAAGATAATATCTATATATTAGAGTTTAAAGATGCTCTTAACTTTGCTAAAATAGCTTATGAAGTAGGAAATAGACATCAACCAGTAATGATTGAAGATTTAAAAATAGTTGTATTAGATGATATATCTTTAGATGATATAGTTGAAAATGCATATAAAAACAGTGAAATAAATATTACTAAAACAACAGGATATTTTAAAGCAAATGGTAAATCTCATCACTCACACTAATCTAAAAAGTCTAAGTAGATTTATGCAAATACTTGATGGAAGTTTTCCATCTGGTATGTTTGTTCATTCTTTTGGATTAGAACCTCATATTGTAAAAGAAAAAGTTAAAGATATTGATACTCTTAAAATATATTTAGAGAATCTTATAATTGATCAATATTCTAAAATGGAGTTTGTTTATATTCAAAAGACATATAAATATTTAGAAGAAAATAGACTCTCACTACTAAAAAAACTTGATAATGAAATATCATCATATTTAACATATGAATATGCAAAAGCTTCAAAAGACATAGGGTATAACTACTATATTCAAATCAAAAACACTATAACTTCAAATATTGTAAAAGAGTATTTCAACTTAATAAAAGATGCAAAATCAGATGCAAATGAGCTAATAGTTCTAGCTTCTTATGCTTATGATTTGAATATAGATATAAAAGATTTCATTGTGATGTGGACAAAGAAAAATCTTATAAATATAGCAGCTACAAGTATAAAGATATCAAGAATTAAACCTTCAGATATTCAAAAAATGCTTTTTGATTTTGATGAGTTACTAGAAAATATTGATTTTAATATTGATAAAAAGATTACAAATTTTAATCCACTATTTGAAGAAGTAATATTTGAGCATAAAACACTAGAACCAAAGATGTTCGTAACATAAAAGGAATAAAATAAATGAGTTTAAAAATAGGAATAGCAGGACCAGTAGGAAGTGGGAAAACTTCACTTATAGAATCTCTTACTAATATGCTAAAAAATGATTATAAAATAGGTATTGTAACAAATGATATTTATACAACAGAAGATGCAAATTATCTAAAAAAGACACTTGAT
>Ga0105358_10000931_pt1 | contig 15332 bp, 14 predicted proteins | sample GOMGulsemesocosm_5_FD_83509 | JGI IMG/M metagenome (GOLD analysis project Ga0105358, IMG submission 83509) | Methane-oxidizing microbial communities from mesocosms in the Gulf of Mexico - GOM15C Gulf of Mexico | ecosystem: Environmental > Aquatic > Marine > Cold seeps | place: Gulf of Mexico... | reverse complement strand
AGTGAATTTGGACCGAGCCCTAACTGTTGGTATCAACCTGAGAATGCATACCAGCCATACTGCCAGTCCCCACTGCTCCTACACTCGCGAGTCTGACGATTGGTTGTGTATTATTGATAATTTTCCTTATTCAAAATGACCGCTGCCTTAAGCCTGCTTCGCCATCTGTCAGTGATTTTGGAGCGAGCCATAGCTGTTGGTGTCAACTTAAGAATACATACCCCCATACTGCCAGTCCCCACTGTTGCTACACTCGCAAGCCTGACTTTTGGTTGTGTATTATTCATAAATTTCCTTGTTCAAAATGACCGCTGCCTTAAGCCTGCTTCGCCATCTGTCAGTGAATTTGGACCGAACCCTAACTGTTGGTATCAACCTGAGAATGCATACCAGCCATACTGCCAGTCCCCACTGCTCCTACACTCGCGAGTCTGACGATTGGTTGTGTATTATTGATAGCTTTTCCTGTGCTAAAAAAGCCGCTACTTAAAGCCTAGCTCACCGTCTACATGTAATTTTGGACCACGCTCTACAATTGGTTCTAGTGCTTGTTCGACGGGTACATTGGGCGCGTCGTTAGGGTTCATTATTCTTGGCTGCTCGTTATAAGCCCACTTCACCGCATTTGAAAGTACAGTTTTAACGTTCTCATCGTGGTAAGTTGGATATGTTTCATGACCGGGCCTGAAATAAAACACATTGCCAGCACCACGTTTATAAGTCACACCAGATCTAAATACTTCACCCCCTTGAAACCAGCTAATCAGTACCGTTTCCAAAGGCTCTGGAATACCAAAAGGCTCGCCATACATCTCTTCGTATTCCAGTTCAAAATGATCGGGAATGCCCTTCACTATGGGATGATTACGTGAGGCGACCCATAAACGCTCACGCTCCCCCGCTTCACGCCAAGTTAAATTACAGGGGGTGCCCATCAGACGTTTAAATATTTTAGAAAAATGGCCACTGTGCAATACAATCAGCCCCATTCCGCCGAGTACTGCATTGGCAACACGCTCTACCACTTCATCGCTGACCTCACCGTGCGCTGCGTGTCCCCACCACAACAGTACGTCGGTGTTCACTAACCGTTCTTGACTTAATCCATGCTCTGGATCTTGTAACACTGCGGTGCTCGCCTCAATCCCTGTATCGCTATTAAGGTTATTTGCGATACAAGTATGCATACCCTTTGGATATAGATCTGCGACTACTTGGTTCTCTTGATCGTGGACGTTTTCGCCCCACACTATTACTTTAATGCTCATTTTGTATGCCTATTATTGCTGCCGCATTGGCAGTTCGTTTTATCATAGAAATATCAGTGTTCAGGGATGACAGCAAGACATGCTTGCACCCCGAATCGCGTATTTAATTACCCGTGTCAAGCCAAACGCCATGTTGTCGTAAATACCATGAGTGAAGATAAGGAGTTAATGTACTGACGGTTCGCCTCTGAATCATATTCCCTCACTTCCTCTCAGCTTGCGGTTTAAAAAAACCATAACGTTTCGGAAAAATAACTTTCAATGCATCCTTAAGACCAACAATTCAAAAAATCCGTAACGTTTCGGATTTATAACATGGCATATATTAGCTGTCAAAATTTTGTACATTTTATTTACTCAGGTGGGGCGCAAGAGGCGCGAGTAATAAGTTCAACAGTCCCTATCTGCTGTAGCTTTGAAACTTGAACCCCATCAATAGCCCCCTTCAAAAATTTTGCCAGTGGCCCCCAGCTATCACTCAATGGTGAGCGGGTTACCGTTAAGGCTGGGTAAAACGCAGAAGTTCGAAATCTTGGTAAGACATCATCGTGAGCCACTACCGAAATGTCTTCAGGGATCGATAAATTAAGCGCACTCAGTGCCGAGTAAACACCACTGGCTATCAGCACATTACTGGCGATGATGGCCGTCGGTTTGACGTCATTATTTGAGAACATGCCCATAGTCGCAATTGTTCCCAGTGCCGCATCCATTTCGCCATCACAGACTAAATGCGAGTACAGAGGCAGGCGCGCCGCATTCAACGCATCTTGATACCCACACAGGCGCGCACTGGCAAAGGCCGTCCCAGCGACCCCGTTGATGATGGCTATACGCTGATGACCTTGCTCAATTAAATGCTGAGTGAGCTGGAAAGCCACTGTGTAATTGTCTATATCAAAAAAGGCATATTCACCTTGATTAGCACTGCGACCATGTACCACAAACGGCACTTTACGTTCTTGTAAAAAAGCGATACGGGTATCATTTTGAAAGGCGCAAACCAGCACAAAGCCATCGATAGTTCCGCTGTTAATCAAGCGCTCGTAAGCGAGCACAACATCATCTTTTTCATCGATAATATGCACTAAAAATTGCATCCCGAGTTTTGTGAATTGTGCCGACAAACCCACCACGACTTCCAAATAATTACTACTTTGCGCCTCCCCTTTTGGCGCTGTGGTCACTAATCCGACAATGCCTGAGCGGCCTGATACTAATTTTCGGGCCGCTATATTGGGGGTATAGTTAAGTACTTTTGCGGCATCTATCACCCGCGTTCTAGTGGCTTCACTGACGTCGGAGTGACCATTAAGCGCTCGACTTACCTGCGTGACCGATAAGCTTAAATACTCGCTTAAATCTTTTAGTGTCGCCATTGTTGCTGCCTAATCAAAAGTCATAAAAGATGCAATAATAACAAACCCCAAAACGATTTGAAAACTAGTTCAATAAGCACCGCGAATCGCATGGTTATATAAAGGCCTCCACTGACTAACAATGCAGGCAAAGAAGTGGCACTTTGTCATTCAGTGATATGAGTGGCTGCTATTCTAGATCTGCTAAAAATTTAGTTAACAGTTCATCCAAATTTTGATGCTCACTCTCACTCAAACCCGATGTTAGTTTTTTCTGGGTGGCTACATGCGCCGTCACCGCCTCATCAATCAGCTTAAAGCCAGACTCTGTCAGTGCAATAATAAAACTGCGCCCATCTTTAGGATTGGCAATACGCTCCACTAACCCCGCCTTAGCAAGTTGATCGATCCTGTTAGTCATTGTTCCCGATGTCACCATCATCGTTTGCAATAAGTCATTTGGCGACAATGCATAGGGCTCACCACTGCGCCGCAATGTTGCTAGCACATCAAAGCTGGCAAAATTTAGTTGATAGTGAGCAAATGTTTTGGTCATCTCTTTGGTCAGATGCTCGCTCACCCGCTTAGCCCTACCGATCAATGCCATTGAACTGACATCTAAGTCGGGTCGCTGTGTATTCCACTGTTGAATTATCTTATCTACTTTATCCATGCAAATAATTATAACAGCATTTATCTTGACCTCAAGATATATTGTGTTATCTTGACGTCAAGATAAATTCAGGAGCGACCCATAATGTCCAAAAATACTTTGTTAATGACAACGGCACTGGCACCTATTATTTGGGGAAGTAGCTACATAGTGACCACCCAATATTTGCCGCAAGACTACCCATTAACATTGGCGATGCTAAGAGCTCTGCCGGTGGGCTTGTTACTACTGGTGCTTTGTCGCCAGTTACCTGTAGTAAAAGATGTAATAAAAATCTTTGCATTAGGTGCACTTAACTTCTCGATTTTTTGGTGGCTGCTTTTTGTATCTGCCTACTCACTTCCAGGAGGAGTCGCGGCTACTTTGGGCTCAATGCAGCCTCTACTCGTCATTTTCCTCTCGCGTTTTTTACTAGGCACGCAAATCCGCCTCGATACAATTTTTGCCATTCTTTTAGGCATTAGCGGGGTGACTACATTGGTACTTTCTGCACAAACATCCCTAAATCCTATCGGCATAATCGCCGGCATCGGAGCGACAATATCCATGGGGTTTGGCACTGTATTAAGTAAAAGGTGGTTCTCTGCCAATGGTTTAAACGGCACTAAGACTGTGAGCCCTTTGACACTAACTGCTTGGCAACTGACCGCCGGCGGCCTGTTACTTCTACCTGCTGCTTGGTTATTAGAGCCAGCACTACCGCCACTGAACACTATCAATATTGTTGCGTTCATCTATCTGGGTTTAATTGGCGCAGGGTTAACTTACTTTTTGTGGTTCAGAGGGATTGCAGCACTTTCACCGAATGTCATTTCACCACTGGGATTTTTAAGTCCATTAAGTGCAGTGATTTTAGGCTACCTAATACTTGAACAGAGTTTGACATCGCTGCAGTTTGGCGCAGCAGTATTAATATTACTGAGTGTTTGGCTATCCCAAGCACCGATTAGAGTTAAGTCCTTAACAAAGACAATCAAATTAAATTTGTAACAAAACATCACATTACTTGCGGAGAAAATTATGAAAATTATCGTATTTGGCGCACTTGGAAACGTTGGCAGTAAAGTAGTAGAAGAGGCATTAAGTCGTGGCCATGATGTCACGGCAGTCGTCAGGAAAGAGCAGCAATTATTTGAGTTACCAAAAACAGTTCATGCAGTGAGGGGTGATGCTCAAAATACAGAGCAAGTGAGTGCCTTAATCAAAGATCACGACTTAGTGATCAGCGCTGTCAGACCAGCACAGGGACAAGAGCAATTACTGGTGCCAATTACTCAGGCAATTTTACAAGGGGCAGAGGTTAACAAGGTGCGTTCTCTAATCGTCGGCGGTGCAGCTAGCCTCAACTTACCAGGTCAGACTCATACTGTGCTGAGCGCGCCAAACTTTTTACCCGATGCAGTAAAACCTATTGCCGCAGCCTGTTTTGCACAACATCAAGCTGTGATAGCTAGCGACAATAGCCAATGGGCGTATCTATCGCCGCCTGCCATGCTTGTTGATGGCGTGCGCACTGGTAAATATAGAATCGCTCAGGATGAACTCATCTACGATGCCGGCGGGAATTCGCAAATATCCATGGCCGACTTTGCCATAGTGCTACTTGATGAAGCAGAGCAGCCACGCCATCATCAACAGCGCTTTACTGCCGCTTATTAGACCGCCATAACAGCCAATTCTGTAACCTAAACCGAGCAGTGCTATCACGTATAATTAGATGCAATACAGTGATGATAGTACTGCTAAAAACCTCGGATAATCGCTTTGTGGTACAAAACACTGCTGCAACTGCATTTTTTCACGCCAGTACTTAACTACTATGTAGCCACTTCACTGAATATTAAGATACTGCTGTGTTGGTTTTTTGATCACACATCTTGTCTTAAAAGTTTAACTTAGGTAGCATGGCCGTACAAAATTTGTCCAAGAGGTCAATTATATGTTAAATGGAATAACTGTTTTTGCACTACTAAAAAAACGAATCTCACGCATTTTTTTTAATACACTACTGCTGGTCAGTATGCTTTTTACCAGCGCAGCGGCGATGGCTGAGAAAATCACTGTTGCCGGTATCTATACTCAACCTATTCAACAAAAATGGGATGCCCGCTTACACTTAGCACTACAAGCAGCCGCTGACGCTGGTGAAATCAACTATAAATACTCAGAAAAAGTGGCCAATACTGACTATGTCAGAGTGCTGCGTGAATATGCGCAAAGCGGCGTACAGCTAATTGTCGGAGAAGCATTCGGCATATCCCGCGAGGCACGCAAAGCGGCTAAAGATTATCCCAATGTGGCATTTTTGATGGGCGACCCTTTCAAACCTAGCGGAGATAATTTCGCGGTATTTGATAATTACATTCACGAGCCGTGTTACTTGATGGGTATGATTGCTGGCAGTATGACTAAAACCAATAAAATAGGCATGGTCGGTGGCTACCCTATTGGCGAAGTAAACCGCTTATTCAACGCCTTTATGGCAGGTGCTCAATCTGTCAACCCCTCAGTAGAATTCAAAGTGACCTTTATCGGCTCATGGTTTGATCCACCAAAAGCGAAGGAAGCGGCTTTTGCTCAAGTTGAAGCAGGCGCAGATGTACTTTATGCGGAGCGTGCTGGTGTCGTGGATGCCGCTCGCAGCAAAGGCATATTAGCTTTTGGCAATGTCAATGATATGAACAAAGAAGAAAACGGCGCCGGCGTGGTAGTGACTTCAGCTCTGTGGCACATGGAAAGTGCGATCAATAACGCTATCGCTCAAGTCAAGTCAGGTACTTTTAAAGCTGAAGACTATAAAGAGTGGACGATGATGGCAAAAGGTGGAGCCACACTCGCGCCTTACTACGGCTTTGAAGACAAAATTTCTGCTGATATTAAGACCCGTGTCGCGGCCTTGTCTGAAGACATCAGGCAGGGAAAATTTGTTGTAGAAATCAATGATGAAGAGCCTAAATCTAGTTATTAGACCGGCTCAAAAGCGAGCTAAGGTACATTAGCTACTCTGCCAAGAGTCCCTTAGCTGCGCTTTTCAACCTAGAATCAGCGATTGAGCTTACGTTCATGATTCAACTGCAGAATTTAGGTTTAAGCTTTCCTTGCAGCTTTCTGGCTGCCCTTTTTATTATTCCATTAAGAAAACTGCTATGCCTATTTTAGAAATAGAGAATATAAGCAAATCTTTTGCATCCGTGGTCGCTAATAAAGAGATTAGCCTTTCGCTCGACCAAGGAGAAATTCTGGCGCTACTAGGGGAAAATGGCGCGGGCAAAACGACCTTAATGAATATTCTTTTTGGCCAATACCGCGCCGACTCAGGCCAGATAAAAGCTTGGGGAAAAGTATTACCTGCCAATTCAACTGACGCAGCCCTCAAAGCAGGTATCGGCATGGTTCACCAACATTTTACTTTAGCTGAAAACATGACCGTATTGGAAAATGTGATGCTAGGTACTCAGTCGCTTTTTGCACTGCGCAGCAATACCACTGGAGCACGCCGAAAAATTGAAAATATTTGTCGGGATATGGGGCTAACAATAGCGCTCGACCAGCTAGTTGCTGACTTATCGATCGGTGAAAAGCAGCGGGTAGAAATCCTTAAAGCGCTGTATCGCGATGCAAAAATACTGATCCTCGATGAGCCAACTGCCGTACTGATCCCGCAGGAGGTAGAAGGGCTGTTTAAGATGCTGCGAAAGATGCAAAAAAGCGGCTTATCCGTGATTATTATCTCCCATAAGCTCGATGAAGTTTTAGCTATTTCACAAAATATCGTGGTATTGCGACAAGGTGAACGCGTCGCGCATGTTGCTACAGCGAGTGTTGATCGCGATGCGCTGGCCGAGCTGATAGTGGGTAAAAAAGTGATACAGCCAACCATACATGAGCTACCACCTGGTGAGCCCATACTGCAGTTAAAACAGGTCAATCTATTTCACGATGCCAAAGGCAAGTATCGCTTAAAAAATATTAATTTAACCCTGCGAGCAAAGCAAATCATTGGTATCGCTGGTGTTTCTGGTAACGGCCAGCGCGAGTTAGCAGAAGTGATTAGCGGTGTGCAAAAAATCAGCAGTGGCAGCTTTGAGATACAGCAGCAAGATTGCCGCAAAAAAAGCATCAAGCAACTCACTAAATTACAAGTCGCAAGAATACCAGAGGATAGGCACAGCGCAGGTATTGTTGGAGAAATGAGTGTCTGGGAAAATTTAATGCTGGAAGACTTAGGCTCAGCCCCCTGTTGGTCCCGAGGTATCTGGATAAAAAGCAGTGCCGCAAAAGAGAGAGCCGCACAGCTGATTGAAAAGTTTGATATCCGCTGTGCCAATATGCAGATGCCTGCCAAATTGTTATCTGGCGGTAATATCCAAAAACTGATTTTAGCGCGAAATTTACAACTCTTACCAAAATTGGTACTGGCGAACCAACCGGTGAGAGGATTAGATGAAGGGGCGATTAGCTTTGTTCATCAACAACTGATCGATGCAAAAGTCTCTGGAAGTGGGATACTGTTAATCTCTGAAGATTTAGATGAATTACTGCGTCTCTCTGATTTTGTGCAGGTAATGCATAACGGTGAGCTCAGTAGAGCTTACCCTAGAGACGAACTGACCCCTAAACTACTGGGAATATTAATGAGTGGCGGGAAAATAACCGCCGCTACAGACCATACTTTAACGGATACTGACAGCGCTTTAGCTGATACCGGGAGCTAAATAGCATGCAATTTGAGATAAGAGAACATACACCTTTAGCTTTTTTATTAGCAGTGCCATTAGTCGCTGTTTTATGCTCAATGTTATTGGCCTCTCTGTTGATTCTCTGGGCAGGCCAATCTCCGCTACAAGGCTTTGCGTTGATTTTTGAAGGGGCCTTTGGCTCTTCATTCGCGATCACCGAGACCTTGGCAAAAACCACACCGTTAATTTTCACTGGCCTAGCAGCTGCTATTGCATTTAAAGCTAAATTTTGGAATATCGGAGGCGAGGGGCAGCTCTACTGTGGCGCTTTAGCCATAACTTGGCTGGGAACCGGCATGATTGATTTGCCGCCAATCTTGATGATCCCATTTTTGATACTCATCGGCATGATTGCTGGAGCCGCCATTTTAATGCTGCCAGTGTTTCTAAAAAACAAGCTTAAAGTAGATGAGGTTGTCACGACTTTACTGCTTAACTTTATCATTTTACTCTTTGTCGGTTACTGCCTTGAAGGCCCATTAAAAGATCCTATGTCACTGGGCTGGCCACAAGCGGAGCCTATTGTTGATAGCGGCGTATTCCCCGCCTTAATTGAGCGCAGTCGCCTGCATATAGGACTTATTTTTGCCCTGTTAGCCGCCGTCGTCACTTGGGCAATATTCCGCTTTACTTTATGGGGGTTTGAGATAAGAGCACAAGGTCTAAATGCCGTCGCGGCGCGCCACGCAGGTATTAATTCAAATTGGACCATTCTAAAAGTAGCGCTACTTTCTGGAGGGCTGGCTGGGCTGGCCGGTGTCAGCGAAGTAGCGGGCCTAAAAGGCTACCTCACTTTAGATATTTCACCCGGATACGGATACACCGGAATTGCGGTGGCAATGTTAGCCAATTTGCACCCGTTAGGGGTGGTGCTCTCGGCCTTATTTCTTGCCAGTATCTTTGTCGGTGCTGATTTTATGGGACGCAGTATCGGCGTGCCTAATTTTATTGCGGATATCATGGTTGCCTGCTCAGTGCTGTGCATTTTAATCGGCCTATTACTGTGCAAATACAAAATACGCTTTAACTTCAGCTCTAAGGTAGCAAACTAATGGATATACTCGAGATATTTTTATCCGCTAGCTTTTGGGCCGCTACTATTCGCATAGCTTGCCCGTTGATATTTGCCACTTTAGGCGAATTAATTTGCGAGCGTGCCGGGGTGCTCAATTTAGGCATTGAAGGGATAATGACAGCGGGAGCAATGGCCGGATGGATGTGGGTCTATCAGGGCGGAGATCTAGTTACAGGCATGCTATTTGCCGCTTTTGTCGGTGGCTTGTTTGGATTATTACACGCCCAATTCACCGTCATACTAGGTGTTTCCCAACATGTAACAGGGATAGGCATCACTATGCTAGCCTCCTCACTGAGCTATTTCGTCTTTAAAATGCTGTTACCTGAAACCACAACGCCACCTAAAATAGTCCCCTTCCAAGCGGTAGAAATAGCGCCATTATCCTCTCTGCCATTTTTCGGTGAAGCCTTTTTTCAGCACACTTTCTTTACCTATTTTGCATTCGCCCTGGTACCCATCGTTATTTATATCCTCTACAAAACACCGTTAGGATTAGCGCTGAGAACGGCGGGAGAAAATCCATCTTCGTTGGAATCACAAGGCATTAATGTATTTGTTATCCGCACCCTTGCCGTAGTCATTGGCAGTAGCTTGATGGCACTAGGGGGCGCATATTTAACGATGTCGGCGTTTGATGCCTTTTACTTTGGCATGGTCAACGGACGCGGCTGGATCTGTATTGCACTGGTTATTTTTGCATCTTGGCAGCCGGGTAAAGCCTTGTTAGGTGCGCTGTTGTTTGCAGGGCTAGATGCGATGCAAGTGCGGGTACAACTACAGCTTGGCGCGTTAATACCCTACCAGGTTTTCTTAATGATGCCCTATGTTTTAAGCATTGTGGCGATGGTAATCGTCGCTCGCAAGGCAAAATATCCCAAAGCACTACTACAGCCTTTTAGACGGGGAGAGCGAAATTGAGAATACTTAATTAGCTCATGAGGATGCAGGCTGCGATGACTGCCTATCAATATATTGCCGCGCAATCAGCGTGATAGCTATAATTTAGCAGCAGTACTGCCCGCCCACGTGAACTTATTGGTTGTGGCTAAAAACATCTGATGAAGGATAAATATTTCTCACTAATTATGACCCCAACAGCACTAAAATCTTGCCGAGCAGGGTATTCAAAGCTTCATACTCTCTCAGATAAACCTGATGTCAGCCGCTGTTATGTATCTAGGTGACTTACCGCAGCCTACCTATAAGTTCAAACCCACTAGCGGTAAGAGCAACTATATCCGCGCCCAGCGTTTGGCTTGAGCACCCGCTCACTTTCGCCAAGTGATTAATTATTGTGCTCATATTGCACGACAATTGGGCTTACATAAATGGTTTTAACCAACGGCCTAACAGCTAACTTAGCAAAGTTACTTTTTAAGTACGATACGGTAATGAGCTTCCCCCGTACGTAAGCGATCAAATGCCTCGTTAATTTGATCAAAGCTAAAGTACTCCACCACTGGCTCAATTTTATGTAATGCAGTAAATTCCAGCATTGTTTGCATTGTATTTGGGCTGCCAACAGGCGAGCCAGACACTGTACGCTGCCCAGAAAGAAGCGAGAACACATTAATGTCTAACGGCTCAAGTGTCGCACCTACAAAGTGCAATCTACCTCTAGGTGCAAGGGTTGCTAAATATCCATTCCAATCTAATTTAGCGTTGACTGTCGATAGGATCAGATCAAACTTTCCGGCCACTGCTGCAAGCTCCTCTTCATTAGCAGAGTCTAATACATAGTGCGCACCCATCTCTAAACTCTCGGCCTTTTTGCTCTCACTAGAGGTAAAGGCAGTCACCTCACAACCCCAGGCATTCAGGAACTGCAGCGCCATGTGGCCTAAACCACCAATGCCTATCACAGCGACTTTCGAGGTAGGTTTGATATCAAACTGTAGCAACGGATTAAAGACAGTGATACCACCACAAAATAGTGGGCCTGCCGAGGCAGGATTAACACCACTGGGAATATTTACCACAGCAACCGCTTGGGCCCGCACTTTATCGGCAAACCCGCCGTGTCTTCCAGCGATTGTAGGTTGCGCACTGCTACACAAGTTTTGATCACCAGCCCCACAGCTATTACAAGTATTGCAATAAGCGGAATGCCAACCCAAACCAACCCGCTGCCCCACTGCTGTGGATGTGACATCTGCACCTATTGCTACAATTTTACCGACTACTTCATGACCTGGTACAAAAGGATATTCCGTGATTCCCCAATCGTTATTTAACATGCTCAAATCACTATGGCACATACCACAAGATTCAACCTCTATTTCTACTTCATTGGCCGCTATCGGGCCCGGGTCGTATTCAAAGGTTTCTAGTGGAGCCCCTGCGCTCATAGCGGCGTACGCTTTAATCATTTTAATATCCTTAATCGATTGCTGAGTTGGCTTATTGCCATTTAGCGACTCAGTAGCTGTGTCTGATCACTAAATTATGCGGTATTATATTGGTTGAATATAGAGGCAAAATTGAAACCAATTGTCGCCAAAAAGGAAACCATGAATTTAAAAGCCTTGCGTTTTTTTGTCACTACTGCTGACACTTTAAGTTTCACCCAAGCAGGACAAATACTGAACACTCCTAAATCTAGCGTCAGTAAAAGTATTCATAAGTTAGAGCAGGAATTCGGCGTGAAGCTATTTGAGCGCTCCTCCCGAGTAGTACGCTTAACCGAATCTGGCGCTCTATTATATCAACGCGCGACTAGTTTACTTAATGATGCAACCAGCATTGTCAATGACATCAAAAGCTTACAAACCGAAGTAAGCGGAGAGCTACGCATATCCGCGCCGCCCTCACTAGGACGTTATATATCCAAAGAAATCATCCCCGAGTTTTTAAGCCGATTTGACAATGTCAGGGTCTCACTGAAGCTCACTTATGACTATGACGACCTATTTAAGGACGATTTAGACATCGCCTTTCGCATGGGCAAAAACAACGATGAAAATTTAATAGAAAAGCCACTGGGTTTTGCCAACAGAGTCATAGTCGCCTCTCCTGAATACCTTAAAACGCATGCTGAGATTACCTCCCCAAGTGATTTAACCAGCCATAAATGCCTGCAAGTTTTCGATCATATTACGACCTCTTGGCAGCTTAAGAACGGCGAACAGCAATACCAGTTGAGCTTAGCTGTGTTATTTCAGTGTGACGATATGGATGCGCTGCGCCAAACCTTGATCAGTGGTATTGGTATAGCGCATTTACCTTGGCTGGTAGTGCGCGATGATATAGCCGCTGGCAGGCTCTGCCATATTCTGCCACAGTGGAGCAGTAATGGCCTGCCCATCTCAGTGGTGTATAGGACAGGTGCGAACAAGCCTGCTCGACTGGCGCAGTTTCTAGCCCTTATCTATGCAAAACAAGCGCATTTCAATATAGCTTATGCCCCAGATTAACGACTTTCGTAGAGAATTTACACGGCTATTTGGTGTTGTGCCAACCACTGTTTTAATTGACCTAACGGCATTACTCCACTAGAGCGCGCAACTTCTTTACCGCCTTGAAACAAAATTAGAGTAGGGATAGAGCGGATACTCCAGTTTGCGGCAATACCTTGCTGCGCCTCTGTATCGAGCTTTAATAAGCGAATATTGGGTTCAAACGCAGCGGCAGCCGCAGTAAAAATTGGCGCAAACTGCACACAAGGTCCGCACCAGCTAGCCCAACAATCCACCAATACCGGTAGTTCATTACTGGTAATTTGTTTGGCAAAATTCGCAGTTGTCAACTCGACTGGTTTACCATTAAATATTGCTTCTTTACACTTGCCACACTTCGGCTTATCAGCCAATCTTGCCCGTGGCAATTTATTAGTCACATTGCACTCAGGACAGCTTACATTGATAGTCATATTTACAAATCTCTAGATAGGCTTTTATTAACTTTCTAACTTTCTAACTTTCTAACTTTCTAACTTTCTAACTTTCTAACTTTCTAACTTTCTAACTTTCTAACTTTCTAACTCAAAGACTAAATACATTAGGCAGATCAAGCAACCCAAAACAGGCTATTGATAACTTAGACCTTACCTAACTCCTCTTCGGCAAATTTACTGCTTAAAAAATCGCTAAAGGCTTCAAGCATAGGCGTCATTTGTCTCCTATCTGCGTAGAGCAAATACAATGGCAGCGGCTCAGAGACCCAATCGGGACAGACTTCAATCAACTTGCCGGCAGCCAAATCGGCACTCACATCAAGCCGCGAGCGATTAGCAATGCCCTCTCCCGCTAAAACCCACTGCTTGATTAAATCTGAATCATTGGCGATACGGTGGCAATCTACCTTTATCTTTTGCCGCTCCTCTCCCTGACAAAAAGACCATTCATTAAATACTTGCCCGCTGCGAATAAAAGTCAAACAGCGATGTTTAGACAACTCACTCGGTGAACAAGGCGTACCTTCGCGCTTAAGATATGCAGGAGAGGCACACAATACTCTTCTATTATTTGTCACTAAAGGTCTGGCAATTAGCTGCGAATCCAGTGGCTCTCCATACCTGAGCGCTAAATCAATTGATTGGGTATATATATCGCTATTTTCATCTAAGATATACAGCTTCAATTTCACTTTTGGATAGTCTTTTAAAAACTCATCGATCCACAGGCAAATCTTGTTGCGCCCTAGATCAGAGGGAACAGATATCTGCAAAGTCCCCGCCATTTCCTTTTTCGCTTTCTGCAGACCACTCACTCCTGCTTGCAGTGTCATCATCGCGCTTTGCGCGTACTCAAAAAAATATTCGCCTTGTGCCGTTAATCGTAAACTGCGTGTAGAGCGAATAAATAAGCCAGTATTAAGTTGATGTTCCAAACGTTTAATGGCCGAACTTATGGCAGCCGGAGTCTTGAGCTGTGCCCTTGCAACCTCAGAAATGCTACCTTGCTTAGCCACCGCTATAAATGTCTGTATATCTTGTAGTGAATGCATAAAACCACTTTAAAACTAACTGTTAATGATACAAACCGGACTCAGAAGTAATCAGCCATACCTGAGAAACAGTTCAGGTTTTAATAATGTTGACTCTCTATAAAACGGCTCTATTAAATTATATTTAACAGTCCTTAAATTTTAATTACAACTTTAGCTGACTTATTAGACGTATAATTCTATTGATAACTCCTCAGAAGCCTCAGTTTGACAACGGTACTCGCTACCTTAACAGAGCGCTCTTTTAAATATTAGGATGACACATGAAAGCTATCGGCTATACCTCTCCCAGTAAAACACTCACCTCACAAGCACTTGTCGAAACAGACGTGCCGACTCCCACTGCCACAGGTCATGATTTACTCATTGAAGTAAAGGCAATTTCTGTCAACCCGGTGGATACAGTAATCAGATCAACAGCAGCACCGGAAAATGATTTCAAAATCCTTGGCTGGGACGCAGTTGGCATTGTCAAAGCTGTCGGCGAGAACGTCGACTTATTTGCTATCGGTGACAGAGTTTTCTATGCCGGTGATATCAGCCGTGATGGCAGCAATGCCCAATATCAATTAGTTGATGAGCGTATCGTCGGTAAAGCACCTAAATCTTTAGATGATGCGCAAGCTGCGGCACTCCCCCTTACTTCCATTACCGCGTGGGAGCTGTTGTTTGATCGCTTAAACATTGCAAAACAAACAACAGCCAGCGATCAATCCATACTTATCATTGGCGCTGCAGGCGGTGTTGGTTCAATATTGACACAGTTGGCTAAGCAATTGACCGGCCTTAAAGTTGTTGGCACCGCCTCGCGTCAAGAAAGCATCGATTGGATATTAAAACTCGGTGCCGATGATGTACTTGACCACTGTCAGTCATTATCAGAACAAGCAGAGGCTAAACAATTAGGTACATTTGATTACGTTATCAGCCTTACTCACACCGATCAGCATTTGGCGGAAATAATCAAGGTCATCACCCCACAAGGTAAGCTTGCGGTCATAGACAACCCTAGCACTTTTGATGTTTTGGCACTTAAGCGCAAAAGCATTTCACTTCACTGGGAATTTATGTTCACCCGCTCACTCTTTAACACCACAGATATAATAGAGCAGCACAAGTTACTGAACGAAGTATCCTCTTTAGTAGATCAAGGGGTATTAACTACCACTTTGGGGCAACACTTAGGAAAGATAACACCTGAGAACATCATCAAAGCGCACAAAATTTTAGAGTCACATACATCACGAGGGAAACTGGTACTGGAAGGTTTCT
>Ga0105358_10000929_pt1 | contig 15344 bp, 13 predicted proteins | sample GOMGulsemesocosm_5_FD_83509 | JGI IMG/M metagenome (GOLD analysis project Ga0105358, IMG submission 83509) | Methane-oxidizing microbial communities from mesocosms in the Gulf of Mexico - GOM15C Gulf of Mexico | ecosystem: Environmental > Aquatic > Marine > Cold seeps | place: Gulf of Mexico... | reverse complement strand
GGGTTCTCAACAACCGCTTCAACAACAATATCAACATCTTTAACGCTGTCATAACTAAGTGACGGAGTGATGTTGTTTAATACGCCCGCCATTTTTTTAACATTCATGCGACCACGTTCTACTTGTTTGGTTAAAATACCTGCAGCGGTACTTAATCCTAAATCAAGCGCTTGATCGTTGATGTCTTTCATTATAATAGGTGTGCCTTTATAAGCAGATTGATAAGCAATACCACCACCCATAATTCCTGCACCTAATACCGCTGCTTTTTTCACAGACTTCGTTGCTTGCTTCGCCGCTTTTTTCGCTTTGCCTTTGATCACTTGATCCGACATGAATATACCAATTTGCGCAGTAGCAGCATCAGTTTTTGCTAATTTTGCAAAATTAGTATTTTCTAATGCCATAGCGTCTGCTCTACCAAGCGTAGAAGCAGCTTCTACCGTATTAAGCATCATCATAGGCGCTAGATAATGTTTACCAGCTTTTGCTGCGATCATGCCTTTACACGTAGTAAAGGTCATGACATTTTCAATTTCACTTAACTTTAACGGCTCTAATTTTTCTTGACGTTTTGCGCGCCAATCAAGTTTGTTTGCTATCGCTAACTTAAGCATGCTAATAGCAGCTTGTTGTAACTTTTCTGGTGCAACTACGGCATCTAATAAACCTACCGCTAACGCAGCGTCAGCGCGGTAAGCTTTACCTGTACTCATCCACTCAATGGCGTTATCGGCACCAATTATGCGAGGTAAACGTACCGTGCCACCAAAACCTGGCATTAAACCAAGTTTTGATTCAGGTAAACCAATACTAATGCTAGTATCACCAACACGATAATCGCAGACTAAAGTCATTTCACAACCGCCACCTAAAGCTACACCGTTAATGGCAGCAATGGTTGGTAGTTGAATATCCTCGAATGAGTCAAATACATCGGTCGATTTTTTAATCCAAGGAAGTAATACGCTCTCAGGCTCCTTAAAAATATCTAAAAACTCAGTGATATCCGCACCAACAATAAAAGTTGACTTACCTGAAGTAACCATTACCCCTTTAGCTTCTTTACAATTATTAATAGCAGCAACAACTGCTATGTACTCTTCAAATGTTGCTTGATCAAATTTGTTTACTGACCCTTGAGTATCGAATTTAAGTTCAACAATGCCGTCGTCAAGTAATTGCGCGCTAAGGCTTTTGCCTTGGAATATCATACGTTGTCTCCTTTACCTAAAATGTGGTATTAATAAACTGATGTTTAATGTATTGATGATTTAATATTTATATAGCCAGATAGATAAAGTGCTATCTGAATAGTAGAGTGTTCTCATACTACTTATCTTATACTATTAAGCAATAGGCGACTGAGTGTGACTTGAAAAAAATAGAATTACAACAACCTTTAAAATACCCGCTGAATCAAGCATTTCGAGGCAACATATGAATATATGAGACAACTTATGTATATATTATTGTAGGGGCTAATTTATTGCCCTTTTGCCTATTTATTAAAATAGGCATATTATCAGGTATTTGAGAATTATTAGTTTTTAGGGAAGAACAAATGAAAACAAATAAACCTTCAGTTATTGTTACTGACGAGCAAAGTAAAAAAAATAATAACCTTCCTATCGATAGTAGTGATCCTCAAAATAAATCAACCGATTCAATAGCCCATGACCAATTTTTCAAAATAACTCAACAGTTTGGTCTTGAAGCAGCGATTCTGCCAATTGAAAAACAAATGCCCATAGAAGATCGCAGTACAAAGCGTGAACGATTGGCAAGCTTACGTAAACAAAAAAACATTGAAAGTATTATGGAAAAAACGTTCACTTTTTGTGCGAACAAACCCATTGATCAAAGAACAGACTTAGATTGGTTTAATCGTTTTATTACTTTGGCTGAGAATGTTAGCAATAAAACCATGCAAGATTTATGGGCTAAAATATTAGCGGGCGAATTATTTCGTTCTGGCTCGTATTCTCTCAAAGCCTTAAAAATATTTCGTGATATGAGTGTTGTTGATGCAAAATTACTCGCTAAGGCATGTTCTTTAGCAATAAAAGATCAAAGTAAAAAAAATATACGCATAATTTCAGGAACCTACCAACAACCTGGCCTACTCAACTTTTTAAATAAAGACAGGCAAAGATATATTAATTTAAGTCACTTTGGTTTGAATTATGCCGACATATTATCATTAGCTGACAATCATTTGCTTTATCAACAAGAAAGTGAATCGAGTATGGTGACGAGTGGCGAAACCCTTAACTTTAACTACAATGGTTTACCACTGAAATTGACAGGTAAAAAGCCAAATATTGCTTTGCAGTTTTATAAGTTTACCCCAATAGGTGCCGAGTTAGCACATTTGATCAGTGATAAGCCTAACGATGATTTTTTTTCTGTATTAAAACAGCAACTCAGTCATCATTTTGTAATAAACGAAGCGAGTTAGATACTAGCAACTTGTCGCTGATCTTTTTCACTTCGAAACTACTAACTCACAACGATTCACCCGTCGCTTAAATCCCGTCACCATCCGTGTGTAAACCACATTCTCGCTGTCCTGGACCAAAGCGAGTTTCACTTTCATCCATACCTAATGTTAATGGTTTAGTACTGTGAACATCACCTACTGAAACATAACCTTCATCCCATAAAGGGTGATAAGGCAAATTATGCTTCGCCAGATACTGATGAACATCTTTATTACTCCAATCAATAATTGGATGCACTTTAAAACGACCACGCAATATACTAACGACTGACAAACCTTGTCTATGCTCTGATTGTTGACGACGAACGCCAGAAAACCAAGTACCACAGTTGAGTTCAGATAAACCACGCTCTAACGGTTCAACTTTGTTTTTTCTGTTGTACTGCTTTAACGCTTCATCATCTTGTGCCCATTGCTCACCATATTTTGCTAATTGCCAAGCAGCACTTTCAACGGCACTATACACGTGTAAATTTAAATCTAAGCGTTCGGTTAGTTGCTCAATAAAACGATAAGTCTCTGGAAACAAGTGACCCGTATCAGTGATTAACACTGGAATATTAGGATCTACTTGCGTCATCATATGCAACATAACGGCCGATTGAATACCAAAGCTAGAAGACAATACAAACTGGCTTGGGAGATTTTCCATTGTCCATTCAATACGGGCAATCGGAGATTTTTTCTCTAAATCCCCATTCCATTGCGCTAACCAAGATTTAGGTAAAGAAGCAGGAAAGCTATTATTAATAGGAGCCTTTGCTATAACAGGGCCATTATTTACTAAAGCAATAGCTTTGGTAGGTACGAGTGAATTAGTCATCGTAAAAATCTCTAACACTTATTTTAACTTCGTTAACAATACCAACTCGCACAACAAAGTCACCAAAGGCTTCAGCATTGTTGCGCTCTGTTGACCAACGAGCAGTCAACACATCAATTTCAGCTAATATATCAGCCTCATTAACATTTTCTTTATAAAGCTTAGGCACTCGTGTACCCGCTAAATCACTACCTAAATACATATTGTATTTACTCGGCCCTTTACCTACTAAGCCAATTTCAGCCAACATTGCTCTACCACAACCATTAGGGCAGCCTGTTACACGAAGAATGATGCTTTCGTCCGCGAGGTTATTTTTAGTTAAAATGGCTTCAACATCATCCACTAATTTTGGTAAATAGCGTTCGGCTTCGGCCATTGCTAATGGACACGTAGGAAAAGCAACACAAGCCATTGAGCTTTTACGTTGATTAGATGTATTATCATTTAACAAACCATGCTCACGAGCAAGTTGTTCTATCTCGACTTTATTCGCTTCGTCAACACCAGCAATAATAATATTTTGGTTGGCGGTTAAGCGAAAGTCACCTTGATGTATTTTCGCTATTTTAGCCATGCCCGATTTTAAAGCTTTATCTGGATAATCTAAAATACGACCATTTTCAATAAATAAGGTTAAATGCTGCTTACCATCAATACCGGCAACCCAACCAAAGCTATCACCACGATGAGTAAATTCATATGAGCGAGTGTCACTAAATTCGATCCCAGCTCTGCGCTCAACTTCCGCTTTAAAAGTATCAATACCCACTCTGTCTAACGTATATTTAGTTTTAGCATTTTTACGATTAACTCGGTTACCCCAATCACGTTGAGTGGTTACAACGGCTTCAGCCACTGCTAGAGTATGTTCAAGAGAGATAAAACCAAAATCATCCGCACAACGAGGATAAGTTGCTTTGTCACCATGAGTCATGGCTAAACCACCACCGACAAGCACGTTGAAACCTATTAACTTACCATTATCACTAATCGCAATAAAATTTAAGTCGTTAGCATGTACATCAATATCATTGTTAGGCGGAATAACGACAGTAGTTTTAAACTTACGGGGTAAGTAAGTGCTTCCTAAAATAGGCTCAACAACCTCACCTTCCGTCGTTTCTACCCTCTCTTCATCCAACCAAATTTCAGCATAAGCACGTGTTTTGGGTAATAAGTGTTCACTTAATTTTGTTGCCCACTCATAGGCTTCTAGATGTAGCTGGGACTCAACCGGGTTTGAAGTACAAAGAACATTCCGGTTTACATCACCCGCTGTAGCAATAGAGTCAAGCCCAATACTATTTAACGTTTGATGCATTAATTTAATGTTTGGCTTCAATACACCATGAAACTGAAAGGTTTGGCGGGTAGTCAAACGAATACTGCCATACGAGGTGTAGTCATCAGCAAATTTGTCAATTGCTAGCCACTGTATTGGGGTAATAATACCGCCAGGTAAACGCGCTCTTAACATAACATTATGCAAGGGCTCTAACTTTTGCTTTTGACGTTCTGCGCGAATATCGCGATCGTCTTGTTGATACATTCCATGGGTACGAATTAATTGAAAGTTATCACTGGTAAAACCACCGGTCATTCTATCTTGCAGATCAGTCGTTATGGTACCGCGTAAAAAGTCACTTTCAGCTTTTAAACGTTCATTGTCGGCTAGTTTACCTTCAACGATAAGTACTGGTTTTTCTTGAATGCTATCGGTTGTGTTAGCTACATCGTTGCTCATTAGTAAACATCCTTCTGGTAACGTTTATTACTTCGTAAATCTTTTAAGTATTGTTCTGCTTGCTCGCTGCTAAGTTGACCTTGCTCGCTAATAATATCAACCAAGGTTTGATGGACATCTTTCGCCATGCGATTAGCATCACCACACACATATAAATGCGCACCTCGCTCAAGCCATGCATAAACGTCACTAGCGTGTTCTTTTAATCGGTCTTGTACGTAAATTTTTTGTGCTTGATCACGCGAGAAAGCAACATCCATACGTGTTAACAAACCTGACTTAAGGTAGTTCTGCCATTCAACTTGGTACAAAAAATCTTGGGTAAAGGTACGGTCACCAAAAAACATCCAGTTATCACCGTTAGCCTCATCAGCTTCACGCTGTTGCATAAATGCTCTAAATGGCGCAACACCGGTGCCTGGGCCAATCATAATAACAGGTGTATTATTGTCGTTAGGCAAACGAAAATTATCATTATGCTCTACAAAAACACGTACTTGTTGGCTTTCTTCCATGCCTTGCGCCAAGTAATGTGAAGCACCACCAAAACGTGTTTTATTGTTAAATTCATAACTAACTAAACCGACCGTTAAATGTACCTCTTCTTCAACTTCAGCTTGAGCAGATGCAATAGAATACAAACGCGGCGTAATTTTACGTAAAGCGTCAACAAAAATTTGAACCGATAACTCCGCAGGAGCTAAAGTAACTACGTCGATAATTTGATGATTACCTGAAAACTCTCTTGCGCTATTTTTATCCGCAGCAATTGCTAAAAGTTTTTCATCACCACTTTGATTAGCCCAAAAGTTAATAAAAGCGGGCGCTGTTTGAGTGATCTCTAAATGATGGGATAACGCGTCTTTTACTGTTAAGCTTTGTTGTTCACCATTGATCTTTAAGCTAACTTGCTCATCACCAGTAAAGTTTAGCGCTATCAATAACTCTGCAACTAAAGCACTATCATTTTCAAAGTAAACACCTAACGCATCACCTGCTTGGTAGGTTAACCCTGACTCACCCAAATCAATTTCAATGTGACGCACGTCTTTGTCAGAATCACGACCGGTAATTTTTTGACTTAAAGTGAATTCAGCATTCAGTGGGTTTTGCTTAGTGTAAACACTTTCTTCATTCGCAGTTACTAATCCAGCATTACCTAATGAAACAACAGAAGCAATACCCGCTTCTTTTTGTGTTAGCTCATCTTTTAAGCTTTCAACAATGCTTAACGTCCAGCTCTCACTGTCGCTGTCATAATCAACGTCACAGTCAACGCGGGGAGCAACCTGTTTCGCACCTAACGCCTGTAATCGTTCATCAAAATCTTTACCTGTTTGACAGAAGAACTCATAACTACTATCACCTAGTGCAAGTACGCTATAACTTAGGTTGGGTAATTTGGGTGCTTTTTTGCCAAGCAAAAATTCATGAAATTCAATCGCGTCATCTGGCGCTTCACCTTCACCATTTGTACTGGCAATAATTAACAGATGGGTTTCGCTTTTTAACGATTTGGCTTTGTAATCACTAATATTTTTTAACTTAACACTTATTCCCGCAGCGTTGGCACTTTGCTCAACTTGCTTAGCAACACCCTTAGCATTACCCGTTTGTGATGCGTATAGAATAGTTAAGGTTTTAGCTGCTACAGGTGCTGGCGCAGGTGATAATTTAGCACTTTGTCCAGATTGTCCAAATTCACTTTTCGCGGCAAGATAACCACTTGCCCAGGCAAGTTGTAAAGACGAATAGCTTGATGTAGCTTGAAGTAGCAATGCAAGTTGATTCGCATCAAGTACACTTGATACGGGGTTTAAGTTTTGCTGTAAAGATAGCGGCTCTTGTGGCATGAGAATATTCACCTATAACGATTTATAAATGAAGGATAAACAAGAATAAGCAAAACTAAAAAGAATAGATAACGATTTTTTATACCAAAAGGTAATAAGAGAAGTACTGTAATAATAAAAAATGCTTAGACAAAAAATAGGTTAACAGCTATGTTATTAATAATACTTACTTTTCCGAGTTTTACAATTATCTCGATAATTATCACTGTAAAAAACATTTTTTTATGCCTGATTATAATTTTTATTTTATTCTCTAACCAAAGTGTTAGCCAAAGTCTGAGCCCAGAAAGAACGCTGATTTATAAATATAAATCCACTGATGGTGTATTGTCCTTTTCAGATATTCAGCCACTAGATACCTTTTACGAACAAGTAAGAATAGGTTGCTTTGCTTGCCAAGTAGACTCTCTTATTGATTGGCATAATGCGACACTCTATTTAACTCAATATTATAATGTCATTGAAAGAGCTGCAATACTTTATAAAGTAAACCCGGCCTTTATCCGCGCTATTATTCATGCTGAGTCTCACTTTAATTCGAAGGCAGTCTCTAAACAGGGGGCTCAAGGCTTAATGCAATTAATGCCAAGAACAGCGCAAGCACTTGGCGTGAAAAATTCATTTATTGCTAAACAAAACATTGATGGTGGCGTTAAACATTTAGCACATTTACTAAAGGTATATCAGGGTAATAATCGTTTAGCCGCAGCAGCTTATAATGCCGGAGAAGGTGCAGTAAAGAAATATTCAGGCATACCCCCTTTTGCTGAAACCAAAGTCTATGTTGAACGAGTTGATATTTTATATCAGCGTTATCAACGGGCAATTAAAATTTAAGTGCATTGATTTAAAAAATGATTGCCATAGACAAGCGATAAACTAACCATTTAAATTAAAATCACTATAGGTATTTTACCTATCAGGTATTTTTAAACGTTTAGGTTCTACCTATGTTAAAAGTGTACTGTTGCGCCAGCAAATACACCATCAAACGTTAAATCTGAATATAAATCATCAATATCATTGAGTTCTAATTTTACAGCTCGATAACCTAAGGTTACATCCAAATCGATCGCAAGATTATCGAGTAATGCATAACTAACCCCTACTTGATAATCATAAACTGTATTGTCATCATAGGATACAAAATTTCCTTCCACGAAAATATTAAAACCAGTAAAAGGCAAACCAATAACAGTATTAACATAGAGCAGAGGAATAATAGCGGATACCGACAGATCACTGCTTGTTTGTGTACCGTCAATATCTCCAACAACTTTAATTTGGCTATCAATATCACGCGCGGTAATGCCAAAATCAAAAGTAAACAAGTCATTATCAAACAACTCATAATAAAAAGTATAATCAACATAACTAGCATCAAAGGTTGTATCTAATGCCGTATTTGCATAAGTTTCACCTTCGAAAGTAAAACTATCTGTAATAGTTGCACCTCCAACGGTATCTAATGTTGTGGACATAATTTTAATATTAGGAATTAACGGAATTGGATGTTCAAGCGCAACAAAAAAACTGCCTTGATTTTCGTCATTAAAATCAAATACGGCTTGATTAGTTTCACCTTCACCAAAAGAACCCTCGGCTTGGTTGGCCCACATGTGCCCACCAATATAAAGTCCTAGTAAAGTATCTGCCTGAACACTCGCGGTTAACAGTGTTGCTATACTCGCTGCTATGATAGTTTTTTTCATTGTAATTATCCCTTTCTTAATAGTTCATTTAAATCAATTAGTGCGGCATTGGCGCGAGAAATATAATTTGCCATCACTAATGAGTGATTTGCTAAAACACCAAAGCCATCGCCATTTAACACCATAGGGCTCCATAATACTTGTTGGCTAGCTTCTAATTCACGAATTATTTGTTGTAAACTAATTTTAGCATTTTTATTTTCTAATACACTATCAAAATCAATTTCTATGGCTTTTAAAAAATACAATAAAGCCCATGCTGCGCCACGCGATTCATAAAAAATATCATCTAGCTGCCACCAACTCGTTCTTATCTGAGCATGTGACGCGGCGGCAGTAGATTGCTTAGCCATGTTATCACCAGCTAAATCAGTATTTATTTTGTCTGTACCAACGCTTGCACTTAAACGCTGTGAATAACTACCTAAACGTTTTTGTACTTCATCAAAATACGCCGTTAAGTTATCAGCACGAGCATAAAATTGTGCGTTATCATTTTTAGCTTTACTAATACCAACTAATGCATTTCTATAACTATACAAACTATTAATGGCTTTTCTATATTCAGATTCTGTACTTGGCATCGCCCAGCTTTTATGATCAATATTAAATTTAGGCTGCGCCTTTTTTATATGTTTATTTTCTAATGATTGTGATTGAGAACGACTAAAATCTTTACGTATAATTAATGCCATATCACGCACCATTTCTAACACACCGAACTCCCATGCGGGTACATTGTCTAAAAACACACCTGGTGGTAAAGCGTCGTTAGATAAATAACCTCCCGGTTTATCTAAAATACTTTCCGCCACTTTAATTAGCATAGTTGTGGTGGCATACCCTACAACTGGTGCGACCTTATCAGCTGTTGCGGCTGCAGTTATCTCATGCTGAACATCAATAGGTCCAACATTTAAACTCCAATAAATACCAACGACATAAAAAAACATAAAGAAACCAATAACGGTAAGGCCAATTGTTTTAGCTGAGAAATTCATTTTCATCTTTTTACTCCTAATAATGCGCTAATGAATTTCGATGCGCGATGAAATTTTACTGGTAGCTCCCAATAAAGTCACTGTTTTTCGCCTTTATTTTCTATTGTTATATACCCATGCTACTTCAAGTATTACCACTATACGATTGTGCTTTTGTTTGTTAACCACATTATTACGTGCCACCAACCAAATAATGATAACAATTAACAGTACTGGCCAAAACACACCAATTGACCCCATAGATACTGGGTCAAGCACGAGTAAAACGCTTTCAGCCGAATCCTTCGAACAATGGTAGTTAGTTATTTTTAACCACTAGAAATGCTCACCTACTTAATGAGGTTCTATTACTTTAGCAAAAGCTTGCTTTAACGTATTACCATTGGCATTACTTTCTCTAGCAGTTTCACTCAAATACCGACGAAATTGACGAGCACCAGCTAAACCATTACACAGACCTAACATGTGCCGTAAAACGTGCCAAGCACGGGGATTACGGTAAGCATTACCTTGCTCAAGTGTTGAACTAACATAAGCATCAACGTAATCAGCCATTAAATTAATGACTTCAGTTCGAGAAATAACTTCTTTTTCAGCACCATAAATTTGTTGATCTGCTTCTGCCAATAAATAGGGGCTATTATAGATTTCACGACCAATCATAACACCATCAATGTGCTGTAAGTGCTTATTAGCCTCTGCAAAGGTTTTAATACCGCCATTAATGGATATTTTTATCGCAGGAAAATCTTGTTTTATTTGATATACACGCCCGTAATCAAGCGGTGGAATATCACGGTTTTGCTTAGGGCTTAAACCACTAAGCCAAGCCTTACGCGCATGAATAATAAAATGCTGACAACCCGCTTGTGCTACTTGCTCAATAAAAGTATGTAAAAATTCATAACTATCTAAATTATCAATACCAATACGAGATTTTACCGTAACAGGCACATTTGTGGCCGCTTGCATCTCGTTAACACAATCGGCTACCAAGCTAGGCTCAGCCATTAAGCAGGCACCAAAACGACCATTTTGTACTCTATCTGACGGGCAACCAACGTTAATGTTAATTTCATCATAACCGTACTGCTCAGCAATTTTAGCGCATTCGGTCATCGCTTTTACATCACTACCACCGAGTTGTAAAACTAACGGATGCTCAGTATTGTTAAAAGAAAGATAATCTCCCTTACCATGTAATATAGCTCCGGTGGTGACCATTTCTGTATAAAGCACCGTATGCTCTGACATTAAACGGTAAAAATATCGACAATGTCGATCAGTCCAATCGAGCATGGGTGCTACTGATAATCTATGGCTTATACTTTTCATTGGCACACCAAGGCAAACATTACTTTAACGATATAATAATACAAATTTCACATTCTCTGTTTTTGCTAATTTTGGCTTATTTTAATATAAAAGCCCTGTAGGGGATATCAAAAAAGGGACAATAAGGTACAAATTCAAGCGCTATTGTTTCATATAGAGCCAGAGTAAGAATTACATTAAAACGATTGATTAATGAGCTTCTAGATTGTTATTGATAGTGGCTTATATTTATGGGGAGCGTTTAGAAAACTTAGCTTGACGTAACATGAATTCAAATCCAAGACTCGCCTCGACCAATGTTATTGCAACACCTTAACGATGCCCATCAAAAGGGAGCAATATTATGTTCTTCTTGTGTGGGGTATTCATACTTGCTAAAACAGGTCTGTTAGATAATCGTCCCGCTACAACACACGGGCAATTAGTGAAGGAATTTAATGGGGAACATCTAATATTTACCCGTTTCAAATTCTCGTACAGTTGCTCTGGTGCGTTTTATTTCAAGGAGTTCGCAGGTGAAGGTAAAATATGTGTCCAACATTAAAGGTTTGTACCAGAATAATGATCTTATGCTTAATGATAATTACTTTATGATCGATAGAATTTCTTTAAAGCTTTCCATTTTAGCACTTTTCATTAGCTCAAAAACGCACATTTCTAAACTCGTGATACTAGCGCCACTCTCTTTCATTTTTTGTAAAGCTAACTCTATATTCGATTGTAAGCGTGATGAGATACAGTCAGATACCACATCCACTTCAAATTTTTCATTTAACAAACCTAAAACGGTTTGATACACACAGATATGGGCTTCTATTCCTACCACTAACCACTGTTTCTTATCTGTCGCTTTAATTACTTCCTTGATCGACTTTTCAAATAAACCATTAAAGTGTAATTTTTCATAAACGGTAGCCTCCCCCATCAACACAGATAACTCTGGTATAGTACTACCTAAGCCTTTGGCGTTTTGCTCAAGCCATACCACTGGTATACCTAACAATTGACAACATTGAATTAGCTTTTTCGTGTTATCAATAAATAATTCACTGCGTTGAACAAGCCTAGCTAAACTTCCTTGCACGTCAACAACTATTAAACCGCAATTTTCTTGCTCAAGCATAAGCCTTTCCAAATTAATAAAATGATTGTATTTGAATTTCAACATTATCGTCTTTTAATGAAGCTACCCATTCAGTTATCAACCCTGTAGGTGTTTAATCAATTTACAAGGTTTCGGTGATATATTTATCTCCATTTAATCTTCGATAAGGTTTTGGATTAAATTAACACCTTGCTCGATAGTGATACTGTGTCTTTGTAATTCAGGGTGTGCAATGGAAATACGGTCATACTCATTAGCAGCATCGCCCACCGCACTGCAAGAGAACGCAAGAGTATAGTTTCCTACGGGAAGATGAGAAAAATTATAAACATAGCTATCAGAATCTGCATCAAATGATAATGCATTCGATGAGTAAGGTTTAACTGCGTTTTCAGGACGTAGATTTTGCCCTTCATTAGGATCAAATTCATCCGCAAAACTACCTCCTGTGTTAGATGGTTACTTATACCGCCATTGTTTCAATATTAACTATTTCACTGCGATTCAATGTAATTTTAAAACGTTGTAAATTTTCTCCTTTTTTATCTACACTGCGTAAAATAAGATTAATTTGATAACGACGCTCAACTGCTTGGCTCGACACTTTTTGTCCATCTAAACTATATAGGCGGCCCGCACCTTTTTTTAAAAAGCGGACAAAGGGTGTTAAATTAAAGAACAAGCGTTGTTGTATTTCATCATAACCTGGCAAAAACTTTTTAGTGAGTACCTGATTATCACAGCGAAAATGCAGTAATTGCGCTGCTTGTTTATTTTGTTGTCTGCGCTGTTGAAGTAACTCATTTACTGTTCTAGGAAGATCTTGAGTCGCTATATATTCCAACCATAAAATTTGGTTAATAATACGATTTTTATTAACACTATGTCGAAATAAATTTTGCCACTTTGGCCGACCTTTTTGAACTTTTCTCCAAATAAGGCTAGTAAGATCTTCTTTGAAGGTTTCACGTAAGCCATATATTAGCCCTAAAAAAGCAATCAATGCTAAAGTCACCTCAGTAAAACTTGAACGAGCATTAAGAACTAAAACCATCACAAAAGCCATGATGACAGCCGTAACGCCACCTCGTACAAAGCGCTTTAAATTTACATCTAAGTAACGAGTTTTCTTCTGAAATACCACGCCGTACTCTATTAGTCGCTGCAATAAAAGCATTTTATTCGTGATCCTATTTGGATCATTTAATGTAATTTGTGTATTATATTTGCATTCTTCACGGTAATTATTTTCTTCTCGGCATAATACAAATAAAAATTCACGTTCTGCAACAAAGTCACTGCTTTTAGGCCCTTTTGAAAGTAGCTTTAAAAAAGATTGCTCAACATGCCAACTCAAAAAGTTATCAGCATTTTCAAAAAAAGAACTAAGTTTTTTATCCGACGGTGTATATCGACGTAACTTTTTAGTTAAACCCCTTATTTGTTCTGCTAACTCAATCGCTGCAGGATAAAATTCTTCAGAACTTTTCAGTTTTAATGTTTGTTTTATATCCGCATCAAGCGCAATTTTTAATTGATAGGAGTAGAGATTAAGGTTTAAACGATAATCACTTTGTTCTTCCTTTTTATCGCCAACAAAACGCTGACTAATAAAACGACTTCGTACTAAAGGTAAATGCAGTTGAGCAGAATAATAGGCGCTATGACTTTTGATATTACTATAAAAGTAATCCTCTTCATTTAGGGTGCTTGGACTAATACCCATTTCAACAGGAAGAGAAAAATATAGATCAATACGTTGCTGTTCTTGTGGAAGCAATTGATGGCTAATTTCAAGTGATAAATTCTCATATTGAGTCAAGGTAACTTTATTCACGCCCAACTAACTATCCTTCTAAAAAGATTAACTTAACCTGTTAATTACTTAAGCATAGCAATAAAACCTCAGACTAATACTATTTATTCATCAGTTTTAGCAATACTGATGGTAACCTCTCTAAAAGCATCAAGTGCTAAATAGCGAATTATATAAATTCTCTGTAGTGATACAAATTTTAGGCTCTATTGTAGTTAATTGTTGTCTATACTTATACATGACGCTAACTTATTGAAGGTACTAGCAATGAATACAAAATCATTTGTAGGTAAGCTTAACCAGATAACTAAGGCACTTTTCTCTATGACACCCGCGCAAAGATAGAAAGTTCACCAGTCAATTCAAGCATTAGGTACTGAAATCACCACGGATGAACTAATTCAACCACTTTTTGAGGTGTCTTCACAATGTCCACATGCCACGCTAACCATTTAAAGAAATGGGGTAAGTCAGGGGTAATAGATAAGGTTTATCATATCCAGACAGTGAACGGGGCAATCGCTAATTTAAAGGTTGGATTAACGGAAAAATGAAAGGAGTAGCAACAAAGTATTTATCAAATTATCTAGCTTGGTTTAAGAAAAGTAACGCAAAGCTAGATAAACAGAAAATATTAGTCGCTGCTTATGGGTGACAACAGTGTTCTACAACAGAGCCAAATTTTATAACTAAGAGTAAAAACACCTAAATAACAGTGCTATCATTTTGATAATTTAAAGTACTCCTTAGCTGATCGCGAATAGTTGATGGCGAATAAAAATGCTACACTGATAAAAATAACTAATAATAAACTTAAAAAGTAATCTCATGACTGCTTCTTCATCTGAAACGCTATTAGCGCAAGCACAACAAGTATGCAAAAAAAAAGGCGCTCGCTTTACCAAAGTACGTGAACAAGTATTTGTATTACTAGCAAAACATAAAGGTGCTGTTGGTGCCTATGATTTATTAGCTCAGCTTAAAGAAGTTGATAGCGCAGCTAAACCAGCAACAATATATCGCGCATTAGACTTTTTATCTAAACAAGGTTTTGTGCATAAAATAGAGTCTATTAATGCCTTTGTTATGTGTCATCATTTTGGTGATTGTGATCACCCTGTGCAATTGCTCATTTGTGACCAATGCGGTCATGTTGAAGAAATCCAATCAAATAATTTTGATTTAGCACTTCGTTCGATGGCTGATACTAATGGTTTCACTATTAGTCATCAAATTGTTGAAGCTCACGGCCATTGTAGGGCTTGTAATGAATAATTGTGGCATATAAGAAAATTTAATGAAAAAAAACACCTTGATCACTATAATTCAATTAACACGAAGTGCAGGAATTTTATTACTTTTTTTATATTTAGGTAAAGCCATTCAATTTATAAGTCATTTACCCATTCCTGGTAGTATTTTTGGCTTACTATTGTTATTTTTAGGGTT
>Ga0105358_10000927_pt1 | contig 15354 bp, 17 predicted proteins | sample GOMGulsemesocosm_5_FD_83509 | JGI IMG/M metagenome (GOLD analysis project Ga0105358, IMG submission 83509) | Methane-oxidizing microbial communities from mesocosms in the Gulf of Mexico - GOM15C Gulf of Mexico | ecosystem: Environmental > Aquatic > Marine > Cold seeps | place: Gulf of Mexico... | reverse complement strand
GTTAATTCAATTTCAATAATATCATCATTTAAAAGTTTATAATTAAGTAATTCTTTTCCTATTATTAATTCACCAATAGAATCATCTAATTCTAAAATACCATCGTTTAATTTTGCAAGTCCTAGTTCAGTTGATGAACAAATCATTCCATTTGATTCAACACCTCTAAGTTTTGCCTTTTTTATTTTAAAATCTGCAGATAATTCACATCCTACAGTTGCTACTGGCACAAATTGTCCTGCATCAACATTTTTTGCTCCACAAACAATTTGAACCGTTTCCGTCCCAATATCTACTTGACAAATATTTAATTTATCAGCATCAGGATGTTTAACTTTTTCTAAAACTTTTCCTACTACAATATTTGCTGCAATAGAAACTTGTTCTAAACTATCCACTTCTAATCCAATAGAGTTTAATGTTTTACAAATATCATCACTAGATATATCTTTTATGTCAATAAATTCTTCTATCCATGTTCTTGTAATAATCATTTAAATTGTCCTAATAGTCTTGTATCACTTTCAAATAGTGATCTTAAATCTCCAATATTATGGATAAGCATTGCAAATCTTTCTACACCTAAACCAAATGCATATCCAGATTTATTCTCATATCCAACTGCTTTAAATACGTTTTGGTCAACTACTCCACAACCTAATACTTCAAGCCATCCTGTATGTGAACAAACTCTACATCCTTCACCTTTACAAAATACACATGAAATATCTACTTCAGCTGATGGTTCTGTGAAAGGGAAAAATGATGGTCTAAATCTAACTTCAACATCACCAAACATATGTTGTAAGAATTCAACTAATACATGCTTTAAATTTGCAAATGAAATTTTATCTGCATCATCTACAACTAATGCTTCAATCTGATGAAACATAGGAGTATGTGTAATATCAAAATCTCTTCTAAATACTGTTCCTGGTGCTATCATTCTAATAGGAGTATCTTGTTTTAGCATTGTTCTAATTTGAACAGGAGATGTATGTGTTCTTAGAAGTGTGTAATCTTTATTATAAAAAGTATCTTGCATATCACGTGCAGGGTGATATTTTGGTAAGTTTAAAGCTTCAAAGTTATGAAAATCATCTTCCACTAAAGGACCTTCTTCAACTGCAAAATTTAAATTCTGAAAATAAGTTACTATTCTATCCATAGTTTCAACAACGGGATGTGTAGCTCCACTAGACAATTCATTATTAAATTTTGTAACATCAATTTTTTCATTTTCTAGTTTTTTGTTTAATGCAAGTTTGTCTAATATAACTTTTCTATCCTCAATTGCACTTGTAACTTTTACTTTTTGTTCATTCAAATTTTGAGCAAATGCTTTTTTCTCTTCATTTGGAATACTTTTCATTTTTGCAAACTCTAAAGTTAAAATACCTTTTTTACCTAATGTGTCAATTCTAAGGTTTTCTAACTCTTCAAGAGAGGCTGCAATGTTTATTTTTTCAATCAACTCTGTCACTTACATCTCCTATTTTTTTAAGAACAATTATATAATCATTTTATTTGTTCTATTTCTATATTCTTGCGATTATACTTAAAGATTTATTAGAGTTTGGTTATAATAATTTACGATTCAAATTCAAGGAAAAACAATGTGCATATTTTGTAAAATAGTTAAGGGTGAAATACCAAATCAAACTGTATTAGAAGATGAAAACTTTCTGGCATTTAACGACATAAACCCTTCAAAAAAAATCCATGTTTTAATTATCCCAAAAGAACATTATGATTCCTTTGATGTTATACCCCCAAAAGTTATGGGAAATATGACAGACTTTATTCATAAAGTGGCTTTAAAACTAGATATTAGAAAAGATGGATATAGATTAATTACAAATATTGGTGATGATGGAGGACAAGAAGTTCATCATTTACATTTTCATTTATTAGGTGGAGAACCAGTAGGGCGATTAGTTAGATAGTAAACTTGTAGTTCTTATAAACTACAAGTTTAAGGTTTTACTTAGCTTCTTCGAAAGAACCTAAAGCCATAATTTTTTCATATTTCTTTTGATATCTTTGCGCAGGTGTTAATTGTTTTAATTCATTAATAGTATTAATGAAATATCCACCTAAAGCTTTTATAGCTTCATCTTTTTGTCTATGGGCACCAATTAATGGTTCATTTATTATGTCATCTACTAAATTTAACTCTTTTAAATTATCAGAAGTGATTCTTAATGCATTTGCTGCTGTTTCGACTTTTGTAGGGTCATTCCATAAAATTGCAGAACAACCTTCTGGTGAGATTACTGCATAAATTGAGTATCTCATCATTGCTAATTTATCTGCAACTGAAATTGCTAAAGCTCCACCAGAACCACCTTCTCCAATTACAATTGATACTGTAGGAGTTGTTAAGTCAGCAAATTCATATAAGTTTCTAGCAATCGCTTCACTTTGATTTCTTTCTTCAGCACCAAGTCCTGGATAAGCACCTGGAGTGTCTACTAGCATAAGAATAGGAATCTGAAACTTTTCTGCCATTTTTGCAGCTCTTAAAGCTTTTCTATATCCTTCAGGATTTGGCATACCAAAGTTTCTATATAGCTTATCTTTAGTTCCTCTTCCTTTTTGTTCGCCAATAACCATAACTTTTTGATCACCAATGTATCCTAAGAAACAAACTATAGCTTTATCATCAACATAGTGTCTATCACCATGGATTTCGTATGCATCAGTTAATAACCCGTTAATATAATCCATAGCATAAGGACGATCAGGATGTCTTGCTAATTGAAGTTTTTGATAATCACTTAAATTCTTAAAAGTTTTTTCAACTTCTTTTTCAAGTTTTTTTTCTAAGATTTCAACAGCATGTTCATCTGCTTTAGTTCTTGCAACTATGATATCTTCTTCTATTTTTTTAATTTTATCTTCAAATTCTAAGTAAGTTGCCAAGTTTTCCCCTTTTAGATTAAAAAAAAAGAGCTAGTAATTACTAACTCTTTTTAAATTTAATTATAGTTTATTTTATGCTTCAAATTTTTTAAAAATTACAGAACCATTAGTTCCACCAAAACCAAAGTTATTACTCATAACTGTAGTTAATTCTGCTTTTCTTGCAGTATTTGGAACATAATCTAATTTACATTCTGGATCTTGATTTTCAATATTAATTGTTGGAGGAATGATTCCTTCATTTAGTGATTTAATTGCGAAGATTGCTTCAATTGCACCAGCAGCTCCTAAACAATGTCCAATTTGACCTTTTGTTGAAGTTACTGGGGGACAATTTTCTAATCCATTAAATGCAGCTTCAATTGCTTTTGATTCATTAACATCACCTACAGGTGTTGAAGTACCATGTGAGTTAACATAATCAATTTTAACATCTTCTCCTAAATGAGCAGATGCCATTGCAAGTGCAGCATTCATAGATCTTAATGGACCGTCCATTACAGGAGCGGTAATATGATTAGCATCACCTGATTCTCCAAATCCAATAATTTCACAGTAAATTTTAGCTCCTCTATCAAGTGCTGAATCTAAAGTCTCAATTACAAGTGCTCCAGCACCTTCACCCATTACAAAACCATCTCTATTTGTATCAAATGGTCTTGATGCAGTTTTAGGAGAATCATTTCTAGTTGATAATGCTTTCATAGCAGCAAAGCCACCCATTCCAGCACCACATATAGCACTTTCGGCACCTACAACTAATATTCTATCCGCACCATTAATTGCAATGGTTTTTACTGCATCATTTATTGCATGTGTTGACGCAGCACAAGCAGTTACATGAGATAATGATGGACCTTTTAATCCATGTGCAATTGAAATAAATCCACTTAACATGTTTACTAAAGATGAAGGAATAAAGAATGGTGAGATTCTCTTAGGACCTCTTTTATCACATACAACTGAGTTTTTTTCAATTGTAGATAATCCACCAATACCAGATGCAGAAATAATTCCAAATCTATCAGCAATATTTGCATCAACTTTCCCATCTTCTCCAGCTAAACCAGAATCAAACATTGCTTCATGTGCTGCTTTAATCCCTAATTGAATAAATCTATCAGCTTTTTTTACTTCTTTTTTATCCATTACTGTTGTAGGATCAAAATCTTTAACTTCTCCAGCAATTTTTACTGGGAACTGCTCAATATCAAATATTGTGATCGTATCAATTCCACATTCTCCAGCAACTACAGCTTTAAATGAATCTTCAACATTATGTCCAATTGAATTAATAGTTCCTAGTCCTGTTATAACTACTCTTTTCATTAAATATACTCCGTCTAATTAATTATTAATTTATTTAAATTATTCAATTTTTATATTAAAAAACTCAATAAGTTAAATTAAAAAATAGAATACTCGTTTCCAAGTATCCTATTTTACTGCGTTAAAATTACGCGTTATTTTCGATGTATTTTAAAGCATCTGATACTGTTAAAATACCTTCTGCATCTTCATCAGGGATTTCTATATCAAACTTTTCTTCTAAAGCCATAACTAATTCAACAACGTCTAGTGAATCTGCACCTAAATCTTCAATGAATTTTGAATCTTCTTTTACTTCTGCCGCATCACAATCTAATTGCTCAACTACAACTTCTATTACATCTTCTAATAATGCCATATTTAATTCCTTATATATAATTGTCTTAGTATTATAACAAAAAAGATTTTAAAAAGTCTTTTAAATTATAATATTTTTACTACGTAAATTTAATTATACGTATAATCCACCATTTACTTTTAAAATTTCACCTGTAATATAAGATGAATGATCACTTAAAAGAAAAGCTACTGCATCCGCAATTTCGCTTGGCTGACCAAATCTAGATAATGGAATATTTTTTTCATATTCAGCTTTAACTTCATCTTTTAATTCATGAGTCATATCTGTTTGAATAAATCCTGGAGTTACAGCATTGTATCTAATACCCCGAGCTGCTGCTTCTTTTGCAAAAGCTTTAGTCATAGCATTTACTCCACCTTTAGATGCGGCATAATTTGTTTGACCTGGATTTCCCATTTCTCCAACAATTGAAGAAATATTTACAATAGAACCAAATCTTTTTTTACCCATAAATTTTAGTGATGCTTTACATCCAATAAATGTAGATGTTAAGTTTGCAGAAATTACATCGTTAAAATCATCAACAGACATTCTTAATGCTAATTTATCTTTTGTAATTCCAGCATTATTTACTAAATAAGACAATTCACCATCTGCATCTACAATTGTTTTAATAGCTGCAACAAATTCTTCTTCATTTGTTACATCAGCTTTTACAATTGCAGCTTTCCCACCTGCAGTTTCAATTTCTTCTTTAATTTTTTCAGCAGCTTGGGCTCCGCTTCTATAATTTATCCATACTTTTAATCCATATGTAGCTAATGTTTTAGCAATTTGTGCACCAATTCCTCTACTTGCACCAGTTACTAATACGTTTGACCCTGTAAAATTCATTTTTATCCTTTATTAAAATTTAATTCTTATAAGATTATTCTTACATAATGGCATATTATAGCTATACGCCCCTTTTATTATCCCAAACTCGTATATGTAATCTATCACAATATTTATATCCATAATCAATTGCCATTTGTATTACTTTTTCACAATTTTCATTTATGATAGCTACTGTATCACCTAAAGGCATTAAATATACTTCAACTTCTGGGATATTTTTTAAAATAATTTGAATTTCCTCTTTTGCTTCATTTAATAAATTTATATCAATTACAAACTTTAAATAAGAGTTTTTTGTATTTGTTAAAATTTTATTTAAAGTTTCATAATTTACTCTTTTTTTTAATGATTCAAGTGAATTACTTAGTTTTACGCTCATTGAAAAAATAATTTCTTTTTGATATTCATGTGTAAAGTTAAGATCTAAAGAAGCATTTGTTTCAACAGTTACTTGATGGCCAGCATTAACATAATACTCTAAGAGCTTTTGAAATTCTACTTTATTCCAATATAAAAGAGGTTCTCCACCAGTTATAACAATATCCATTTTATAAATATTTGAAGATTCTTTTGTTAGTTTATTAACTTCTTTTACAATTTCTTCATAAGATTTGTATTTTACCCATGAATCTTTAAACTCTTTATCAACTGCATAAAACGAATCACATCCACATTTTTTAATTCCACTTGGCGTTTCATATTCAACATCAAAACCAACACAATTAAAATTGCATTTTCCAAATCTGATAAAAATAGAAGGTGTACCAACTAGTTTCCCTTCACCTTGAATAGTTGGTCCAAATATTTCATTTATCTCAAGCATAAAAAGTACTTTTGCTTTTTGGTGTTTCTAAGAACTCTATATGAGAAACTTTTACATTTAATTTACTCATTTTCTTTTGAACAATTTTTAAAAACCATGCTGATAGATTCTCACTAGTAGGAATAAAATCAACTACTATATAACCTTCATAAAGTTCTTTTAAATGTATTGGTTCGTTTATGAATTTATTTAAGTCAATTATTGAATAACCTTCATTAAAGTGAATTAATTCACTCTTGGATACATTAGGAATTAATGTTTCAAAAAGAGGGTCATTTATATCTAAAATAAATTTGTGATCAAGTACATCATCTATAAACACTTTAAACCAATTTAAATGTTTAAAGTCTGTAACCATTCCATCTTTTAATTTTGTGGCTTCTAAATAAACTAATATTTTCCCTTGATGTCCATGTAGATGTCTACATTTAAGACAAGAGTCTAACGAGAACTCAGGGTTTAATGTTTGTGACCAAACTCTATGTCCGTAACAAAAATCGAATTCTTTTGATATTTTCCAGTGCATGATTAAACTTTATAAGGGATTGGATCTTCTATTGAAGCTAGTTTAAATCCATTTAATCTAAGTCTACATGAATCACAAACACCACATGCATATTCACTTTCTTTATAACATGACCATGTATGCCTCAATGGAACAGATAATTCTTCTGCATACTGTACAATCTCTTTTTTACTTAAGTGTACTAAAGGAGTAAGAATCTCAATGTTTGTTGTCTCTTTAGTCCCTTGGTTAATCGCTTTTGTAATATCATTTATAAATTCATCAGTACAATCAGGATACCCAGAACTATCTTCTTGCACAACACCAATATACATAGCTTCTGCTTCTTCTTTTTCTGCAATTGCAGCAGTTATTGAAAGAAAGATACCATTTCTAAATGGCACATAAGTTATTGGAACTCCACATTCAATACCATCAATAGGAACATCAATACTAGAATCAGTTAATGCAGAAGCTCCAATTTGTGTAAAAAAAGGAATGTCTATTTCATATTTATTTGTTATTTCTAAATCATTACAGATATCTCTGAATGCTTTTAATTCTCTTTGTTCTGTTCTTTGTCCATAATTAAAATGTACAGCAATTATCTCATAACCATCTTTTTTTGCTATATATGAAGATAAAGTAGAATCCATACCTCCACTTAAAATACATATTGCTTTTTTTTTCTCAAGCATAACTTGGTCGCTCTTAGCTGTTAATTTCTTACTCATTCGTTAAAAAGTCCTTTTTTTCTTTACTAAAGAATTTCCAATTTATTGGTAATATTTTTACAGCTGAATTTTTTGCTAAGCATTCAACCTTATCATCTAATACTATTAAAGAATTACATTGAGCTAAAACAGATACCATACCAGGAGATCTTTTTTTACATATATTAAATGACGAGCCATCAAATATTCCAGGAATAACAGTTATTCTTCCTTTTCTTATTCTAAACTCTTCATTAATTTTTGTCTCTATAAAAGATGGATTAATTTCCTTTGAACCTAATAATTTTTGAATTATTATTTTTCCAAATAGTTCAAAGATTAAGGCAGATGCAAGTGGATTTCCAGGAAGGTTTAAAACAAGTGTATTATCAATTTTTCCAAATATAGTAGGTTTACCAGGTTTTATTTTTATTCCATCAATTAATGTGTCAAAGTTTAATTCATTGAAAGCATCTTTTGTAAAATCTGCATCTCCAACTGATACTCCTCCTGATGTAATAATTAAATCAGCATCAAGTGAATTTAATACCAATCTTTTTATATCTTCAATAGTATCTTTAGCTTGTCCTATAAATGTTACTTGACATCCTAGTTCTTTAGCTCGTGCTATTAAACTGGGTGTATTTGAATTATATATTTGGTGATCTTCTATTTTTTCATAATGAAGTTTTAATTCTTCTCCACTTGAAAATATAACTACTTTAGGTTTCTTATAAACTTTAATATGAGAAATCCCTTGACTAGCTAGAAGAGTAATCTTTGCAAAATTTAACTCATCCCCAATATCAATTAGTTTATCATCTATTTTTATATCTTCACCAATAAATCGTATATGTTGAAATTCTTTTACATTTTCTATTATTTTTATTTTTTCATCATTTGTAGTTTGTGTATCTTCTTTTGGAATAATTGCTGTAGTATTTTTAGGTACTCTTGCCCCTGTCATTATTGTAATACAAGTATTTTCTATTAACATTGTATGATTGTTATCACCTGCAAAAATTGTATCTATAATTTTTAATTCATTATTTCTATCATTATAGTTAATTGCATAGCCATCCATTGCAGAATTATTAAATTTTGGTAGTGAACTTGTTGCAATAACTTCTTGAGCACAAATTCTATTTTGAGCGTCTTCAATAGCGATAATTTCGAATTTTAACTTGAGCTTGATATTTGAAATAATATCTATAGCAGCATCTACACTAATAGCCATTTTATTCCTTTGATTTATTTAAGATAAAAACTTATGACAAGTTAGATATAATAGCGAAAATTTTTAAAAGTGAGATAAACAATAATGGAATTAATGCAAAGCGCAATTGATACACACGTCTATGTAATATATTTTTTTCTAGCAATAATGTTATTTAATCTATATTCAGTAATTACACAAAAAGAGTTTATTAAATTAGCTAAAAGGCTAAAAACAATGACTCCTTTATACCATTTAACAAATGCCGTGGTGATTTATACAGGAACAATAGTTGCATTTTATGCCCAAGTGATGAGTATTACAATATTTTTAATGATACCAGCTGCTATCTTTTTATTAGTAATTGAAATTAAAAGATATAAGAAAATGAGAGTAATTAAATTTGCTGATATTAAAGCTCAAGATGAATTTTATGCGTATGCAAGAAAAATTTATATAATTGAGATTTCTGTTATCGTTTCTATTTATATTATAAGTAAAGTATTTTAATGCAATTTACTTATGATATTAATTGTGGAGCTAAAATCTTAGAAATAAGTGAAGATACATATAAATATTTAATAAAAGCAAGAAGACATAAAATAGATGATGAAATTTATTTTAGAAATTTAAATGACAATTTAATATATTTATATAAACTTATATCTATTTCAAGAAGATCTGCAATTTTTACATTAGTAAGTAGTGAAGAAAAAGTAGTTGAGAATAAAAATAATTTACATTTGGGTTGGTGTTTAGTTGATCCAAAAACTGTTGAAAAATATTTAGCTTCATTAAATGAATTAGGTGTTAGTAAAATTACATTTATCTTTTGTGAATATTCTCAAAAGAATTTTAAACTAAATATTGAAAAGCTAGAAAAAATACTTATTAATTCTTCTTCTCAATGTGGAAGATCAAGTATTATAAAAATTGAAACTAGTACAAGTTTAGAAGAATTTTTAAAAGAAAATGATGATACATATTTCTTAGATTTCTCAACAACTTTTATTGATGAGAAAAAAGATGATATTAAAACTTTAGTTATTGGATGTGAGGGTGGTTTTTCAAAAGTTGAAAGGTTTACTTTTAATAAAGATAATATTGTAGGATTTAATTCTTCTTTAATATTAAGAAGTGAAACTGCAATTATAAGTGCTAGTTCAAAAATACTGATTTAGAATAATATTTTTTACTTAAAAAAAAGCTTAGAAATTAATTTCTAAGCTTTTTTTATATCTTATAAAAAGAAGTTCTAGTGAACTTCTCTCCATTTAGAGTTTTTCCAAAGGAAGGCAAATATAGCAAAAATTACCATATAAATTAAGAATTTAGGTCCTAATTCTTCTCTTTGTTCTTTACTGCTATCACCAACTTCTTCAAGATAAGTAACAACTTGTGCTTGAGAATCTTCAGTTAATCCAACTCTAGGCATTGCTGTACCTTCAAGGTGTTTTTGAGGATTATTAATAAATGTTTCTAAGTATCCATGACCTCTAGATTTAATATATTGAGATAAATCTGGTGGGATTTTACCCATGTAATCTTTAATATTTTCATCAGGAGTAAATGCTGCCATTGTGCCTTTTTGCATATCAGCATATTTAATAGCATGACATCTTTGACAAGCATCAACAAATACTTCTTTATTTGTCATTTCTTTTGGAGCAATAGATTGTAAATATGCTACCATATCTGCAATTTCTTGAGCTTGCATCCAAGAATAACCTGGCATTGGATGAGCACGTCCATCTGTAAACTTATGTGAAACATCAGACGCTTTTGCAGGATTTTTAATAAATGCAGCTAAATAGTCAGCATTATATAATTTCCCAGCAGATCCTAAATCAGGTGGTGTAACACCATAAGCTCCTGCAGAACTTGCATTATCCATAACTTCAGGGAATCCCTTAGTTTTTATTGAGTGACAAGCAGTACAGTTAGCAGTTACAAGAGCTTCACCAGCTGTTGCATCTCCTTTTGTACCTTTTAATCCATCAACATCAGTAAATTTAAAATCTGCTTCAGCAACGTGTGGGTGCATTTGAGAGTGAGCGAATGGCTCAACTCCCCAGTAAGTAATAAGTGTTAAAGCTACTACTACTGCTAGTACTTTTAATTCTCTCATTATAATGACCCTCTTCTTTTTGCGTCAATTTTTGTAACAATTGGTAAAACCAAGAATATTACAATAAATGCTACGGCGGCAAAGAATCCAACCCATGCATTTGTACCTGTAGGAGGTAATTTTCCATACACAGTTAATACAATTAAATCTGCTAATAAAACCCAGAACCAGATAAAGAATAATGGTCTTTGATGAGCAGGTAAAATAGCAGGATCTCTATCTAGCCATGGTAATACAAGGAAAATACCATTTGCAAATGCAAATGCAATTAATCCAATATCAAATGCTTTAAATCCAGCAATATCAAAGAAGAAACCTCTTAATACTTCATAAGACCATAAGAAATACCACTCAGGATAAATATGTGCAGGTGTAACCATATTATCAGCAGGATCAAAGTTAACTGGATCCATTGCAAAATTATAATGGAAGAATACAAGATAGAAATAGAATATTAAGAAAATACCTAATACGGCTAAATCTTTAGAAATAAATACAGGCCAGAAAGGAATAACTTTTGACTCTTTTTTATTTCCTGCTAAATATTTTTCAGCTTCTTCATCAAAATCAAATTCTTCAGAAGATTGATTATTAACATGAGGAATTCTTAATGTATAGAAGTGCAATCCAATAATACCCATAATAGTAACAGGTAATAAGAATACGTGTAACATGAAGAATCTAGTTAATGTAGCATCGGCCACATTAAAGTCACCTCTAATCCATACAACTAAAGCATCACCAATTACAGGAACTCCACCAAAAAGGTTTGTAATAACCATAGCAGCCCAGTAAGACATTTGTCCCCATGGTAACATATATCCAGAGAATCCAGCAGCAGAGAATGTCATGAATAATAACATACCTGAAATCCAAATCATTTCTCTACCTTGTTTATAAGAACCATAGTAGATTCCTGTAAACATGTGAATATAAATAATTAAGAAAATTACAGAAGCTGCAACACCATGCATATGTCTAAATAACCAACCAAATGCAACTTCTTGCATAATTGTGTAGTTAACAGAATCAAATGCTAAACCAATATCTGGCTTGTAGTACATCATTAAGAAAATACCAGAGATGATTAAGATACCAAAAGTAGTAGCTAATAAAACACCCATTGCCCATAAGAAGTTAATATCTTTTGGAATCCAATATTCAGTCATCATAACTTTATTGAATGTTGTTGTATTTAATCTTTGGTCTAACCATTCGCCAACAGAATTAGCTTTTTCGAATTTTGCCATTGATTACTCCTTATGCCATCATCGCAGCAGCGATTTTTTTGAATTCAGGACCTTCTTCACCTAAAGTGATAGATGTTCCTTTTACACTAAACGGAGGTAAATCAAGAGGTCTTGGAGGTGGTCCAAAAGTTTGAGTTGCATTTGCATCAAACTCTCCCCCATGACATGCACATTTCCATTTATCTTTCTTCCATGCAGGAATACATCCTAAGTGAGTACATAATCCAATTGCAACAGTAAATCTGTCAGAACCGATAATTAAATCTCTAGGAGCTTCTCCCATAGCAGCAGTTTTCTTAAGTAAGAAAATTGGCTTTCCTCTCCATTCAACAGTAACAGGATTTCCAGCTTTTAAACCAGAAAGTTCAACATCAGTAAACCCCCCAGCTAAAACGCTTGGAAGTGGATCCCATGCTTGTTTCATACCAACAAGTGACGCAGCACCACCTACTGCAGCAACTGCAGCAAATGAATAACCAAGAAAATCTCGTCTATTAGTTTCATTAGACATATTTGGCTTCCTTTTTTTTAAATTAAAATCCATTGATTATATTGTGTTTTCTCTTAAAATAAATTGACTTGTGTCACTAATTGTTATGTTGATGCTAATAATTGAGAAATATATACACAAAATGAAGATAATGCGTATTTTTGTCAATTATTAGAGTCTCTTATGATTCTCTAATAAATTTAACAATTTCAGATTCAATATCTTCTTTATCAATAATTGAATCATGATTTATTTTTGAGTTAAATAAGTCTTTAATACTTTGAGGTAAATGTGCATTGTATTTTGATGAAATTTCATCAAGTGCGTCTTTATCAATGTATTTTATGTCATTTTGATTTAGTGAATTCAACACAGTAGGAGAGAATTTTGTCCACTCAGCAGTTGAATAAATTACCGTTTTTAAATCTTTTTCTTTTAAATTTTCATATGCTTTTATGCATGTAGCAGTATGTGGATCCATTAAATATCCATCATCTAAAAATTCTTTAATCACTTTTTGAGCATAAGAATCATCTGAATTAATTGCTGAAAATTCTTCTTGAAGTTTTAATGTTTCATTTTTACTCATTGTAAAGATATTATTTTCATTTAAATCTTCTAATAATTCTTTTGTTCTTTTTTCACCATATAGTGAATACATAACTCTTTCAATATTAGATGATTTTAAAATATCCATAGCAGGAGAAGTTGTTAGTTTTAATTCTTTGCCTCTAATATCGTAAATACCTGTATTAATCCATTGAGTTAATATATTATTTTCATTTGAAGCTACTAAGAATTTTTCAACTGGAACACCCATTGCTTTTGCATAAAACGCACCTAGTACATTTCCAAAGTTTCCTGAAGGTACTACTAAATAGATTTTTTCATCCATTTTGATTTCTTCTTGTTTAAGTAATTGAATATATGACCAAAAGTGGTAAATTATTTGAAAAATAATTCTTCCAAAATTTACAGAGTTTGCAGCAGATAATTTAATTCCATCTCTTTGCAGTTCTTCTTTAAAACTTTTTGATGCAAGTAATTTTTTTAATGCTGATTGTGCATCATCAAAGTTCCCTTTGATTCCAATTACTTTTAGATTATCTCCATCTTCACAAACCATTTGTAATCTTTGAACATCAGATGTCCCTCCATCTGGATACAAACAAGCTACTTGAATATTTTCTTTATTTCTAAAAGTATTTAAAGCTGCTGGTCCTGTATCTCCAGAAGTTGCTGCTAAAATTAGATAATTCTCATTTCTTTTTTTTGCAATTGAAGAAAGAATTGATCCAAAAGGTTGTAATGCCATATCTTTAAAAGCCCGTGTTGGTCCATGATATTGTTCATGTACAAATAAGTCATCTTTTACTTTTACTACAGGACAAGGATTTGAAGCATCATCAAAATTATCATATAGACTAAGAGCTTTATTTATCTCGTCTTCGTCAATATCAATTTTAAAAGCTTTTAAAATATCATATGCTAATTCTTTATAAGTTTTGTCAATATGATTTTTTAGAAAATCTTTTTCTAAAGAAGGTAATTCCTTTGGTACATATAATCCACCAAATGAAGCACTAGGATTTAGTATAGCTTCACTAAATGTTACTTCTTTTGCTTTTATACCATCATTTCCTCTTGTTTCAATAAAATTCATAATTATATTCCTTAAAATTGTCCCAATTTGAAGGGACCTTTATTTTCTAATTTCTTTTAACAATGGAAGTAAATTCCATTTAAAGAAACAAACTCTAAAGAGAGTAACGAGTTACTCTTTAAAATTTAGTTGTTTAATAATTTATCAAGATCTATTCCGTTATTTGGATTATCTCTTTTTAAAAATTGTGATCCAATACCATCGCTTGTAAACAATTCTAGTAAAATTGAGTGTTCAACTCTTCCATCTATAATATGAGCTTTATTAACTCCATCATGTATTGCATCAATGCATGCATCAACTTTAGGAATCATACCACCTGCAATTGTTCCATCAGCTTTATATTTTTCAACATCTGCTTTATCTAAAGATGTAAGTAGAGTTCCTTCTTTATTTAGAACTCCAATCGTATCTGTTAAAAATAAAACTTTTTGAGCCTTAACTGCAGCTGCTACTTTAGAAGCTGCAAAGTCAGCATTTATATTAAATCCTGGATGTGAAGGTTCTGCACTATCTGCAATTGGAGCAATTACAGGTATAAATCCTTCTTTTAAAAGATTATTTATAAGTTCACCATTAACTTCAGTAATTTCACCTGTATATCCAAACTTACCACCATCTTTTGGCTTCGCATTAATTATTGCAGAATCTTTTCCAGAAATACCAATGGCTTTGGCACCATGGTGATTTAGTAAGGAAGTTAAGTTTTTATTAATTTCACCTGATAAAACCATTTCAACTACTCTCATAGTCTCTTTTGAAGTAACTCTATGTCCATCAACAAATTCTGATTTAATTTCTAATTTTTCTAATAATTCAGAAATTCGTGCACCTCCACCATGTATAATTACAGGTTTTATTCCAACAAGTGAAAGAAGAACAATATCTTCTGCAAATTTCTCTTGTAATTTAGTACTAGTTTGTGCTGAACCACCATATTTAATTACAATTGTTTTTCCATAAAATTTTTTGATATAAGGAATTGCATCAAGTAGAATCTGAACTTTTTGATGTTTTTTTTGCATATAATATTTCCTATAAATGTTTTTTAGAAGTAGTGATTATATCTAAAGTTATCTTAATGAGAAAAAAGAGATAATAATCTAATTAGTCT
>Ga0105358_10000926_pt1 | contig 15360 bp, 14 predicted proteins | sample GOMGulsemesocosm_5_FD_83509 | JGI IMG/M metagenome (GOLD analysis project Ga0105358, IMG submission 83509) | Methane-oxidizing microbial communities from mesocosms in the Gulf of Mexico - GOM15C Gulf of Mexico | ecosystem: Environmental > Aquatic > Marine > Cold seeps | place: Gulf of Mexico... | reverse complement strand
GATGTATTAGGTGAAGCGCAACGTTTGGTAAAAGCGGGTGTTAAAGAGTTATTGGTTATTTCACAAGATACCTCTGCTTACGGTGTGGATGTTAAGCATAAACTTGATTTTTACGAAGGCATGCCCGTTAAAACCCACATGCAACAGTTATGTGAGGAGTTGGCGAAGCAGGGAGTTTGGATACGTTTACATTATGTATACCCATATCCGCATGTTGATAAAATTATTCCTTTAATGGCAGAAGGTAAAATATTACCGTATTTAGATATTCCTTTTCAACATGCTAATAAACGTATTCTAAAATTAATGAAACGTCCTGGTAGCTCAGACCGAGTATTAGAGCGCATTGCAAAATGGCGTGAGGTTTGTCCTGAATTGGTTATCCGTTCAACCTTTATTGTTGGCTTTCCGGGTGAAACTGAAGAAGAGTTTGAAGAGTTATTAGACTTTTTAGAAGAAGCGAAATTAGACCGTGTAGGCTGTTTTAAATATTCACCTGTTGAAGGTGCAACGGCTAATGCTTTACCTGATCATGTTTCAGATGAAGTGATGGAAGACAGGCTGCAACGGTTTATGGCAGTACAAGCGAAAATCAGTAGCGACAAATTACAAGCGCGTATCGGCCAAGAATATCTAATTTTAATTGATGAAGTCAATTCGCTTGGTGCGGTAGGGCGCTCTTATGCAGATGCACCTGAGGTTGATGGCAAAGTTTATTTGTCTGATGATTTTGATGCAAAGCCGGGCGATCTACTTTGGGTACAAATAATTCATGCCGATGAACATGATGTTTGGGGCGTTAGAGTAGAAGATTAGTTGGCTTAAACAGGCTTCACTATTCAGGCTAAGTCTTCTCTATTAATACTAAGCAATAATTTTAGATTATTGCTTAGTATTATATCAATAAGCCTTGAACTACTAATACTTTTAGAAATTCAAGATCATGTATGTTTTACCTAATTACATGTAAAGTATAGTGTTATCTTTATTCTATATAGTAGCACCAATCCTGATTTGTTATTCTTTCAGGGCAATATCAAAAGATATTTTAGTGTAGCTATGCAGATTATTGCGATAGAACAATAATAGCTTCACTGATATCAAATTTCAAAAGCAATGTTAAAAAATCTATGATAGATTAATTTTACATTTACAGGGTTTATCTTAAATATACATTAAATTTAGTTAGTTAGTTAAGGAAGGGATTTTAAATTCACATGTCAAATAGAAAACAAATATTATTGGTAGATGAAGAAGTAATAATGGAAGAGGAAGAGTTTATCGTCAGTAAAACTGATTTACGCGGCAATCTTATTTACGCAAATAGAACTTTTATGCGCATAGCTTTGTACCCTGAAAATAAATTATTGGGACAACCTCACAGTATTATGCGTCATCCTGATATGCCCAAAGGGGTTTTTAAACTGCTTTGGCAAACAATTAAGAAAGGGGATGAGTTTTTTGGTTTTGTTAAAAATATTTGTAGTGATGGTCGTTACTATTGGGTTTTTGCTAATGTAACACCTGCTTATGATCAACAGAATAGGCCTGTAGGATATTTATCAGTGCGTCGAAAACCACCCCTGTCAGCCATTAACGTTATTAAACCTATTTATCAAAAAATGTTACAAATTGAGCGTTCTGAAAACTCAGATAAAGTAGCTGAACAAAAATCAATTGCGTACCTACAAAGCGAGCTAGATAAATTACAGCTGAATTATCAACAATTTGTTATTAATCTTTTCAATGCTAAATAACAAGGAGAGTTTATATGACTAACCATTCTACTACTAGAACTGATAATAAAAATAAAACCTATGCCAATATTCCGCTTTTAAAAACACGCATATCATTTGTTTCTTTAACCTTAATTGTTGTCGCTATTGTTGTGTTAGCCTCTACTTTATTTGAGCATGGTTTAGATTGGGGGAGGTATGCAGGTGATTGGGTGATGTTAATCTCTTCCATTATTCTTTTATTCACGGCACATAAAGTTCACTTTGGTTTTTCTACATATTTAACCACTATAAGTAAAATTAATGACGTGTTAATCGTAGCAAATAAAGGTGAGTATCATAGTAGAATCACCAACACAAAAGGACTAGGTGAGGTTGGTAAAGTTGCTTGGGAACTGAATGAATTATTTGATATTTTAGAAAATTACTTTAATGAGGTAAATACCTGTTTTAAGTATGTATCACAAAACCAATTCGACAGGCCTACATTCCCAACAGCACTACCTGGTTCATTAAAGCTATCACTTGAGCATATTAATAAGTCATTATCTGCAATGGAAAATAATGTGGTTTTTATTTCTAAAAATGCACTAACAAGTGATTTGTACGCTTTAAATACTAATCACCTATTAGATGATTTAAAATCGAGTCAAGTTGATTTAAGTAAAATAAATGATGAAATAAGTCAAGTTGAAGTGTTAGCCAAAGGTAATGAAGTATCGGCAAAAGAAAGTAATTTAGCGGTAGATAACATTAATAAGTCATTAAACACAATCAGTCAAAATGTTGGTGCTGTTTCAGGAGTTGTTTCAGGTTTAAATGAAGATAGCATTAAAATCTCGATGGCATTATCCACCATTATTGGTATTGCAGATCAAACTAACCTTTTAGCTTTAAATGCAGCAATTGAAGCTGCTAGAGCAGGGGAACATGGTAGAGGTTTTGCGGTTGTGGCTGATGAAGTGAAAGCTTTATCTGTAGGAACCAAAGAAACGGCAAATGAAATATCAGGAATAATTTCGTCTTTTGCGCAACGCGTTAAAGAAATTACTCAACAATCAGAGCAATCTATCATTTTAACAAATAATGCCACAATGTTGATTGATGATATTCATCAAAATATTGATACGTTATTAAAGTCATCCATTAAAACAAGTGAACTTGTTAGTGTTGCAAGAAACCAAGCTGAAGGCTCTTTAGTTAAAGTTGATTTGGTTGTTTACAAACAAAATGCTTACAAGGCAGTTTCTAATAAAGATGAAGTAGAAAGTAAAAATTTAGTTGTTACCAATTATCATGATTGTTTATTTGGGCAATGGTATTACGGAGAGTCGGGAGGAAATTTCAAACAAACTCATTCTTTCTCATCTCTTGAAACGCCACATAAAAAAATTCATATGTTAATTGAAAATGCATTAACCAGTTCTGAAAAAAATTGGGAAAGTAATGATATTATTCGAGAAGAAATTATTTATAGCATGACGTCTATGGAAACCGAGTGTTCTCAGTTATTCACAAACATTCAAGCTGTTGTACATGAAAAATCAACGTTGAAATAGTCATGATAATAATTGTTATTTAAAAATAAAAGTGATGCAGCTAAAAACAAACCAATACCAATACCAATACCAATATCAGTTAAAAATGAAGAAATTGTGATGGCTGATGATGAATTTAATAAGCTTATTGGTTATTTGTCTGTACGACGTAAGTCACCAGTTTCAGCGATTAACGTTATTGAGCTTATTTATCAAAATATGCTCAAAATTGAACAATCTATTAGTTCAAGTAAAATAGCTGAACAAAAGTCTATCGAATATTTACCAAATCAACTTGATCGCTAGAGTATCTCTTACCAATCACTTGTGATCAGACTTTTTAATGAAGAAGGCTGAGTTTAGGCTATAGTGTTAATATTGCTATAGCCTTATAACCTATTACAACCCTTTAAAATACTGTGAATTGGTAGATTCTGGTACTAAGTTATTAAGTGTTTTTTGTATATTTTCTTTTTGTGTACTTGCAACAAGGTTAAGTTGTTTTTTATTAGTAGTATCAAGTAACTGCTCAAACTGCTCAATAAGTGCTTCTTTTTCAGGTTTTTCTTTATCCCCAGCACCAATATTGGTTAGATCAATCATAAAACCATCAAATAATTGGGTTAAATCGTTAATGATTTCCATATTTAAAAACTGATCATTATTATAAATGCTCGGATAACCCGCTTTTTGTTTATCAATCGAAAATGAAATGCCTTTGAGATTGGTAATACTGGTAGATTTATCACAAGAAAGCATGCAGCCATTATCAATACGCGGTTTTTCACAGCCAACACTTTGTTGGAAGAAACACTGTCGACTTGTCATTAATAAAATGGGGTGATAAATACTGTAGAACAATTTAAAATTTTCAGGACGAGAAATTACTTTCATTTGCTGATGGTTTATTTCATTTGAAATAAATGCGCCGGTACAATTAAAGGCTTCTTTCATTGCTAATAAGGCATAGGAATTAGTGGTATTTAAGAAAGGTCCCGCTATCCATTTTATGCCAAGTTCAAAAGCGCGATTGGCGATGCCGGTATTGTTAGTCACAATTAACTCAGGCTTAACCTGCTCTAAAATATTTAACGCTACGTCAAAATCTTTACCAATTAATATCGAAGGAAACCACGGAATAAGGCGAGGGTTCTCTTTAAAAAAGGTAATATATTTAGTACAGTCACGTTTATAAGCATCAGGTAATTTAAAGTAAATCTCAGCATCTGTAATTTGAGTTAGCTTTACGTCCATAACATCACTAATTAATATTGAGAGCTTTGCTTTAACAGCACTTTTCGTTTCTTGAGCATCAGTCTGTTTAGGGTGACGTACTAATTTAGGTAAAAGTACTTCAGGATAAATAGGTGCATTGTTATTTAAGAGTGAATACAACTTGTTTTTGAGGGTAGTGAGATCTTTAAAGGGAATATTCACCCCTTCTGGTATACCATCAAGGTTTAATTCAATTAAATTGAATTGTGCATTATTAAACCCTTTAAAACGTTTTTTAATCGCTTCTTTATCAATACAGTTTTTATCACTCGCCATTAATACGTTAGGTGTATGAATAACGATTGTTTTCTTTTCTGTCGTGGTTTTACCTGCGGCATAGTCTTCAGTTATTACTGTCAGTGTTAATGGACTGCCAACCTTACCAGTAAATGTTAGTGCTAAAGGGTACTTTTCTATACTTAAGTGTTTTATTTTTTCATTCACACTAACATTTATTTGTGTTTTTTCATCACTAAGCTTTTGTTCAACTTCATGAATTTGCACAACAGAAATTGCATCACTTTGGTTAATAGCGTAGTATTTTGAATTATCGCGCGGATTCTCAATAAACATTGATTGGTTTAAATCTCCACGTAAGAAAGCATTCGTTAAATCACGATTAAAGACTTTATAGAGTTTTTCCCCATCTTCAACTAACTCACCGGTAGTAATAAAGCCATCAATTTGTTTGCGGAAACTATCAATTACCGTGTGTACATAACTAGCACCTTTGATACGGCCTTCCACTTTAAAAGAGTGAACTCCGGCATTAATTAATTCGGGTAAATCGAAAAATGCTGAGTTGTCTTTGATATTTAATGGAAAATTATTACCTGATGGCGTTGTTTCGTATTCTTCACGACAGGCTTGGCTGCATCGGCCACGGTTTCCTGAGTTACCTACACTTGCTGAGGTTGAATAGCATAACCCTGAAAAAGCGACACATAAGGAGCCATGTACAAATACTTCGGTCAGTACATCTTCCTTTTGAGCAACCTTGGTAAGTGCGGTAATTTCTCTTAAGTTCATTTCTCTTGATAAGTTAACACGAGAAGCACCTAACTTTTTAAGAAAAGGAATTTGGCCAATATTATGGGTTGTTAATTGCGTAGAAGCGTGGATATCTAACGTAGGAAAATGCTTATTTAAAATATAAAGCAACCCTAAATCTTGAACGATAACTCCGTCTAGGGTTGTATTTACCAGTTTACTTAATAACTTAGCCAGTGATTTAAACTCACGCTCTAATATTACTATGTTTAAGGTTAGAAATATTTGGCAGTCGAACTGATGCGCAAGTCGAATAATGCCTACAAGCTCATCAAAAGAAATATTAGCTGCACGGTTTCGTGCATTAAAGGTGTCTAAACCACAATAAACCGCGTCTGCACCCGCAATGATTGCTGCTTTTATTGCATCTATATCGCCACCAGGCGCTAATAATTCAATTTTACTACTCATTAATACAACTCTAGCCACTTAGTTATGGCAGTTAAACTTTAAAGGTGGGATTTTACGCATATCTTTAGCGGATGAATACAGTTAAAGTAATCTATTATCAAAATGTAAGCACCTAACTAACCGCCTTGATGTTATTCCAATGCAATAATGTCTTCAGGTCATCCCTGTGTCAGACTAGTTGTCGCCTTTAATTTTTAGTTAGATGTTATAAAGGTTAGTCCTATATTTTCTCAATCATTTAAAAAACCAGTAGTAGAAAAAGTATTAAATAGTCAGGATAATACTACCTTAAAAGAAATAGCAGATTTATTAGGTTTAGGATTATCAACAGGGAAATAAATCTTTTTCACACTATTGTAACTTTGTTGAAATAATTGTTGTTAGCGCTAAAAATAGCGCAGAGATCCATAAACAACTTTCTAATCCATACTCTTGATATACCCAACCTGAAAGTATTGTACCAATCAATCTTCCCATTGCATTAGCCATATAGTAAAAACCCACATCAAGCGATACACCGTCACTGCTTGCGTAGCTAAGAATAAGGTAGCTATGTAAAGAGGAGTTAATTGCAAAAACACCGCCAAAGACGAGTAATCCAACAATAAGGGAAGTTTGGATATAAAAATCAAAATGTAACGCCACTGCGATAGCCGCAGGTATCAATGTTAAGTAACTTGCCCATAAAAATGCAGTTTTGCCAGTGTTATCACTAGTAATGAGAGGGGCTAAGGATTGTACTATTCCATAGCCAATGATCCAGCTTGCCATGAAGCCACCAACCCACCAATGGCTCCAATTAAAGTTGACGGCTAAAAATACGGGTAGTGCAACAACAAACCATACATCTCTAGCGCCAAACAAAAACAGTCGAGCAGCAGAAAGAATGTTAATTGATGTGCTTTTAGAGAAAATGTCAGTAAACTTAGGTTTATTTTTCGCTTTACCCAATTCTTCTTTTAAAGTGAGTAAACTAAATACCCACACTATTGCTAATAGTGAAGCCATTAGCAATACCGCGCCATTAAACTCTAGTAGGGTAAGTAATAAGCCACCCAGAAAAAAACCTAGACCTTTTAACGTGTTTTTTGAACCCGTAAGTAAAGCAACCCAACGATAAAGCTTACTTTTATTTCCTTTTGGAATAAGTGATTTAATGGCGCTTTTTGCACTCATCTTATTTAAATCTTTGGCTATACCTGATAATGCTTGGGCTGCCATCACATAAAAAATGGTCAGCATTTCAGCAGGTACAGCAAGCATACTAAGGGCTATGATCTGCAGGGCTAAGCCAATATTCATGGTTTTATTTAAACCAAGTCTTGCGCCTAACCAACCACCAATAAGGTTAGTGATAACACCAAATATTTCATAAAACAAAAACAACATGGCAATATTTAATGGGCTGTAACCTAACTGGTGGAAATACAGCACTACTAGCATTCGTAGCGCGCCATCCGTTAAGGTAAACGCCCAATAATTACCAGTGATCACCAAATATTGTTTCACTTGTTTAGACATTTGTGGTGATAACGCTTTTAGTGATGAAAGCCCCATGGGTACTAATCCTTGTCTGCTAAGCCTATCATACGTGCCAGTTCGGCCGTTCTATTAGCATAACCCCATTCATTGTCATACCAAACGTAGAGCTTAACTTGCGTGTTATTAACTACCATTGTAGATAAGGCATCAATAATACTGGAGCGGGGATCTGTTTTATAATCAATTGATACCAGCGGACGTTCTTCAAATCCCATGATGTTTTTTAACTCACCTTCAGCAGCCTCTTTAAGTAACTGATTTACTTCTTCAACAGTTGTGCCGCGCACTACTTCAAATACACAATCTGTTATTGAAGCATTGGCTAAAGGTACACGAATGGCGTGGCCATTTAACTTTCCTTTGAGTTCTGGAAAAATATGGGTGATCGCCGTTGCAGAGCCAGTTGTTGTCGGAATTAAGCTCATGCCACAGGCGCGTGCTCGGCGTAAATCTTTATGGGGGGCATCTAATATGGTTTGCGTATTGGTTATGTCATGGATTGTTGTCATTGAACCGTGTTTAATGCCTATTTTTTCATGGAGTACTTTCACTACGGGTGCTAAGCAGTTAGTTGTGCATGAAGCTGCCGTTACAATAGAATGAATCTTTTTATCGTATAAATCTTCATTTACCCCCAAGACAATATTTAATACACCGTCTTCTTTTACTGGTGCAGTAACCAGAACACGTTTTACACCTTGGTCTAAATAGGCTTGTAATAACGCTTTGGTTTTTATTTTTCCTGAGGCTTCAATCACTACATCACATTGAGACCAATTGATTTCTTGAGTAGCGGTGAGTTGCGTACAAGGAATAGCGTTACCGTTAATGACCATAGAATCTCCATCATGTGTCGCCTCATGATGCCAACGTCCATGGACTGAATCAAAGGTCATTAAATGTGCAAGTGTTTCTGCATTGCCCGCAGGATCATTAATATGAACAATTTCAATGTCATCCCAATCAAATGCCGCGCGCATTGATAAGCGTCCCATACGACCAAAGCCGTTAATACCAATTTTAATTGTCATAAGTCTGTCCTAAATAGTGTAAAAAAATCAAGGTGTCGTGATTTTTTATTGTTAATGAACGGTGCAATGTTAAAGATTGCATTGATTTACTATTATTTTTGTAACCACGTTTCAATATCTTGACGAGATGGAATAGAGCCACTATGTACATTGACTTCATCAATAATTACAGCAGGTGTACTCATTACGCCATAGCCCATAATAACTTCAAGATCTGTTTCTTTAATGACGCGTACGTCTATCTTTAATTCATTCGCTATTGTTGAAATTATGTCTACAGTTTTTGAACATTTAGCACAACCTGTACCGAGTACTTTTATTTCTTTCATTATATTTCCTTTTAAATTTTGACCTTGATTTTGACTTAAATTCAGATCTAAATTTATAGCTTAAATAAACGGGGCTAGATAATTAAAAATCCAACCAATTAAGGTAAATGCGGTAAGTAGCAGTACGAAAAGTACGGCTAATAATCGCCACTGCATTACTTGTTTTAACAAAATAAACTCGGGAAAACTTGCTGCCACTGTGCTCATACAAAAGGCGAGCGTTGTACCAACAGGAAGTCCATGTTTAATTAAACTTTCCATCACAGGGATTATCCCGGTAGCATTAGAATATAAGGGAATACCAAGTAATACAGCAGAAGGAACTGACCACCACTGACCATTACCTAAGTGATCTTGTATCCAACCTTCTGGTACAAAGCCATGTAGAGCAGAGCCGAGTCCCACGCCAATAATGACCCATTTCCAAACTCGACCGAAAATTTCTAACATTTCTGCTTTTGCAAACATATGTCGCTCTTTTAAAGAGAGAATTTCGACCGATTTTGATTGAATGGTAGCAGTAGAATTTTGACCTCGTTCTAATGCTTTAGCGGCAAAAGACTGCAGCCAACGTTCGGCTTTAATAGCATCCAGAAAAACGCCGCCTAAAATACCGACCGATATGCCAACCATTACGTAAAGTAGCGTGAACTTCCACCCTAATAAGCTGAGTAATAATAGAACAGCCACTTCATTAATTAACGGTGAGGTAAGGAGAAATGACATGGTTATTCCAACAGGAATACCTGCGGACGTAAAACCTAAAAATACCGGAATACTTGAACAGGAACAAAAGGGTGTTATTGCGCCAAAACTAGAACCTAAGAGATAACCAACACCTTTATGTTTCCCAGCTAAATAATCACGAACACGTTCTACATTCATTGAAGCTCTTATCAAAGCAATGACATAGATCATCACTAATAATAAGGCGAAAATTTTAGTGGTATCTTCGATAAAAAAATGAAGTGCATCACCTAGTTTTGTTGCTTTAGATATTCCAAAAACATCAACAACTAACCAGGTCGCTAAGTCGGTAAATATCTCAAACATTAGCTTCTCCAAACCAATTTTGTGTCCGGTTAATAATAAAAACTAAGGACAACATAACCGGTACTTCAACCAGAACCCCAACAACGGTCGCTAATGCAGCACCTGAGTGTAAGCCGAAAAGCGATATAGCTACCGCAACAGCTAATTCAAAGAAGTTAGATGTACCTATCAAACAAGCAGGAGCCGCAATCTTATGCGGTAGCTTCATCCATTTGGCTGCTAAATAAGCAATAATGAAAATACCGTATGTTTGGATCATTAGAGGGATTGCAATTAAGCCGATGGTTTCAGGTTCAGATATGATGGTATTTGCTTGAAATCCAAATAATAAAACCACGGTTGCTAACAAGCCGATAACCGACCAAGGCTTCAGAGTCGATAATAAGTGGTTTACTGATTGTTCACCTTGAGTCTTATTGAGGGATCTTCGAGTCAAAATTCCTGCAATTAAAGGTAATAATACGTAAAGTACCACAGAGATCAGCAGAGTTTCCCAAGGTACTTGTATATCACTTACGCCAAGTAAAAATGCCGAAATAGGAGCAAAAGCAAATACCATAATCACGTTGTTTACTGACACTTGAACTAGGGTATAGTTTGGATCGCCTTTGGTTAACTGTGACCAGACAAATACCATTGCAGTACAAGGGGCTACTCCCAGTAAAATCATACCCGCGATGTATTCTTGGGCTGACTCAGTATCAATAAAATCAGCAAAGAAAAAATTAAAAAATAACCAAGCTAAACCCGCCATTGTAAAAGGTTTAATCAACCAATTTATAATAAGGGTTAGTAGTAATCCTTTAGGGTTTTTACCCACATCTTTTATCGCTGAGAAATCAATTTGAAGCATCATAGGGTAAATCATTACCCAAATAAAAAAAGCGACTACAATGTTAACGTGTGCAATTTCAAGGTTAGCAATCAGTTGAAAAGCATCAGGTTGCCATAACCCTAAGACCACACCAAGCACTATGCTCAAACCAACCCATACAGATAAGTAACGTTCAAAAATACCCATTGTTAAATCCTTTAAATAATTATTTACAGAAATTGGTTTTGTCTGGTCGATTTTTCATTCTTGCTAGACGCTGAAGTTCGTTATTAATCAGTGGAATATTATTTTCTGTGGTCTGGGCAATCACCGACTTAGCCCAAAAGGGAAGTTTAGGATTTATGCGATAAAACACCCACTGTCCATGCTTTCTATCAGTAATAATCTGAGATTTCTTTAATACGGCGAGATTACGTGATACTTTCGGTTGGCTGTCTTCATCCATCGCTTCCATCAATTCGCAAACACACAGTTCGCCATGGTAATGCGTTAACATTAATGTTTTTAAACGAATATTGTCGGTCAGGCTTTTATAAAAAGAGGTTAACTCAAAGTCTATGAGTTGATTATTCACTTCTGTAATTGTTTTTGTTTGTGGAGTACTAACTAGATTAATAGTGTTTTCTTCTACCTGAATAAACATCGATAAACGACTGTTTAATTCATTTAATGTGACAAAGAAAGGGTAGTTATCAGAGCGCTTCTTTGGATCGGGAATATCCCATGCTAATTGCTTATCTGCATCCGTATAGCTTCTACATTTATCATTTACTTTATCACAAAGCGTAATGACGTAATCGAACACTTTTTCTTCAAACACGTTAATATTTTTAGAAACTAAATTATTCGTAGATACTCCATATTTACCTAACGCATCAATAGCGCGTAAATCAACCTTGTCAGGATGAGTGCCGGCACTAAAAACATTAAATGTTTTACCCGCCTTATGTCGCAATAAAGCCTCAGCCATTTGCGACCTAGCAGCATTTTCTCTACAAAGAAAAAGAACACTTTTTTTATCGAGTTTAGACATTTAGAAAAATAGTTTAATTAATATATATATCATTATATATACGTTATTTTATATATACAATACTTTCCTGTGTAAGTTAATTTGGGTTTGGCTTGTCTATTTTTCTATCCGTTATCAGTGTTTGCTTAGAGTGACTAGGTTACACATGAAGTTACTTGATTAAATTGCTTTTATCTCGAAAAATTTTAACGGTTAATGAGCAACTGACTCTAATTGTTTGCTATATTCTTATAGTAAGGTAAGTGATAACCCTGTCAAAATTAGTTATACCAATGCCAGTAAGTTAGTGATCAAATATCAATGAGGATAAATTTTCAAGAACAAGACGCTTGATTAAGTAAACGCTACAGGGTGGGATCACGCATTTCAGAAAAATAGTACGATATAATAAAGAAATTTTGAACTTTAGTTTGGTCAGAAATCAACGATGTTATTGGAGATTTAGACCATTTAGAATGATCACATATTTACTGGTACTGATATTAAGGAATTAACATGAAAAAGTTAGAGTTAAATTCAATAATAACATGCCCTATATGTGATTTTTCAAAGAGTGAAATAATGCCAACCAATGCTTGTCAGTGGTTTTATAAATGTGAATCATGCAATACTCTCTTGAAACCTCTAAAAGGTGATTGCTGCGTTTTTTGTTCATATGGCACAGTGAAGTGCCCGCCAATTCAAGCAGGACAGGATTGCTGTAATAGCTAAACCTTAAGGTGAACATTTATTTCAGTAGTAAAACTGGTATTAGTTGTTGCAAAAGCCCTATAATCACGGTTTGATTCTTTGGTAACTAAATTGATAAGGCTAGAACCATGAATACCAAAATATACAAGAGAGTACTTTTTTTGACAGATAACTTAATGGCTGCTGCTCAAGAAGAAAATCAAATGAAATTTGATGGTTATTATTTAGAATTAAACCAGCTCTGTGAAGAGCACAAAGAGACGGATAAAGACCACCCTGTACAGTGGGAAACACTTGCTGATTTTACCGATAATCTAGCCTTAGCCGTGACTATTTATGAACAAGCGTTAGTTAAGGCTGAAGCGATTAACTCTAAAGATTTTCGTTCATCTATTGGCTTTTCAATTGCTGCACTTAAAGTCGAGTTAGGGGATAATATCGGTGCAATTGAACATTTAGAAAAAGCTAAAATCAGTTGTAATAAAATTGTTGATAAAGAATTAAAAGCTGAGATTCATGATTTACTAGAAGAATTAAAAGCTGAATAAAAATGTGCCTTGATTATATTACTAAGAAGAGGTGGAGCATTATTAGTTTTGTATAGAAACGAACTGCTGATACCATTCAACTTCACTGATCAAATCTTTCGTTGATTCTAATTGATCAATAAAAGTTAACCCGTTCAAATGGTCTAATTCATGCTGAAAAATACGGGCAATAAACCCCGTTAATTGTTTTTGCTGTTCATTACCTTGTTGGTCAAAATAGCGTACAGTAATTTGACTATACCTTGGCACTAAACCGCGCATGCTAGGCACACTTAAACAGCCTTCCCACTCTTTTACTTTTTCATCAGAATAGTGCAATATTTCAGGGTTAATAATTGCTGTTGGCGCCATCAATGGGGCGTCTGGATAGCGAGTGTTGGCTTTAGAACACATAATAAAAATACGTACACTATGGTGAATTTGAGGGGCGGCTATTCCAACACCACCGGCCTCTGACACCGCTAACATCAATTGTTCAATTAATTGCTGACATTCATCGGCAAGTATGTTTTTAACTTCTACTGCTCTTAGCCTTAATACGGCGTGGCCTAATTGGGCAATGCCGTCTTTATTGTTTTTAGCTTGATTGATTTTACTTCACCCTTTTGTTTGATCGTTGGCGTATACCCATATATGGGTATAAATTTGATGTGGAATAAATTGAATAGCATAGGATTAATCTATTTCTATCACTAAATGCGAGGTAGGGTAAGCACAACAGGTGAGAATTTCGTTGTCGCCAACATATGCTAATGGGTATTGTTTATATTCAACACTACCTTCTTTTAATAAGCAGCGACAAGCGCCACAAAACCCATCTCGACAATGAAAATGTGATTCTATATTTTCTCTTTCTAAGGCATTAAGTATCGTTTTATCTTCATTGAGGAACGATATTTCACGATCCTCGACAGTAATACTAAAAGACATAAACGTTATAAGTCGAAATCGTCAAAGTCATCAATATCTACCGTTGAATCAACTTGACCAACTAAATAACTTGATATTTCAGTCTCTTGGGGGGCAACTTGAACATTATCGCTAACTAAGTAAGCATTCATCCATGGTAATGGGTTGCTTTTTATACTAAAAGGCGCATCAAAACCGATAGCCGTTAAGCGTTGATTTGAAATATATTCAATGTATTGATTTAAAATTTCAGCGTTTAAACCAATCATAGAGCCATCTTTAAATAAGTATTGTGCCCATTCTTTTTCTTGTTCAACCACATCAAGAAAAATTTGCAAGCCAGCGCTACGCATATCCTCACTAACTTGTTTCATTTCAGGGTCGTCTTTACCACTCATCCAGTTATTTAAAATATGTTGAGTACCAGTTAAATGTAACGCTTCATCACGTGCTATTAATTTAATTATTTTAGCGTTACCCTCAAGTAATTCGCGCTCAGCAAAGGCAAAGGAACAAGCAAAACTAACATAAAAACGAATTGCTTCAAGCGCATTTACTGAGCAAATGGCAAGGTATAAACGCTCTTTTAATTTACGGGTGTTAACCTTTATACTTCGACCTTCAACTACATATTCACCATCACCTTGTGACTGCAATAATTGTGTTGTTAAAATTACATCATCAAAGTATTTAGCGATGCTAGTTGCACGCTTTAAAATGGCAGGATTAACAATAATATCGTCAAATACTTCACCAGGATTAGTGAATAAGTTTCGTAAAATATGTGTGTAAGAGCGAGAGTGAACGGTCTCACTAAATGCCCATGTTTCTATCCAAGTTTCTACTTCGGGTAAAGAAACTAAAGGTAAAAAAACAGCATTAACAGAACGAGCAGCCATTGAATCTAAGAGCGTTTGATACTTTAAATTAGAAATAAAGATATGTTTTTCTGAATCGGTTAAATTTTGCCAATCGGCTCTATCTTTTGATACATCTACTTCTTCAGGACGCCAAAAAAATGATAATTGTTTTTCAATTAGTTTCTCAAAAGCCATGTAGCGCTGTTGATCATAACGAGACACATTGACGCTATTACCTAAGAACATTGGTTCTAATAAAGCATTATTTGGGATTTGATTAAACGTGGTGTACGTCATTTATTTGTATTCCTTAATGTATCACCGCTAAAGTTTTATAAGGGTGACAGGAGCCTAGACTCATTTAATTGGCTAATATTGTTTATTATTATTGGGCTAAATTTTACAAGCGCCGCCGGCACAGTCATCATCTTCAACTACTACATCATCACTGGCACCATCACGTGTGTTATGATAATACATGGTTTTAATACCAAGCTTATAGGCGGTTAGAATATCTTTT
>Ga0105358_10000923_pt1 | contig 15378 bp, 10 predicted proteins | sample GOMGulsemesocosm_5_FD_83509 | JGI IMG/M metagenome (GOLD analysis project Ga0105358, IMG submission 83509) | Methane-oxidizing microbial communities from mesocosms in the Gulf of Mexico - GOM15C Gulf of Mexico | ecosystem: Environmental > Aquatic > Marine > Cold seeps | place: Gulf of Mexico... | reverse complement strand
TAACCTTGGTATTGGTATTCCTACCTTAGTAGCCAATTATGTACCCGATGATATTGAAGTGATGCTTCAATCAGAAAATGGTCTGCTCGGCATTGGCCCGTATCCAACTGAAGATCAGGTTGACGCGGATATGATCAACGCGGGTAAAGAGACCGTGACGGCAGCTCAAGGCGCCTCTATTTTTTCATCAGCTGAAAGTTTTGCGATGATTCGTGGTGGCCACGTTGATTTAACCGTACTGGGTGCTTTTGAAGTAGACCAGAATGGTAATATCGCCTCTTACATGATTCCTGGTAAATTAGTTAAAGGCATGGGCGGCGCTATGGATTTAGTCGCCGGTGCGGATAATATTATTGTTACCCTGACCCACGCTGACAAACGTGGCAACTCTAAACTATTAGAATCATGCACCCTGCCCTTAACCGGCGTAGGTTGCGTAAAACGCATCGTTAGTGATTTAGCCGTTATCGAAATTAAAGACGGCGCATTCCACCTCATTGAACGTGCACCAGGCGTATCGGTTGAAGAAATTCAGCAAAAAACCGCCGGCAAATTAGTGATTCCTGATAACGTTCCTGAGATGTCACTCTAAGCAGTATAAGGTCTAATCGATTAGGCTCTATCCGCGACCAGCGCAGAGCCTAGTCATTACTATTCATTACAGCGAGCAAGGTCATGAGCACAGAAAACACCAATAAACCATCTGGGGAAAGTATTCGCCGCCAAGTGATGGGCGATGAATTCGTTGATAAAGCGCTTGATAGCGCCGACTGGTTAACAGAACCCGTACAAGAATACATTAACGAACACGGCTGGGGCGCTACTTGGAACCGCCCCGGTTTAGAACTTAAAACACGCAGCCTGATCACCATTGCCATGTTAGCGGCGCTGAAAGCACCGGCTGAACTTAAGGGCCACGTTCGCGGCGCCTTACGTAACGGTTGTACAAAAGAAGAAATACGCGAAACACTGCTACATTCTGCGGTGTATTGCGGCGCACCGGCCGCACAAGAAGCCTTCCGCGCCGCTAGAGAGATACTAGACGCCTGGGAAGATTAAGCCCAACAACAGCGTTCAATAATAGCTTGTCGCTTTACCGCTCAAGCTATCACTTTCCACCCTGTTCGCAACGAACAACGGTTTAGTTTCAACGAAGCGTCTTGCAAACACTCAATCTCAGCATATCCTACACAGTAAACTTATTACATTTTTATCGCGCGACTATGTCGCCTTGCCCCATCGCCTAACTGTTTTCCGTGACAAGCCATATTAATGAGGACTTATTTAATTAAGCTTTGCCTATAAAACGTTCATTTGGTACTATTTCTAACGTACGTTAGTTACTTAGTAATTTTTAGTGCCTTATTAACCCCAACTTAGGACAAACTCATGGATTTTAGTTTTTCAGAAGAACACCAATTACTCAGAGAAACCGTTAGGCGTTTTTCAGAAACAGAATTAGCACCGCTGGTTCGCGAAGCGGATGATAACGAAACATTTCCACGTGAACTCTTTCCAAAATGGGGTGAAATGGGCTTAATTGCCGCACGTTACCCAGAGAAAGACGGTGGCGGTGGCTTTGATAAAATTGCCGATTGCATTATTCGAGAAGAAACCAGTCGCGTTTGCCAAGCCTTTGCCTCCTCGCTTTCAGCGCATAGCCACCTAGGCATTTGGCCTATCTGGCGAATTGGTACCGAAGCGCAAAAAGAACAGTACTTAAAACCAGCGATGGCGGGACAAAAAGTCTCCTGTTTCGGGCTCAGTGAACCCGATGGCGGCTCTAATATTCGCGCGCTGAAAACCCATGCGAAAAAAGTAGACGGCGGTTATATCATCAATGGCAGCAAACTCTACATCACCAATGCACCGATGGCGGACTTTATGCTATTGGCGGCTCGCACCTCGCCGGAGCTTAGCGCAGATAGCATCAGCCTATTTATTGTCGACTTACCATCTAAACATGTCGTTATCGAAAAACTCGCGAAGGAAAGCATCAAAGCCTCTGAAACGGGTTTGATCTTTATTGAAGATTTATTTGTACCCGATGAAGCGCTACTCGGTGGCCGCGAAGGCACTTATCCCGTCATTTTAGAATCACTCACCGAAAACCGCGTGGGCGTTTCCGCCAATTGTTTGGGTATGGCTAAAGCCGCATTCGAAGAAGCAACACGTTACGCCGACGAACGCATCATCTCTGGCCGCCCTATTGGTAAATTTCAAGCGATTGGGCATAAGCTCGCCAATATGGCCGCTGAAATAGAAGCCGCACAATGGATGGTGTATCACGGTGCGTGGCAAGTCGACCAAGAAACCCTCAGTAACGCCAGCGCCGCTAAAATTAAATTAGTCGCCAGTGAAATGGCGGTTAGCGTGAGTGAAGATGCTATTCGTATTCTCGGTGGCGCGGGCATTATGCGCGACTATTCCGTCGGCAGAATACACCGAGACACCCTCCTCTATATCATTGGTGAAGGCACCAGTGAAATTCAACGCAACATCATTGCCCGTTCTTTAGGATTTTAATTTATGCATTCTTTAACGTCTTTATTTGAAGCAAAATCGGTCGCCGTCGTTGGCGCTTCTAACGACCCACATAAGTTGGGTGGCCGCCCTATCGCCTACATGAAACGTTTAGGTTATGCCGGTCAACTCATCCCGGTAAACCCTAAATCTGACATTATTCAAGGTTTACCCGCCAAGCGCTCACTGGCTGATTTAGACGCACCCGTTGACCTAGCCGTGATTGCAACACCCGGCGCGCTGGTTGAAAAAGTAATTAAGGAAGGCATTGAAAGTGGTATTAAAAACTTTGTCGTTTTTGCCTCGGGTTACGCCGAAGTAGGCGCTGAAGGTGATGCCAAACAACAACAGTTGCAGGCATTGTTTAAAAACACCGATGCACGGCTACTCGGGCCAAACTGCTTGGGCTTTATTAATACCGAAACCCAGCTAATTGGCTCGTTCACCACCGCGATGGAAGAAAACCCTTTAAAAGCAGGTGGTTTTAGTTTTGCAGGCCACAGTGGCGCCTTAGGTGCTTACTGGTTAGACAAAACCATTCAAGCCGATATTGGCGTCAGCAAATGGATTTCTAGCGGTAACGAAACCAATGTACAGCTGGCGGAGATTATTGAATACCTTGCTTATGATCAGCAAACCAAGGTCATTTCACTGTATATCGAAGAAATTAGAGATGCCGACAAGTTCGAACAAGCCCTATTAGTCGCGCAGCAGCAAGGCAAGCCCGTTATCGCATTAAAAGGCGGTAAAACCGCCGCTGGCGCACTCGCGACAAAAGCACATACCAATTCAAATGCACTTAATGGTGTTGATTACCAGGCAATATTTAAAGCGACGGGCGTGATAGAAGTCGACTCATTGAGCGAGATGATTCACTACGCTAAGTTTTATATTCAAGGCAATAAGCTACTGGGAAAACGAGTGGGTATCGTTTCAATTTCTGGCGGGGCCGGTGTCATGCTCAGCGATCAATTAGAAAATGCCGGCTTATCGGTTAGTAAATTCAGCCCCCAACTCGCCGATACTATGCGCCCACACTTATCATCCTTCAGCACCTCACAGAACCCAGTTGATTTAACCGCTGCGTTAGTGGCTGAACCGCAGATGTTGCATAATGTGACCACGCTACTCGTCGACTCTAATGAATTTGATGCGGTGGTTATTTTTATGGGCCTGATGGGCAGCATTGCTGAGAGTTTAACCGACGGGCTACTACAGCTAGAAAAGAACCCCGATTGCCCGGTACTACTAATATGGATGGGGGGCCGCAAGGAGTTACTCAGCACTATTTCAAACAATGGCACCATGGTGTTTGAAGAAATCCCCGAACTCGTTTCCTTATTATCAAAACTGAACTAAAAATAGCAAATTATCCCCACCCACGAGGTGGGTGGGGATAAGGTTTTATTTGAACACGGGGTATTCAGCCGCCCCTTCGCGTAAATCAATTTTAACAATTTTACCTTTGCCATCATCTGCACGGCCAATCACTGGCATCGTAGGGCTAATGTCGCCTTGCCCAGCGGCAAATTGCATCACCTCGTCTACGTTATCAAACCCTGCTAACCGCGTTAGTTGCACATGGGTTACAGGCATTAATTTCACGTCCTTTTTATCGTACAAGGCTAAAATATCAGACGGTTTTGCCCAACAAGATGAATCCGTTTCTTTCTCATCGTGTAGTAACTGCTGTCCTTCAGGCGCAATCGATAGATAAAAACGCGTATCAAAACGAATCGGCGCAGCTTCGGGAGTGATCCAATGATCGTAAAAAACTAGACTTGCTAAATTCAGCTGCATTCCCGCCTCCAATAATAGCTGCTCCAGCCCGATCTCACCTTGATGTAGTTTTTCACGAAGCTGCGGTTTGATATTAAGCTCACTCGTTGCCGCAGCCGTTAACAAGCCAGCCTCTTCAAAAGTTTCTCTAATCGCCGCTATTTTATAAGCGCTATCTGATGATTCCTCTGCCGCTCCATTAACAAGACATGTACTTGCCAGTTGACTATCTAAAGGATCTACCGAACCACCTGGAAACACATAAGCTCCAGCAGCAAAACGCGAACTCGTTACCCGCCGTAGCATACACACCTCAATACCTGTCGCACTATCTCTAAGCATTATTAATGCCGCCGCATCTCTCAACATCCCTTATCTCCTTTTATTTAAATTAGCCATAGAAATAATAAAACAAATGTTAGGCAGATTAAAGGCATAAAACTGTTGTAAAACAAGGTTTGTTAAAAGTAATTCAAATTAGCTTTAATAAACCTTGTAAAAAGACAACTAATATTATAAGAAAAAGCTGACTTTACTAAGAAAAAACACTATTATTTAGAGTATAACCATGATGTACACAAATCATATAAATTTATAGGGACATAAATTGACAGATAAATACACAGTACTAGCGGTCGACGATGAAGACATTAATCTCGAAGTGCTCAATGAGTTGCTCGAAGATCACTACAACGTCATAACAGCCAACGATGGTCAGACTTGCTTAGATAGCATCCAGCAAACAAGGCCAGATTTAATCCTAATGGATGTCAATATGCCGACCATGGATGGCTTAGAAACCTGTAAAAAACTAAAAGAAGACGCCTCCACATCCTCAATCCCCGTCATCTTTGTCTCCGCACTATCAACTCACCCAGAAAGAATGGCGGGTTATAAGGTGGGTGCTGAAGATTATCTCAGCAAACCCTTCGATGGCGAAGAGTTGTTTGCCAAGGTCGCTCTCACCTTGTCCGCGCAGGCCACCATTGCCGAATATGAAAAAAGCTCTGCCGACACGATGAGTATGGCGATGACCGCCTTATCTACCGCGGGTAATGTTGGCACCGCCCTGCAATTTGCTAATGCCAGCCTCGCTTGCAAAACAGCCGATGAATTAGCTGAAATGATACTCGAGTATTATTCCATTTATGGACTCATCATCACCATTCGTTACGTGCAAGAAAACACCATTAAATTTTATTCTCATACCAACGAGGTAAACGATTTAGAAAAAAAACTGATGAACCAGGCTAATGAACAAGGTCGTTTCATTGATTTTGGTAAACGAACACTGGTCAACTATGAACGTGTCTCCGTGTTAATTAAAAACATGCCGGTGGATGATGAGCAAAAATTCGGTGAAATGAAAGATAACCTCGGTTTTATCGGTGATGCCGCCGAAGCTCGAGCACAATCAATCGAAGTAGAGAGGGCCCTCAATACCGTTGTTATCTCATCGAAGGAAATATTGAGTGAAATAAACCTCGAATATAAGGAGAACGCGGGGAAAAACGACTCCATTCTAGCTTTATTACACAAAGAAATGAGTGAAGCCTTCCAGTTTTTAGAAATGCGTATCGAGGATGAGGATAGTTTAGTCAGTATTTTGGTTTCCGCTGAAAACAAGTCAAAATCCCTCTACAAAAACGGCTTAAATATTGAAGCCAAAATTTCTCGCCTCATGCGTGATATAGATGGGGTTATTTAATTAACCTACACCAATGAATAGAGGATTTGCTTATGAAAAAGCCCTACATTCTTGCTGTCGATGACGAGGAGTTAAACCTACTTATTTTAGAAGAACTACTAGGCGATAAATATGAATTAGGCTTCGTTAAAAATGGTCGCTGCTGCCTAGAGTCCGTTAACGAAAGACTACCTGATTTGATTCTAATGGACGTTAACATGCCCATCATGGATGGCTTAGAAGCGTGTTCAGTACTTAAAAACCAACAGGGTACCGCCCACTTACCCATTGTAATGCTGTCTGCCTTAGCCAATGAAGTCGAATCAAACGATGGGCTTAGCACAGGCGCCAGTGCTTACATCACCAAACCATTCGAAGAAAACCTATTATTAGACACCATTCAACTGTATCTTTAACCCCAGTTGAACCCACGTTTAAGGACCTAATATGCCTAAAAGTACCGCCATCAAAACAAGCATCATTAGCAAAGTACACCTGATAATATTTTTAAGCTTTGTCAGTGCCTTTATAGTATCTAATTACCTGGTGAGCCGTGATGTTTCTCCCTTGTTATCGAAGCTATCTGATGATTCTATGCTTAAAACAAGCAGCAAAGTTCTAGAGAAAATCCAGCAAGAACTCAATATCGCAAAAACTCTAGCCATATCGCTGGCAACCATTGCTAACAGCCTGCCCAATGATAAAAAAAACCTGCATAATTTATTACCGAAAATAATCAACGCCCAAGGCCTAATCCAAACCGTCGTTGGCGGAGGAATTTGGCCCGAACCCTTTAAAGCCGACCCGAAACTAGAAAAAAACAGCCTCTTCTGGGGTAAAAACAACCAAGGTAAACTTATCTATTTCGATGATTACAATCAAACGTCAGCACCGGCCTACCATAATGAAAGTTGGTATACTCCCGTTAAAAACCTCAAGGCTGACCAAGTCCATTGGTCTGAATCTTATATAGACCCTTACACCCAGCAACACATGATCACCGTATCGGCGCCTATTTTTAGAGACGGTGAGTTCTATGGCGTCAGCACTATCGATTTAAATTTAGACAATATCATCCAATTAATTAAAGATAATGCCAGTCAATTAGGGGGGCATGGATTCCTAGTCGATAGTACGGGCCTATTCATTAGCCAACCAAAAACAACCTTAGATCAACAGCAGCCTGACACCTCCCCTTTATCATTAAGTATTCTAACAAAAAACAATCTCAGTTTTGTCGCCGATAAAAAGAACCGCCCACGTCATCATCAAGATACTGAAAACATAAAATTCTTTGATATAAACGCGGTAAACACCGAAGACGATACACGAGTCCTGTTATTAAACATGCCAGAAACACAATGGACGCTTGGCTTTAGCACCGCAAAAAGCGCCTTCCGAGCCCCCATTAATAATTTCCTCAAAAAAGCAGCCATTTACCAAGTTGTAACTTTATTTATATTTTTGACGGTAATTTATTTCTGTATTCAAAAGTATATTCAACAGCCCTTTATGAGACTGATTTTGCAACTTAGAAATAACGATAAGCTGCTTAAATACCCTCAAGTGGATGATGAACTGGGTAAACTCACCCAACTAGTGAATCAGCGCCACCAGGAACTACAGGCGTCTAGAAAGAAACTCCGTGAAAGCAGCGATAATTTGCAGCGCGCCTTAGATTCCGCACACGCTGGCACCGTATTTTTTGATGTAAAAAGTCATACTCTCGACTGGGATGAAAAAAGCAGCATGATTTTCGGCCTCTGTCATGACGAGCTTGGCAACAAATACGATGCCTTAATACAAATAGTCCACCCCGATGATTTAGAGAAGATAACCGTTCATTTTAAAGCTGCCATCGATGACCCCGCGATAATGAATTATGAAATTGAATACCGGGTCATCCTCACCGGTCAATCAATGCGCTGGGTACAAGGTAGTGTTCGGTTCACCCGTCAAGCTGATGGAACAGCCATATCCTGTAGCGGTCTCCACTTCGACTTAACGGAAAGAAAAGCGTCAGAGGCTTCACTACTAGCCCAAGAAAATGCTGAAAACTCAAATCGTTTAAAATCAGAGTTTCTCGCCAATATGTCACACGAACTCAGGACACCCATGCACGGAATTTTGAGTTTCTCTGAGTTTGGCATTAAAAAATCTGAGACCGCCGAACGAGAAAAACTTCTCCAATATTTCATTTATATTAAAACCAGCGGTCAACGTTTACTCGCCCTATTAAATGACTTATTAGACCTATCAAAAGTTGAAGCTGGGAAGTTAATTTTAAATAAACAAAAAGCAGACTTAAATACTATTATCGACACCTGCAACCGCGAACAACAACAACACCTCGCTGATTCAGAACTGAGTATACAGTTTGATAAAAGGCAACCCAGGCTCGACGCAAACTTTGATGCAACACGCATCACCCAAGTGGTCTGCAACCTCTTGTCAAACGCTATAAAATTTAGCTCACCGAATACAGTCATTAGCATTAGCAGCGACAAAAATGACCTTAACCAATTGGTATTCAGTATAAACAACCATGGAACACCTATCCCTGCTAATGAATTAGAGTCTATTTTTGATCCCTTTATTCAAAGCAGTAAACCGCCATCTGATATCACCGGCACCGGCCTAGGCCTTGCTATTAGCCGCGAATTTATTGAGGCACACGGTGGAAAAATATGGGCTGAGGCAAATAAAGAAGAGGGTGCAACATTCAAATTCTTCATACCAAGCACCGCTAAAGCGACTATCTAAAGGCTCGCCCCTAGGGGAAAACCATATGCAGAACTTGTACACTCACTCCATTTCAGTCCTACCCTGTCATGAGATAAAATGGAGTGAGTACCTAGGCCTTAAAGCGGCGTTGAGTCACTCACATCATATCAAACTAAAGTGTCAACTAGAGTCGGAACTAAGACATATTGAGAGAGGCTATTTCCTGCTCCAATGCCTGCTCCACACGAGCGTATTCGATTTCAATAGAATGAACCATCGTTGTTAATTCATCAACCTCAAGCCCACCGGCCATAGCATATTGCTCAAGGTCTAGACATAAGGACGCTAGGTTTAGCGCCGCCAGCTTCTCACTCGATAGCTTCAAATCACGCGCAAGCTTGACCAGTTCCTGAGAATCAGCAGCGACTCCAATTTGTTTGATGGCATCAATTAACGAACTCGAACCCTCTTGGTAAGCAGCGACCAAGCGCAGCAGTTTTTTTGCACGAGTACCTTGATACGACTCAGCCAGCTGGGAAAAAACCTGCGGATCGAGCGCGGCAGCAGGCTCTTCTTTTTGCACACCTGCGATGATTGAACCTTCTATTTGTTTGGCAGCGGGATCATTAAGTACCAGTATCTCTGCTAACGCCGCTTTATTAAATGGTTTACTCAAATAACCATCCATCCCTTCTGCTAAGAAGCGAGCCCGATCACCGCTCATTGCATTGGCCGTTAAGGCTATAATCGGCGTGCGACGCCCCTGGGCTTGCTGCAAACGCCTAATCTTATGCGTCGCTTCAATACCGTCCATCGGCGGCATATGGATATCCATAAAAATGACGTCATATCGACGGTTTTGCACCATCGATACGGCCTCCAGACCATTATTTGCGATATCCACTTGGTTACCCAATTGCTCAAGCATATCCTTCGCAACATCTTGGTTAACGAGGTTATCCTCCGCGAGTAAAATGACTTTAAAAGTATTTTCTCTCTGTTTTTCATTTTTCGTTAAAGCTAGCTGCTGATCTTGGCTAGTCTCACGCATCAACATAGAAAACAAACAAGACCGTAGCTTATTGATATCAAACGGTTTTTGCAACACACCAAACAAGTCGCCAGCAGCCAAACCAGCTTGGTTTATTTCTAGTTCGGTGGCTAACAGAGCAAGCGCTGTGTTGTTAAAAATCGGCTCTGCTTCAATGACTTTAGCTATTTCAATACCCCGTGTACTGGGCATCATGATATCAATAAGAACCACATCAAAAGGATCACCCACTGCAACCGCTTGATGCAGCTTCTGCAGTGCAACAACAGCATTATTAACCTCAGAATAGCGAATACTCAATGTAGTCAGTTGCTCACAAATAAGCTCTCTTTCAGTATACTTATCATCGACGACCAATACACGAAGCGCCTGTAATTTAACCATCCCCTGCTTTCTAAGCTCTTCGCTAAGAATTTCCTTTTGCTTAGCAAACGTTAATTGAAAATAAAAAGTAGAACCTTCATTGGGTTGGCTTTCTACCCGTAATTCTCCTCCCATCATGCCAATTAAATGATTAGAAATGGCCAGCCCCAGCCCTGTTCCGCCAAAACGACGGGTCGTCGTTTCATCCGCCTGAGTAAACGCATCAAAAATACTACCCAGTTTGGCTTTCTCTATGCCGATACCCGTATCTCTAACGGCTAGTTTCAAACTCACCGTATCACAACTTTCCTCCACCACCGACACGAGAAGTTCCACTTCGCCTTGCTGGGTAAATTTTAAAGCATTACCCAATAAGTTAACCAGTATCTGACGTAAACGTACCGAGTCACCCAGCAAAAGGTTAGGTATATCCCAAGCCGTATTATTCGTGAGTGCCAGGCTTTTCCCCGCAGCTGTTTCGGCAAACAGTTCCATCGTTTCATCGAGCACTTCAGATAAGTCAAACTCGATGATTTCTAGCTCGAACTTGCCGGATTCAATCTTTGAAAAATCAAGAATGTCATTAATAATACTCAATAACGAGGTCGCAGAGTTTCTTACAACTTTCACATAACGCGCCTGCGTTACGTTGAGTTGAGTATTAGCTAATAACTCACTCATACCAAAGATACCGTTCATCGGCGTACGAATTTCATGGCTCATATTCGCCAAAAACTGTGATTTTGACTTATTGGCTTCTTCGGCAAAGGTTTTAGCATCCTCTAACGCCGCGTCACGCAATTGAATTTGCTCAATCATCTGATTAAAAGCCTTCGATAACTGTCCCAGCTCATCCTCGCCGCCTGGATCCACCCTTAAAGAATAATCATTATTATCGGAGACCTTGCGTATCCCTTTATGTAGCTCACTAATTGGTATCGTAATAATCTTTTGCAAACGACTGGCCAATATAAACGCCATAAAAAATGCCATCACCATCATCCAGCAGATGAAAAATATATTGTCTAAAACTGCCTGCTGCATTCTATACAAGCTTCCTTTGACGGTTATATAACCCAATAAGCGGTTTTTTAACAAAATGGGTTCGACAATAACCAGGTAATCATCAATAAAATAGTGGTTTTTTATTGCACCATCGACATCACTCTCAATTTTATCCAGCGCCAACAATAACCCTTCCGGCTGTTGCTTAAGCTTCTCGCTACCGCGTGTGTAAGACACAAATACGTCTAACTCACTATCAATAATCTGTGCCGATACCACGTCAACATTAGTTTCTAAGGTCTGCAAAATCTCGATAGCGGTTTCCTGATCCGCAAACACCAAGGCCGCCCCAGCATTGACAGCTGCGGTGCGGCTTTGTGCACTTAATGAGACAACCAAGTCTTCACGCTTTTCCTGCCATTCATTGATACCTAACGTGATTAATAAAATCAATAAAATACAGAAGCTGATCAACATCACGATGGCGATAATTTTGCGTTGAATTGAACTGTTTTTCAAGCTTACCATCGTTCATTACCCTCATTAGGAGAGTTAATTAACTCAGCAATTCGTAGTAATTTGGAACTGATGTTTAACCTTGATTTTTTTATGCTCAATATATTAATCAACAGCTTTATACGCCCAGCCTTAGCTGAAAATTCAACCCCTCCCCCTTGTTCAGCAAAACCATCGATATCACTAACCGTGAGGACTGACGCATCGGCAATCGCCGCTAAGATCTCGACTACATCCACTTTTTGCTGCTGATCGATATATAAAATCTGGCAGCTTTTAAGCTTGGAAAGACTCGATATGGTTTTATACTGCACCGCTCGCTCCCCCACTTTTTCCCCCAACAAAATCTCTCCCAAGGGCTCTATCACCGCACTCTTACTGCCCATTGAACAATATGTAAATGGCTCAAGCTCATCGCTGAATGTATCGTCAGGCCAACTGATAAAACTGGTAAAGTTGAATAGGTAAACTGCCTTTACTTCATCGGCGCTAAATTCTGTCGCTGGCGCACTGCTAATAAATAATGTTATTAACAAGGCAGCTAGGCCGCGAGTACAACCGATCCCGTCAGAAAACGTAGCGATTAACCGAATAACCGTATTCTTCATGATAACTAGAAAGACCAGTCCAATTTAATAAAAAACTCACGTTCGACCTTTGTTGCAGCGGTCGGGTATACCGCCGGTAGTGCCTCTTGATGAGCACTGTGCAATAAGTTACGCGCCACCAAAGAAATACTCAAGGCATCGTCAAACATCCATTGTACGGAGGCATCCAGCTCAGTATAAGCGTCAACATTACTGTCTCTTAACTCCCCCACATAACGAGCTGTAGCGTTAACCGATAGGTTTTCCTGCAAGTGATAATTGCTTGAAAAATTAAATTGGTGCTGCGGACTCAGGCCTTCTTGCTTTTCAGATAGCGTGTCTAGGCTCGACTTTTTAGGGCTTAAATCGAGTGTCAACGCAGAATAACTTGCATTGATATGAAGGTCTTTACGTGGAGACCAAAGCACCGCGAATTCGACACCATAACTTGCTCCCTCCAGCTCATTAGCAAGTGTCAAGGTAGTCGATAAGGCAGATATTGGGCTAGGGATCGAAACAGGTACGATGCCACCCGATTCAAACGAAATAAGGTTATCGTAATCTAGGTAGAACATCGCCATATCAAATATTAACGTCGCCCCCGCTTGGTAGCGAAAACCTAATTCATACGCAGTTAAATTCTCCACCTTTAAATCATCATTACCTTCTAACAATAAAGCTACTGGCGGCGGCCCAGCGGACAAAACATCAAGTAAACTTAGTCCATCCGTTTCAGCACGTGACGGTGTACGTATTGCTTTAGAAACCCCGCCCCATAACATTTGGCCCTCCGCCGATTTCCAGCGTAAGCGCATACTCGGTTGAAACTCGGTCCCCGTGTATTGATTATGCTCTACTTTAGAGCCCAAGGTCAGCCACCAACGGTCTTTTTGTAACTCGATATCATCTTGCACAAAACCAGAAAAAAGATGGTCAGATCGCTTTTCAGGAGAAAAAATTCTAACTTGGCCAATGCTAAGGTCACCCATTGAAAGTTTATCACGCGTATAACGATAGCCCGCGCCAAAGGTAAAGTTATGTTGACCGATCATAAGCCCGTCATATTGGTAAGCAACATCAAACATATCTCGCTGCTCATCAATAACCCACTGGTCACGTTCTACGTGGTCAAAATACACTTTCAATTCATTGCTTGCACCACTATCACTCGTTTGGCTCCATTTAGCCATTAGATTCGCTCCACTTACATCAATATTATCTTCGCGTAAGGTGGTGAATGTCGCCGTTTCCAAACTCGGCACCGTTATTCGCTCAGACAAGCTACCGCGATAAACATCTCCTTGTAAGGTGAGCTGCTTATTCTTGGCTGGCTGCCAATCGAGCCGAAAACCGACTTGTGTATCGCTCCATTCATCCGTTGCATCAGAGCCATCTAGAAAAGTACTTTCCTCATGTTCACGTCGTTTAGCATAAAGGCGATAGGAGGCATCAGGCGCTAGCTTTCCACCTTGGCGCAAGCTGACAATATTTTTCTCACTCCCCACTAAGCTGCTCATTAACCCCCCTTGTGTATCCCGTGTATGCTTAGTGATAATATTGATCACGCCATTAACCGCATTGGAGCCCCACGCCGTGCCGCCGGGGCCACGCACAACTTCAATTCGCTCAACATCTTCGAGCATAAGGTTTTGCTGATCCCACACCACCCCGCCAAACAATGGGCTATAAATGCTGCGCCCATCAATCATCACTAATAGTTTATTGGTGATGCGGCTACTAAACCCTCGGCTGGAAACAATCCATTTATTGGCGTCCATTTGGGCCACATGTAAACCGGGTACCCCACGCAATAAATCTGGAATATTCGTTGCGCCAGAGTTACGAATCTGCGCCGCCGTCAAAACATAAACCGCCGCCGGAATATCTACCGCCTTCTGCGGCGCCTTACCGACAATGCTCACCTCTAAAGCCGCCAAATCTTCTAGACTAAAACGTTTTAGACGTTGCAAATCACTACCCGCCGCGCTAAGCGTGGCTGCATACGACGATAAACATAGACTCAATAATAATGTTGATAAGGTTTTAGTTGACGCTGCTTGCCCTACCGCTAAATAACAGCCCCCAAATACCTGCCGAGTCGAATCACTGTTCATAAATTATTCCCAAGATATACACTGGATAATAGAATAGTTATTTATTTATTGCCCATAATGAACAATTTCTTCTGCGGGTACTGGCTTACTAAAATAATAACCTTGTACCATATCGCACGATTTAGTTTTCAAATACGCTAATTCAGCCGCCGTTTCCACCCCTTCCGCGACTAATTTAAGCCCTAAGCTATGCCCAAGAATGATAATCGCATCGACGATTGCGGCGTTTTCATCATCGCTTTCTAGGTCACGTACAAAAGATTGATCAATCTTTAAGATATCAATCGGAAAACGCTTTAAATAATTTAACGACGAATAACCGGTGCCAAAATCGTCAACCGATATAGTAACCCCTAGACGTTTTAAATCTCCTAGGGTATCAATCGTTTTATGCACATCATCCATAATAATCCCCTCGGTTAGTTCTAACTCAAGCTGTTGCCCGTCGAGTTTATATTTATTCAATAAACCACTCACAAAACCCTCAAGCGTCCCTTGCCGAAAGTGAAAACCACTAATGTTAACGGCGATACTTATCGCCGATAAATCACCCGTCTGCCAAGCGGATAATTGCTTACAAGCCTCTTCCAGCACCCATTCACTGATCGGCAAAATCAACCCGGTTTCTTCCGCCAGTGGAATAAACTCCGCAGGAGACACCGCCCCAAAGGTATCGTTCTGCCAGCGTAACAAGGCTTCAACACTCACCATCTTTCCCGTAGCAAGGTCAATTTTTGGCTGGTAATATAAAAAGAATTCATTATGAGCGACTGCCTTGCGTAACTCACTTTCCATATTGAGCCGAATCAACGATAAATCATTCATCGAATGATCATAAAAACAATAACTATTTTTGCCTTTATTCTTCGCCGCATACATCGCCGTATCGGAATTTTTTAATAGTTCACCCGCGGTATCACCATCACTGGGGTAAATAGCAATCCCTATACTCGCCGTAACAAAAACCTCATGCCACTCATTCCCCCCTCTATTATCTTTCAGTTTTAAGGGTTCAGCTAGGTCGGCTAG
>Ga0105358_10000922_pt1 | contig 15385 bp, 11 predicted proteins | sample GOMGulsemesocosm_5_FD_83509 | JGI IMG/M metagenome (GOLD analysis project Ga0105358, IMG submission 83509) | Methane-oxidizing microbial communities from mesocosms in the Gulf of Mexico - GOM15C Gulf of Mexico | ecosystem: Environmental > Aquatic > Marine > Cold seeps | place: Gulf of Mexico... | reverse complement strand
ATTATGGCCCGCAAATGCGAGATTATTTTCAACCGAACCACCGTGGGCGATATCTTGCAAGGTCTTTTGAATACAGAAAGAGCGCGGATCTGCAAGTCGCCCTGTTGTATTGGCTTCATTATCTGCCCAGTTAGAGAAACCACAAGCAGACAAACAACCCATACAGGCCGCATGATCTTTCAAAATGTCTTGTGCGCGTTCTGGCGTGACAAAAATCATCGAGTCATCAGGTGTGCGCATACCTTCTGTAAAGCCTTCAGAAATCCAGCCATCTACTTTGGGTTTGTCATCACTTGACACATAAATCGCACGACCGCGTGCGCCAACCTTAACTTCAGCCGTTAAATCTTCATTGGCTTTACGTGTAAATTTCGCTTGGCGTTCTGCACGTGTACCAAGTTCTTTTAAGAAATCATTATTCAATTGCGATGAATAAAAACCCGTTGGACTGTATTTATTCAGCGTGATATCGCCTTCAACCAAATTGAGTAAACGCTGCTTCCATTTATCAGCAATTGGGCTTTCTTGAGTTAACAAGGGGCGTGAGCCATATTGAAACGCAACAGGCCCAATTTCAGGGTTGTCCAGCCAGTTTTCCCAGTCGCGCAAATACCATACACCACCTGCCATAATAACAGGAACATCATTCAATCCGACTGAATTCATAAATTTACGAATTTCGGCAACACGTGGGTAAGGGTCTTGTGGTTCATCAAATTTTTCTGCATTTGAAAGACCGTTATGACCACCCGCTTTCCACGGATCCTCATAAACCACACCGCCAAGTAATTCAGAATTCTTTGAATATGATCGTTTCCAAAGCGCCCGAAAAGCACGCATACTTGATACGATGGGATAATAATGCACACCAAAATGAGTGGCAATTTCTGCCATTTTATAAGGCATTCCGGCACCGCACGTCACACCGTGAACCAAGCCCTTTGCACCTTCTAAGATGCCGTGGATGATGCGTACTGTACCGCCCGCTTCCCACAAAGTGTTCATATGGATACGGCCCTGCCCATTGGACCCTTCATTGGCAATGCGTGCTTGGGCAATGCCGCCTTCAATGGCATATTCAATCAATTCTTCAAAACGTTCTTTGCGCGTTTTGTTATGATATATTTGGGGGATAGCAGATCCATCGTCATTATAGGAGTCTGCATTCACACTCGAAAATGTTCCGACACATCCCGCTGCGGCAAAAGCGCCTGCGCTGCGGCCATTGGAAACAGCAACACCTTTACCACCTTCAATGATGGGGTGAACTTCACGTCCAGAAATAATAACGGGTTTAATGGACTTCACGGGCCTGTCTCCAACTATTGTTTTCGTCTATATCAGTTTGCGCGGACACTAAAGGAAAAGTCTTTCTTTGACCAGTCTCAATACGTCATCCTTGTACAGAATTTGGTGATGAATTTGCATAAGGCAAGAAAGCAATGGTTTTTATGCACTTTTGGAAACTATACAGACAATCTGGTTTTCTGCTAATACATGCCCAAAACAAACAAAAGGATACCTAGGCTATGAGCGAGTTTGATTTAAGAAATCCTGAAAACTACCCTCATTGGAGTGATGAAATCATCCGTTTTGCAGACATCGATCGCCTTGACCATGTCAATAATGTCGCTTTTGCTACCTATTCGGAAAGTGGGCGGGTTGATTTTCTTGAACATATATATCCAGGCTGCACAGGCGGTAATGGTGTGGGCTGGGTGATTGCTAAATTAACTGTAAATTTTTTAGCCGCAGCTTATTTTCCAGGATCCGTGCGTATTGGCAATGTGGTGCGTCGTATTGGAAATTCATCCATTGTGTTTGAACAAGGTTTGTTTAGTAACGATAAATGTTTTGGAACCTGTGAAAATCTATTGGTCTGGGCCGATACTGTGAATGAAAAATCAGTCCCCCTGCCAGATGATTTAAAAGAAAAACTGCAAGAATATTTACGTTAAATATTATATAAAGGCCGTCCCATTAGACGGCCTTTATATAAGTCGTTATGGGTTACATATAATAAGCATAATAAAGTAAGCCTGATCCAAGGATCACGCGATAGATGAAAAACGGTGTGAAAGAAGCACGTTTTAACCAAGCCATCATGATCGCAACAGCAATAAAGGCCGCAACAAATGCGATCCCTGCCGCTGTTATGGCATCATTGGTCAATTGAGCATTACCACTTTCATAAAGTTCTTGGCCTTTCAACACGCCCGCACCCAAAATTGCAGGGATGGACATCAACATCGAAAAACGCGCGGCATCCACCCGTTCAAATCCAAGAAAACGCGCAGCCGTAATTGTGATGCCAGAACGCGATGTCCCAGGAATTAAGGCCAAGCACTGCATTAAACCAATGATAATCGCGTCGACAACCCCAGCATGTTCAACACGACGAATGGTCAGACCTAATTTATCTGACATATATAATAAGAAACCAAACCCCAAAGTTGTCCAGCCAATCACTTCGACCGTGCGATAATCTGGGCCAATATATTTATTGAGGAAATATCCCGCAATAATAACCGGGACTGTCGCAATAAATACCAATACGGCAAGACGTGCGCCAGAATCACGTTTTCCTTTTGTGAAATTCATAAGCCCGCGCAGCATATGCCATATGTCGCGCCAAAAATAAATCATAACAGCACCCAATGTGCCGACATGTGTTGCAACATCCATTATGAGACCTTGATCTTCCCATCCGCCAAATATGGGGACAAGAACCAAGTGGCCCGAAGAGCTAATCGGGAGGAATTCTGTAATCCCTTGGACAAGAGCGAGTACAAGTATATGTATTTCAGTCACAATATGATCCCTGTAGAGACATTATTTTGATTTTTTCAATATTGTATAACACGTCTCGAATCGAGGCCCAAGAATCTAATCATTGAAATATATAGTACCACATCTGTACTATATTACTTGACTTATAAGGGTAACAGTCCCTATCATGGCCCTTTAAAACCGATAATTTCCCTTAGATATGTCAGTAACACTGACCTATTGTGTAATTTTTACTTGAAATTCATCTCATTTTCAAGCATATCAAGTCTCAAGATTGAATCTTCAAGGCTCAATCTTGAGATTGCGTGCGCGATAAACGCCGCACCAACATAAGAAATTAGGTTAAAAATTCGATTGAGAAAGTAGGAGAGATTAATGGCTCAAAAAATGATGCAGTTCGTAAACATCGGGCAAAAATATCCCGAAAAACGTACTGCAGACGACCGTAAAGAAGATTTCAATGAAATCTATGCACGGTTCTCAATTGAAAAAGCACAAGAACAATCATCACGTTGCGAACAATGTGGTATTCCCTTTTGTTCTGTGGCTTGCCCGGTAAATAACAATATTCCAGATTGGTTACGCTTGGTTGCCGATGGTCGTCTTGAAGATGCCTATCATGTATCGCAAGAAACAAACGCCTTGCCAGAAATTTGCGGACGTATCTGTCCTCAGGACCGCTTGTGTGAGGGTCTCTGTGTGTTAGAGCAATCTGAACATGAAGCAATCACCATTGGTGCAATCGAAAAATTCATTACAGATACAGCTTGGGACCAAGGCTGGGTCAAACCCGCTAAACCCCTTAAAGAATTGAGTGAAAGTGTTGGCATCATTGGTGCTGGCCCTGCTGGTTTGGCTGCAGCAGACCGCCTGCGCCGCAAAGGTTATCAAGTCACCGTTTATGATCGTTATGACCGTGCTGGCGGCCTGCTTGTTTATGGTATTCCAGGTTTCAAACTTGAAAAAGATGCCGTTGAACGCCGCGCCCAATTATTAGTGGATGGTGGTGTTACCTTCAAATATAATTTTGAAGTTGGTAAAGATGCCTCTTTAAAAGATCTGCGCAATAAACATGACGCTGTTATGATCTGTGTCGGTGTATATGCAGGTCGCAAATTAGATGTTCCCGGTTCTGATCTGGAAAACATCTTTCCTGCCATGTATTTCCTAACTGCCTCAAATAAAAAAGGCCTCGGCGATACAGTGCCTGAATTTGAAGATGGCACATTAAACGCCAAAGATAAAAACGTTGTGGTTATTGGTGGCGGTGATACCGCAATGGACTGTGTACGTACATCCATTCGCCAAGGCGCTAAATCCGTTAAATGTTTATACCGCCGTGACCGCGCCAATATGCCCGGTTCACAGCGCGAGGTCGAAAACGCCGAAGGTGAAGGCGTTGACTTTGAATGGCTGTCTGCGCCCCTCGCCTTTAAAGGTGAAGGGCACGTTCAAAAAGTTCAAGCGATTGCCATGCACCTTGGTGTTGCCGATGGATCAGGGCGCCAAAATGTCAAACAAATCGAAGGTTCACAATATGAAATCGATGCAGATATCGTTATTGAAGCCTTAGGGTTCGAACCTGAAAATATTCCCACATTATTTGGTGAACCCGATTTGGCCGTTAGCCGTTGGGGCACTGTTGAAATTGATGAAGAAACCAAGATGACAAACCTGGACGGCGTATTTGCCGCAGGTGACATTCAACGCGGTGCTTCTCTTGTTGTATGGGCCATCCGCGATGCGCGCGATGCATCAGATCAAATCCATGAATTTCTCCGGGCCAAAGCCCGCGTAAGCCAAGCTTAAGGAGGCATGAGTAAAAAATGACCGATTATGTAGCTGATTATCTCAAAAACGCAAAATTCCTCACTCAAAATGGCATGTACTCGCCAGATATGGAACGCGATAACTGTGGTGTAGGTGTTGTCGCTTCAATCGATGGCAAGCCAAACCGCGAAGTTTTGCGCCATGCTTTTGAAGCAACCCGCGCCCTTGATCACCGTGGTGCCGTTGATGCCGATGGTAAAACCGGTGATGGCGCAGGTATTCACGTTCAAATCCCACAAGAATTTTTCAAACGTCACGTCCGTCGTACAGGTCATGAACCTGATGAAAGTTCATTGGCTGTTGGGCAGATCTTCTTACCAAAAACAGATTTTGGCGCACAAGAACGCTGCCGCTGTATCGTTGAAACTGAAGTTCTTAAATTCGATTATCGTATTTATGGTTGGCGTCAAGTTCCGGTGAATATTGAAGTGATTGGTGAAAAAGCCAACGCGACACGCCCAGAAATTGAACAAATTATGATTGCCAACACGCTTGGCAAAACGAATGAAGAATTTGAAAATGATCTTTATGTCATTCGTCGTCGTATTGAAAACCAATGTCTGGCCGAAAATTTAACAGAGTTTTATTTCTGTTCTTTGTCATGTCGCAGTGTCATCTATAAGGGCATGTTCATGGCAGGGGAAATTACGCAATTCTACCCTGATTTAAATGATGAATTATTCGTATCGAATTTTGCCATTTACCACCAACGCTATTCCACAAACACCTTCCCGCAATGGAAATTGGCACAGCCTTTCCGTATGATTGCCCATAACGGTGAAATCAATACGGTCACAGGTAACATCAATTGGACCAAGGCCCATGAAACATGCATGGCTTCACCCGTATTCGGTGGCCATATTGAAGATATTAAACCATTAATTCCAAGTGGATCATCTGATTCTTCTGCCATTGATGCGGTATGGGAAGTCTTGGTACGTGCAGGTCGTCCTGCACCAGCGGTAAAAGCTTTGATGGTGCCTGAATCCATTGGCCAAAATAACTTGATGCCCAAAAGCCATGAAGATTTATTCGCTTATTCAAATTCTGTAATGGAACCTTGGGATGGTCCGGCTGCGATTTGTGGTACGGATGGCAATTGGATTGTTGCGGGCTTAGATCGAAATGGCCTGCGCCCCTTGCGTTATACCATTACGGGTGATGGCATTTTACTTGTCGGTTCAGAAACAGGCATGTCGACAGTAGACGAGTCTAAAGTCGTTGAAAAAGGCCATGTGCGCCCCGGCGGTATGATTGGTGTGAATTTACGTGATGGTAAATTCTACCACGATGGTGAACTGAAAGATTGGACAGCTGCCCGCCAACCTTATGGTGATTGGGTTAATAATATTGTTAAATTAGACGCCATTATGAAAGCCAATGCAGCAGAAATTGTGAACCCTTCTTCTGAAGAATTGCGCCAACAACAACAGCTCTTTGGGTTCACCGAAGAAGATATGGACATTATTTTACGTCCAATGGTCGAAGCTGGGGCTGAAGCAACAGGTTCTATGGGCGATGATACCCCACAGGCAGTTCTATCGGATCAATACCGTGGTTTGCACCATTTCTTCCGTCAGGCTTTTGCACAAGTAACCAACCCTCCTATCGATTCGTTGCGTGAAACCCGAGTCATGTCTTTGCGCACACGTTTGGCAAATTTGGGTAATATCTTAGATGAAGCGGTTGATTTACATGAAGTCGTTCAGCTTGAAACACCCTTTTTGACATCAACTGAATTCCATGCGTTGAAAAAACATGTGGGTGAAGATGCCATCGAATTAGATTGTACGTTTGATCCTAAAAAAGAAACATTACGCAATGCGATTGATCGCTTGCGTCATGAAGCTGAAATGTCAGTTCGTGGTGGCAAAAAACACATCATCTTAACCGATGAATATGTAAATGCCACAAAAGCGCCCGTGCCAATGATTTTGGCTGCCGGTGCGGTTCATAGCTATTTAATCCGTCAACAGTTGCGTACCTTCACGTCTTTGAATGTGCGGTCTGCAGAAGCTTTGGATATCCAATATTTTGTTGTTCTCATTGGGGTTGGCGCAACGACTGTCAATGCATACATGACAGAAGAAGCGATTACAGAACGTCATGCAAAAGGCCTTTTTGGTGATATCTCGCTTGAAAATGCCATTGAAAACTACAAAAAAGCCATTAATAAAGGCTTGTTAAAAACCATGTCTAAAATGGGCATTGGCGTCATCAGCTCTTATCGTGGCGGTTATGCATTTGAAGCTGTCGGCTTATCACGATCTGTTGTGGCTGAATTCTTCCCCGGCATGTTGTCACGTATTTCCGGTATTGGCTTGAAAGGTATTCAAGATAAAATCATTGAAATGCATGATAAAGCCTATGGCGAGCCTTTCCCCTTAGCCCAAGGTGGCTTCTATCGCTACCGCGCCGATGGTGAACGCCACGCCCATGACCCTATTTTGATCCATCAATTACAAGATGCGGTTGCGACCGAAAGCTATTCAAAATATAAAATTTATGCCAAAGGCGTCAATGGTCGTAAGCCCATGATGTTGCGTGACCTTTTAGATTTCCAAAGCGATCGTAAGCCTTTTTCTGTAGGCCGCGTTGAATCCATCACAGAAATTCGCCGCCGCCTCTGTGCTCCAGCCATTTCAGTCGGTGCCCTATCAAAAGAAGCCCATGAAACACTTGCGATTGCAATGAACCGTATTGGTGCAAAATCCAATTCAGGCGAAGGCGGCGAAGACCGTGAACGTTTCAAACCGCGCAAAAATGGTGACAATGCAAACTCGTCTGTGAAACAAGTTGCATCCGGTCGTTTTGGTGTCACGGCTGAATATCTAAATAATTGCCAAGAACTTGAAATTAAAGTCGCCCAAGGTGCTAAACCGGGTGAAGGTGGACAGCTTCCGGGCTTTAAAGTCACATTGGAAATTGCCAAGTTGCGTAACGCAACACCCGGCGTAACCTTAATTTCACCTCCGCCACACCATGACATTTATTCAATCGAAGATTTGGCTCAGTTAATTTATGACTTGAAACAAATCAACCCTATTGCACGTGTCTGTGTGAAACTGGTTGCAAAAAGTGGTGTTGGTACTGTTGCTGCAGGTGTTGCAAAAGCAGGCGCAGATACCATTCATATTTCCGGTTACGATGGTGGAACAGGTGCATCCCCACAATCCTCGATTAAATATGCTGGATTGCCGTGGGAAATGGGCTTGTCAGAGATAAATCAAGTTCTGACACTCAACAAATTACGCCACCGGGTTAAATTGCGCACAGATGGCGGTTTCCGCACGGGACGCGATGTAGTAATTGCAGCCATGTTGGGTGCTGAAGAATTTGGTATCGGTACAACTTCATTGATTGCAATGGGATGTATCATGGTACGCCAATGCCATTCAAACACATGCCCAGTGGGTGTCTGCACGCAAGATGAAGATTTGCGCAAAAAATTCACAGGTTCTGCTGCAAAAGTGGTGAATTTATTTACCTTCATTGCAGAAGAAGTGTCTGAAATTTTGGCGAGCTTGGGGTATGAAAAGCTTGAAGATATCATCGGGCGTTGTGATTTATTGACACAAGTAAGCCGTGGTCGCGAAAACCTTGATGACTTGGATTTGAACCCCTTGTTGGCACAGGCTGACACGGGTGATACGCCACGTTTTTGCACATTAACAGAACGTAACCCTGTACCAGATACGCTGGATGCACAGATTATTGAAGATGCACATAATGCGCTACATGGTGGCGAAAAAATGCAGCTTTTCTACACTGTCAAAAACACACACCGTTCCGTGGGCACACGTACCAGTTCGATCATTACACGCAAATACGGCATGACGGGCCTAGAACCAGACCATTTAACGGTTCGTTTACGTGGATCAGCTGGTAATTCTTTGGGTGCTTTCGCCGTTCAAGGTTTAAAACTCGAAGTCTTTGGCGATTCAAATGATTATGTGGGTAAAGGCTTATCTGGCGGTACAATTGTTGTGCGCCAAATGGTTTCCAGCCCCTTGAAGTCAAACAGAAACACAATTGTCGGAAACACTGTTCTTTATGGTGCAACAGCTGGTAAATTATTTGCAGCAGGCCAAGGTGGCGAACGTTTTGCAGTGCGTAACTCAGGTGCAACTGCGGTCGTTGAAGGTATTGGTTCTAACGGTTGTGAATATATGACAGGTGGCGCGGTTGTTGTCTTAGGTGACGTCGGTGCCAACTTTGGTGCCGGTTTCACAGGCGGCATGGCCTTTGTATATGATGCAGACGGAACGTTCGAGCATCGTGTTAATGCAGAATGTGTCATGTGGCAACGTATCGAAGTCGATCATTATGAAAATATGGTCACTGATTTGATCAAGGAACATGTCAAAGAAACTCAATCAAAGTTTGCTGCACAACTGCTGCAAGATTGGGATGTTGAAAAAGGAAAAATTTGGCAGGTCGTACCGATTGAAATGCTCGATAAATTAGATACTTCAATAAGCAAGCCTAGCAAATTGAAAAAATCTGCCTAAATAATACTATGTCATTGATGCCTCAATGACATTAGGAATGCGCAAGTTGCAGTCTCTCGTGACTTGTTTGCTGGGTTTAAGGGGTCCGGGACGATCTCTTAAACCGATTTTGAATACCTACAACGGTATTCATCCCTAACCAAGACTTAGGCGGAAGCTTTTTTGCTTCCGTCTTTTTTTGTCTTTCAAAAATCTTTAAAACAGTTTATCCAAATATTCTTAAGCTCCGCCTATATAGTTGAGATATTATGAGACGTCTATATCACCTACCGTTTGACCCAGCATGTCGCAAAATCCGCATTCTTTTGGCTGAAAAAAAGCTCGAAGTGAAATGTGTGATGGAACCCGTATGGGAAAGGCGTGAAACCTTTTTATCTTTAAACCCTGCAGGCGAAGTTCCCGTGCTGGTCGAACCTGAAGGCAGGCCGATTTGGGATGAATATGCCATAACGGAATATATTGAAGAAGTCTATCCAACCCCTTCAATGTTAGGCACAACACCTGAACAGCGCGCAGAGGTTCGCCGATTATGCGCATGGTTTGATCGTAAATTCGGGCCTGAAGTGTCAAAAAACCTTGTCGGTGAAAAAATCAATAAACGCATGCTGGGTAATGCCACACCAAATTCATCTGCAATCCGTGCAGGGAAACAAAATGTACATTATCACCTTGAATATATTGGATATTTAACCGAACAACGCAATTGGTTGGCAGGCCAAGAACTATCATTGGCCGATATTACGGCCGCAGCCCACATCAGTGCGGTGGATTATCTAGGCGATATTCCTTGGGCAGACCATGCGGGTGCACATGATTGGTATTCACGTTTTAAATCACGTTTATCCATGCGTGAAATTTTGGCGGACACTGTGCCAGGGATTGCCTCTGTGCCACATTATACTGATTTAGATTTTTAATCCTTCTGTATAACAGACATCGCCACATCTATAACACGGCTCAGTGCGTCATAATCTTGACCACTGCGTCCCATCACACCAAGTGCCAACGCTTGTGCAGAAAAGAAATCTGCCATGCTTTGTGGGTTTGCATCTTTTGAAATTTCGCCTTTTTCTTTTGCCAAGATAAAACGATTAATAAATGCATTATGTCGTTCTTCATCAAATTCACGGGCCAATCTTTCTAAGGGTTCCGCCTTATTTGTACATTCAACCAAGGAATTGACCACAAAACAGCCTTGAGGGTTTGTTTTATCAACCACAAAATGTGCAATATGATCTAAGAATCGCCTGATGACGATATAAACTGTGTCGGGTGAGTCTTTCAAGTCATCCAAAAGCGGCTTTCCAAGATCATGAAAATAATACCCCAGCGCCTTTGAATATAGTTTTTCCTTATCTCCAAAATTTGCATATAGGCCCGGTTTTGCCATACCTGTTGCCTTAACAAGGTCGTTCATTGATGTGCCTGCATAACCTTTTTCCCAAAAAGTTCGCATCGCAATATCCAAGACATCGTCAGGATTTAATTTTCTGGGACGACCGCGGTTCATTGTAAAAACTTTCACATAATAAATAATACCGATCGGTATTTTAACAGCTTGACAACGGAAGACAAGTTGTTATTTTAGTACCAATCGGTATTCAATAAATAACCCAATTAAATATAGAAATTTAAGGAAAATATAATGAGCAAAATTAAAGGTAAAATCGTCCTCGTCACGGGTGCAAATCGTGGTATTGGCCGTGCGTTTGTAGATGGCCTTCTTGAAGCAGGAGTTTCAAAAATTTATGCAGCAGCACGCAACACAGATACCTTAAAAGATCTAGCTGAAAAAAATCCTGATCGCATCGTGCCCATTAAGCTCGACGTAAACCAACCCAATGTGATCGAGGCTCTGGCCAAAGACCTAACAGATGTGGATGTTCTGATTAATAATGCAGGTATTGCACGGTTTGAAGGCTTGTTAGCCGCAAAAAACACCGATGCCGCCCGCGATGAGTTTGAAACAAATTTTTTCGGTACTCTTAATATGATCCGCTCCTTTGCACCTGTATTAGGTAAAAATGGCGGTGGTACGATTGTCAATTTGGCCTCAATCGCATCATATGTAAATTTCCCTGCCCTTGGGTCTTATAGCGCATCAAAAGCCGCTGTTCATTCCTTAACCCAAGGCGTTCGCGCAGAATTGACCGCCCAAGGTACATTCGTTGCTGGTGTATACCCCGGACCGATTGATACAGAAATGGCTGAAAAATTCCCAATGGATAAAACCAGTCCAAGCGATGCAGTAAAAGCCGTATTAGATGGCATCGAAGCGGGCTTAGAAGACATCTATCCTGATGGCGCATCTATCGGCATGCATGCTGCTTATTTAGAAGATCCAAAAGCTTTGGAAAAACAAGCAGGCGAAATGTTACCTGAATAATCACACTTGTTTACAATTCTTTGCACCTTAAGGGATCGAAATCTCTATATAAGAATAAGTGAAAAGTCTCTTGCTCTCCCTTAAAGTGTGAGCGAAAACTATAAGCGAACATTTTCTTTCACAGAAGATGTTCGCATTTTTTTTGCCAAATCAAGGAAACCTGTAATGTCAAATCTACCAACGTTAAGCGACGCAAAAATCGAACTCAATGCAGGGGTTGCGACCTTAACCTTTATGCGCCACGATGTCCGCAATGCCTTAACAGGCACAAATTTAATCAATGACATTATAGATACGCTTAACTGGGTGAATCAGGCAAAAGATGATGTATCCGTGCTGATCATGACTGGCGACGGTTCTGCCTTTAGTGCGGGTGGCAATATTAAAGACATGCAAGATCGTGGTGGTGATTTTGCCGGTGATGTCGAAGAGGTCCAAACACGCTATCGACAAGGTATCCAGCAAATTCCCCTTGCCATGAATAAATGTGAAGTCCCCATTATTGCCGCCGTAAATGGCGCAGCAGTCGGGGCTGGTTTTGATTTGGCCAATATGGCAGATATACGCATTGCCTCCAGAAAAGCGAAATTTGGCGAAACATTTGTTAATTTGGGCATCATCCCAGGTGATGGCGGCGCATATTTTTTACAACGCCTAATCGGTTATCAAAAAGCAGCAGAATTAACTTTTACAGGCCGCATCATTGACGCAAATGAAGCCTTAGAAATCGGTGTTGTTTTAGAAGTTGTTGAACCTGAGCAATTAACAATACGCGCACATGAACTGGCCGCACAAATGGCAGAGAAACCAGCGCAAGCATTGAGATTCACAAAACGATTGATGAAAATGGGACAACGTATGGAATTACCAGATTTTCTTGATCTTTGCGCCTGCTTCCAAGGTATGTGTCATAATTCAGATGAACATATGGTTGCCGTTGAAAAAATGATTGCCGCCATGAAGAAGTAATTAGACGAGAGTTAAAACTCAGGCCCCCTAGCCTCTTTTTACTTGGCATCTTGCCTAAACAGGGGCAAAACAGATACGAAAGAATTCTAAAGTCTGCTTGAGGAGTAAACACGATATGTCTGAGACAATTATTGGTATCATGGGTGGTAGCGGTATTTACGAGATTGATGGATTGCAAAATACCCGTTGGGAAAAAGTCGACTCACCCTTTGGTAACGTCTCAGATGATATTTTATTTGGTGAATTAGATGGCGTACAACTGCGGTTCCTACCGCGTCATGCGCGCGGCCATAAAATTTCACCCTCCGAAGTGAATTATCGCGCCAACATCGATGCGATGAAACGTGCAGGGGTCACCGATATTGTATCTGTGTCCGCCTGTGGTTCGTTAAAAGAAGAACTCCCGCCGGGGCATTTTGTTTTGGCCGATGATTATATTGACCGCACATTCGCACGAGATAAATCATTTTTCACAACAGGGTGTGTTGCACATGTTGCCTTTGGTGAACCCGTTTCAAAACGCTTGGTTGATTGTTTGGAAGATGCCTTAAAAGAATGTGATATCGATTACACCCGTGGCGGTACTTATCTGTGTATGGAAGGCCCACAATTTTCAACCAAGGCCGAGTCCAACCTCTATCGATCATGGGGATGTTCGGTCATCGGCATGACAAATATGCCCGAAGCTAAATTGGCACGCGAAGCTGAAATGGGTTACGCCACCGTTGCAATGGTTACAGATTTTGATTGCTGGCATGAAGACCATGATGATGTGACGGTTGAGCAAATTATCAAAGTCTTGTTAAGCAATGCCGATAAAGGCCGCGCCCTTATCAAAGCCGCCGCACCAAAAATTGCCGCAGCCCCGCTACCCTGCCCATCAGGATGTCACACCGCCCTTGAATATGCCTTGATCACCGCACCAGAAGCGCGTGACCCTGAATTATTGAAAAAACTAGACGCCGTTGCGGGCCGGATTTTAAGGAAATAAAATGAAACATGTTGCACTGATTACAGGCGGTGGTCGCGGGATCGGTAAAGCCACTGCGTTATTAGCGGCTCAATCAGGCTATGATGTATGCTTTAGCTATGTTTCAGACGAGAAATCTGCAATGAAGACGCAAAATATGTGTCAAGATTTTGGTGTGAAAGCCCTTGCTGTCAAAAGTGATGTCAGCAAAGAGGCCGATGTCATAAAACTGTTTAAGGCTTGTGACGAAACCTTGGGTCCAGTCACGCTTTTGGTAAATAACGCTGGTATTATTGGCAAGGCGAGTCGTGTTGAAGGTTTGGAAGCCGCCACATTGCAGCAAGTCTTCGAGGTAAATGTGTTTGGTGCTTTTTATTGTGCCAAACAAGCCATTAAACGGATGTCAAAAGACGCAGGTGGATGGGGCGGTGTCATCATCAATATTTCATCCATGGCCGCAACCATCGGCAGTGCGGGTGAATATGTGCATTATGCCGCCTCCAAAGGCGCGCTTGAAACATTTACAATTGGCCTGTCAAAAGAAGTTGGCCCCCAAGGTATTCGTGTAAACGCCGTTCAAGCTGGCACCGCATCGACTGAAATTCACGAAAAAACTGGGAATCCAGATCGCCCCGATATGGTTGCACGAACCGCCCCCTTGGGCAGGGTCGCAACACCTGAAGATATCGCAGAAGCTGTTTTATGGCTTGCATCAGAAAAATCATCTTACACGACAGGGGCATCTTTGCGTGTCTCTGGCGGACTATAGGAACTAAAAAATGAAAGTTAAAGGCACACCGACTCGTACAATTTGGTTAAATAAAGATGGCTGGCGGGTTGATATTATTGACCAAACCAAACTCCCACATGCCTATGAAATCACCAGCCTATCAAATTTGGATGATGCGTGCCATGCGATCAAGGATATGTTGGTACGTGGCGCGCCTTTGATTGGTGCAACAACAGCTTATGGTATGGCACTTGCCTTGCGCCATGATGCATCTGATGCAGGGTTTGATAAAGCTTACCAAGATTTATATGCCACACGCCCGACGGCTGTTAATTTGCGTTGGGCCCTCGAAATCATGAAGGATAAAATTCTTTGCCTGCCAGAGAATGACCGTATGGATGCAGCTTATCGATTGGCTGCACAAATCTGTGATGAAGATGTGGCACAAAATGCATCAATCGGAGATCATGGTTTAAAAATCATTGAAGAAATTTGGGCCAAAAAAGGTAAAAAAGGCGTGGTCAACATCCTGACCCATTGTAATGCAGGTTGGCTTGCGACCGTTGATTGGGGCACAGCCACTGCACCCATGTATAAAGCATTCGAAGCGGGCATTCCCATCCATGTTTGGGTTGATGAAACCCGCCCACGCAACCAAGGTGCCTCTTTAACCGCTTGGGAACTTGATAATCACGGTGTGCCTCATACCTTGATTGTAGATAATGCGGGTGGGCATTTGATGCAACATGGCCAAGTCGACCTGTGTATTGTCGGAACAGATCGCACAACAGCCAGTGGAGATGTGTGTAATAAAATTGGCACCTACCTTAAAGCCTTAGCAGCCCATGATAATGATGTACCCTTTTATGTTAGCCTGCCTTCACCAACCATTGATTGGACTGTTCATGACGGGGTAAAAGAAATCCCCATTGAAGAACGTAGCGCTGAAGAAGTCACCGAAATGACAGGTCGCTTGAAAGATGGCAGCATTGCAACCGTCACCATCACCCCTGAAGGCTGTGCCGCTGGAAATTATGCGTTTGATGTCACACCACGCAAATATATCACGGGCCTGATCACAGAACGTGGTGTTGCCGATGCTTCAAAAGAAGGTTTGGCCGCGTTATTTCCAGAACGGGTTTTGGGTTAAACATGTTAAAACAAGATGTTATTGATACGGCCTTAAAGATGAACGCCTT
>Ga0105358_10000919_pt1 | contig 15395 bp, 10 predicted proteins | sample GOMGulsemesocosm_5_FD_83509 | JGI IMG/M metagenome (GOLD analysis project Ga0105358, IMG submission 83509) | Methane-oxidizing microbial communities from mesocosms in the Gulf of Mexico - GOM15C Gulf of Mexico | ecosystem: Environmental > Aquatic > Marine > Cold seeps | place: Gulf of Mexico... | reverse complement strand
TTCTGGTTTTCTAAAAAGGAAAATGTGGTCAATAGTTGGCGCATAGACAGGGACATTTACAAAAACGCGACCGCCTGGATTAATTAATTCGTGTATCATTAACAAAGCATCTAATGGGTTCTCAATATGTTCTAAAACCTCACTGATCACCACGTCGTCAAATTGGTCGATTGTGGACGCTTTAAATAGGTCCTGACAAATTAGGCTTGCGTTATTCTGTATTCCGATATTTCGGAGACAGTTTTGAGTTTTCTTAATGCTATCCTGACTAACATCCCAGCCGACTAATGTACCTTCAATTTCCGATGCAAGTGCCATCAGCAAGCCATGACCTGGCCCAATTTCTAGATGACGTCTGCCAGGCTTAGAATGTTGAACAAAGGCGCTAGTATAAAAGTGACCAATTTTAATGTGATTTGACCATAGTGCTTGCGATAAAAGCAACCCATCCATATAAGGTCCCATAATTTGAGGATCGTTATATACATTATCTACAACATACTGAAATGAGGAATTGCGATAATTTCCGTTTCTACGAAAATGTAGCTCTTCGAGGGATATCATTTTACACATCCATTTGTACCCGCGACAAACGGAAGCTAGATCCTTATCACAAACGCTTTTGATCATCTGGCTGATTTGTTCAGCATGCTCTATCTCTGAGTTTGAGCACGACGCCAAATTTCGGGTAACTGCATTCTGATGCTCTGGCCAAGCAAGCAGTAATTTATCTAATAACTCGGCAAGGTTCGGCGGGTAAGTCATAGTTTGCTTATTCCTAGCAAATATCGTAGCAATTTATTATCTAATGGAGAAATGACTACCAAAGTTGATTTCTTTCAACTTCAACATAATCAGTATCTTCAGTTATAAATTGTGTTATTGAATCAGTGGCTTGGGTTGTTGCGAGCGGATGTTTTTCCAAGAACGATTGGCATGATTTCTGTAAAGTGGATTTGCCTAGTGCTTCGGCCGCGTCTCTAACTAATACTAAGAAAGCGACCGGGGCATACCTCAGAGCTGGATGATTTAAGCCCAAGCGTGCAACTTTTCCAAATGCTCGTACTCTAGCAAGCTCTTTCGTATGCATTAAAAGAGTTTCTTCATGGTCGTATATTTTGTCGTTGAGGTCATTCAAAATAGCTCTAGATTTTTGACCTGTACCTGAAAAAGCATATTTCGCATATAGGAACGTCGCAAATGCATTATCTGCATCCATTTCTAATGCTGATGACGCTAGTTTGGCAATTCTATTGCCTGATTTTTTGTTCGTTGAAAGATGTTTTGCTCTAATTAGATCATGATTAACAATATTATCAATGTACCTTCTTCTAAGCTCGTTTGCCGTCAAGCGATACATGCCAGACATGTTGAAACGAGCATCTTCGTCATAGCCTTTGAGTTTGTAAAAATCGACAACGCTTGGGTGTACAATTGATTGGGTATTACTCATTAGTCCATCAAAGAAAAGTAAATCAGATAAAACCAACTCCATTTTTTTTTGATCAAGAATTTCAGATAAATCGGAAAATAGCTTCTCTAGTATTGGCTGATATATGAGGCTTCCAGGGTAGAGGGGTTTATGGAATAACCTGTTTTGCCAATTTTCTTCAAGAAATTCTGTAACTCTTGTTCCGCATGTTGCATCCAATTTCTTGGACATACCTATTTGCAGTTGAGCAAGGCGATCAAGTGGAAATAGTGTGGCGAAATCAAGCGATAAATACTCGTTCAAAATTGCTTCAGTATTGCCTCCTGAGGCCATCAGAGAATTAAGAGATCTGTCGCCAATAGAATTCTCCCAAAGCCCTTTTGGTGCATATTTTGGAAAGTCGTTTTGAGGGTGGGTCGCAATTTGGGGCCAAAAAGCTGAGAATTGTAAATTTGGGTATTCGATACGATTTTTGATTTTCTTAACATATTCTGGCGGAGGGTTAGAGGATCTTTGTATTAAAAGTATGTCGTTTTCGGATAAATTGTTGTTAAAAATTTCCTCTGCTCTGGCACCAAAGTTTCTGACAAAAATTACATCATAGGTAGAGTTTTCAGGCAAAGCAGATTTAAGTGCCGCAAGAATAACTCGACCTTGGCAGTTGCCAAAAACACCGATTTTCTTTTTCATAATAAAAATATTACGCTTATTAAGATTGAAATTTGGAAGTTTATCTAATTACTGCTCGATTGCCCCGCAAAGAGCTTTAATCGAAGTCGCATTTAATGCTTCTTCATCTCCAAACCGTATGTCAAATGCTTCTTCGATCGACATGATTATGTTGATTTGAAGCATTGAATCCCAATTAGCAACATTTTCTGTATTGGAATCGATTGTGAGGTTGTTCTCATCAATACCAAGTACTGTTGCAACAATATCAATGACTTCGTTAATTACGTTTGGCAATAATCTCTTCCTTTGTCGATTGCTATAGTACATCGCGTTGTTAATGATTAGAATGTTCATTTTTAGAATATCTATGCTTTAATGTTTTAGTTTATTTTGACATTCTGGCCAAGAGGGATTGTGATTGTCGTGTGCTTTTTCGATAATTTACTACGCTTACTGAATTTCGAACAAAAAGTTGGATCATTTGAGGTGCTGTAAAACTCCTGAATTGTAATGGTGGAGTTCGGTATTTGGGCGTTCGATTTGTCCAATACCGATAAGTCGTTTTCACTTCCCTAATCGGAAACCAAAAGTGTATCTTTGGGGTTTCTGCCTCACAAGAAAATGTCCTATTTTGCATTATTGTTGAAATTAGTATGCTAATAAGGCGTGTGTTTTTTTAATGTTGAGTTGATGAAGATGAAGACGGTTGTTTTTATTGAACCCCCTTATCGCCCGGACAAGCCGAACCAATGGGCGCTAAACGGGAAATATCGATATCCTAGTATAATCGGATCCTTGACCGATCATGCATACATCATGATTGCAATGCCGTGCGTGCCTCCAAAAAGTGACAAAAATAGATTGGTTTTGGAGAATAATTTTGGGGTTAAATTCATAGAGGTCCCAGATGGAAACGCCCGTTCTGTAGCCCGGTGTTTAAGTGACCATTGTATTGATATTGTTTCCAATCTTTGGGGACGTCCAGTTAATCAGCTTGCAAAATTGATTAAAATTGCACAAATCTTGAAAGCTGACTTTGTTATGAGGGTTGGGGGAGACGATATCTCAACAAAGGCAGAACTAGCAAAGGAAAACGGCAAGGAATTCTGGGGTACGGACAGGCATCTTCAATTACTTGAAGTTGAAAAAAATAACATTCTCGCATCAAAACGCATTATAGTTATGAGCGAGTTAGAAGCAAAGCGCATTAAATCAATTGTAAAGAGTGAACGAAAGCAAGTTTTTGTGTGTCGCCGTGGCGTCGACCAAATCTACTTGAGCAAAGATTACATTCACTCTTATAGGAAAATCGAAAAAGTTGTATTTGTCGGTCGCGAAAGCCCTGAAAAAGGAAGCGATATTTTGGATGAATTTGCTGATTACTGCTTAACTCAATTCCCAGACCTGAAATTTGTTTATGTTGGTGAATTTGTTCCTCAAGAGAAAACAAATAGGATTTATGCAGGTTTCATAAACCCTGAAAAATTGCACTCTTTTTACCGAGACGCAGACGTTTTTATTAATTGCTCAAGGTCAGAAGGGTTTCCACAAACTGTTATGGAGGCGATGAGTATTGGGCTTCCTTGCATAATTCCAAAGCATCTATTTCAGGATGAGTTTTCTGATCAAGATGGTGTTTTGTTTTCTGATAATTCGCAAGAGGACCTTGCGAACAAACTACAGCTGCTATTAGGTAATAGCTCTTTTTTTAGTCAAGTCGGGCAACAAGCAAAGAGTTACGCGGAGAAAAACTTTGATGCGTCTAAAAACAATCAGTTCTATATCAATGTACTTTTAGGGGACTAACGGTTAGCGTGAAAAAAAATCAAGGCTTCAAAAGCAGATAATTTTGAGAGTTTTTAGAAAATGAATATTGAATTAAAGATATCGATTATTGTGTCCTGTTTTAATAAGGAAAGCTTAATAAAATATTCGGTTAATTCAGCTCTTTCTCAGACTTATCAAAATTGTGAAGTCATTGTAGTCGATGATGGATCGACAGATAACTCGTCTGATTTTTTAGCAGAATTAAACATGAGTAACCCTAGACTTACAGTCATACGGCAAGAAAATCTAGGCCTCAGTGTTGCTAGGAATACGGGACTGGCTGCGTCGATTGGAGATTATGTTCTTTTCCACGATGGAGATGATATCCTGTTTCCCGAAGCTGTGGCGGAGTTGGTTGACTCAATCCGGACGGATACCGGAGCGGTTGATATAATCGGAGGTGTTTTCGAGAAATATGTTAACGATTCTGCACGAATTTTGAAGGCGTTTTTAGACGATGTTTATGTAACAAGTTTTTTTGAGAAGCCTGAAATTTTTTGGAGGCACTTTGCAAACTTTAGTAGTTGCAACAAATTATTTCGGCGAGATTTCCTTCTTCAAAATGATATTTTATTTTTACCCAATTTGTATATGCAAGACATCGATTTTTGGTTCCACGCGGTGAAAAATGCCAAAGGAATTAGATTTACTTCGATACCTGTAGCGACTTACATGAAAACCCAGGGGTCGTGGTCTACCAGAAGGACTGAGAAACGATTTTCTTCTTTTATTGAGTTGTCGGCACGTCTTACTAACTTAAAAAAAGGACTTAGCCTTGATGCGAGAGCTTCGTTGGATGGTGCTTTGCTTCAAGGAGCGGGGTTATTCTTTATGCGTTGGAAGCTTAGGGAATTTTACGAAACGAAAGATAATTCTTATTTACAAATCATCGGCAAGCTCCTCAATGATATGCCTGTTTATAGTTTTTTGAGATATTTTGAGTACCGGCAAAATATAATTTCTTTTGTCGCCTATTTGATCCGCAGTGAAAGATACCAAGAAGCTCTTGAATTAATTGATTATGAAAAAACTGTGCAACCAAATCAATTGAAATTATGCTCTAAATTATCTGTTTCAGATGATGATAATAAGAGAGTAATGGATGGTTTGTTGTCGCAAATAAAAGAACAAATCCCTACTGCAAATGCTGAACTCGAATCAGAAAAAATGCATGTTCGAAACCCTATAATTAAAGAGGGTGGTTTCAGGAATTACGCAAATTTAAATATTTTGGTTTTCGGATTGGGTAACTTGTATAATGCAGGGGGAGTCCAACTTTCCTATCAACATTTATTTCAGCATTTGGTCGATCAAGGAAACTCAGTCACATTTTATAGCCATTGGGCGGAGAAGCCTGATGAGGATTTTTATTATACTTATGATCAGCGGATAGCGTTTGGATTTTATAAGCTCAATGAGCAGCCCGCAAACATCAAAAATATTCGAAAAATAGCTCAAGAAACCAATCCGGATGTTATTTTAATTGTAAATAGTGCCCAAAATGCACTTGTATTGGTCTCTGCGTTATACGATCTCCCATATCCCGTTGTGCTTTCCGAACGAGGAGGTGCGGATCATTGTCTTGAGCATTCGTGGGCAACCAAGCTGCAGCGGCAGGTCGCTCATGGTGCTGTAGAATACTCCCATATGCTGATGGAAAGCTATCACACTGCTGTTCATCCTGCTTTGGTTGAGTATGTAAGGTTTATACCAAGCGGTATTCCTATGACCGAGAAGAGAGCTGATACAGCCACTGCGGCTGAAAATGGCATGAAGACTGTACTGTATACTGGCCGGCTTGCATTTGAAAAAGATTTGGATTTGCTCCTTAAAGCATTTTCGAATTTGGCTACAGAGTTTCCAGACTGGCAGCTTAGAATTACAGGTGATGGGCCTGAAAAGCAGTCTTTGGAAGCTCTAAAAAGTAATCTTAACTGCAAATCTCAAATCTCGTTTGATGGTAGTATACAAGACAGCGAAATTCTCAGTGAGATTTATCAGTCATCGCACATTTTTGTATTACCTTCTCGCGCGGAAGGGTGTCCATTGTCGTTGAGAGAGGCGTTTAGTTACGGCCTACCAAGTATTGGTTTTGCTTCATGCAGTGGAACAAATGAGATTATCCAATCAAATGTAAATGGATTATTGGCATCTGTTGATAATAAAGAAATGGGGCTGACAAATGAGCTTAGAAAACTTATGCAGTCTAAAGATTTAAGGAAAAAACTAGGGGATCAAGCAGCAATTGATGCCTCTAAGTATTCGCTTGAAGCTGTTTTTCAGAAAACGGAGCAACTACTTATAGATGCTGCTCAGTGGAGAAGTCAAAGGCAAAGATTAAGGGTTTTCAAGAGACATCACAATAGCAATAGTTATAATTACTTAGAAACACAATTTCGAAAAATCAAAAAAAAGGGAAAAGCACGCAACATATATATGTTTGAATTGGCAAAGCGATTAAAAGGGTTAGATCAACCACTCATCGCTGCCTATTGCATGATTTATGGAGGATGCCTTTTCGACTGGCAATGGTATTTAAAGCAGAATTTGAGTGTGAAATTGTCAGGTCAAGACCCGCTTACTCACTATTTGACCAAAGGTTGGAAGCAGGGGTTGGCACCTTCACCCGATTTTGACGTAGCATTCTATCGCAAGAAATATATGGAGAAATCAAAGAAATCTTGTCCCTTAACTCATTTCTATTTAAACGGTCGCTATAAAGGGTGTGTACCTTCAGCCAATACAAGTAAAAAATTGCTCAAGCAAATAACTGAAGAGTTGAAACAGGAAAATATCACCTGCGGACAAGGAAGATCGCGGATTGCTAAGTTTTCGATGTTAATCAGCAAACTACCATTTGTGGCAATGCCAAAAATTTACACAGATAAGCGACCAGGCTTCGGCCAAATTTCCAAAAAGGAATTTAAAAAAATAATTGGTCGAGAGATCGTTTGGAGCCGAATGGGGAGCGATGCAATCCGCTTAATAATTCAAAACACAAGTAAATTTAGTAAAAACAAAAAGGCGCGCGTTATTAAAAAATTTGAAAGCCTACCATATTGATATCTAAAGGAATTATTATTAACGGGCACTCAGAGGTTTTGGAAAACCAAAATATTTCTTTGGCCATGTAAAGTTTTGATTTCTGTTTACGAAATCAACAAACAAACATAATCTTCAAGAATTACTCTTGGAACACTGGCGAGTAGTGATAAACTCTTTCGCTCAATAAATTATCTCGAAAGTACTTTGAAAATGCCAAATATAGTCGTTGTTGGCTCTTGTATTTCCTTAAAGGTAGCACAGAAACTGGTGGAGATGGTGCCCGACACCGAAATTACTAGAAGAGTACATCATTGCAGAAGCGATATGTTATTACAGAACATCCAAAAACGCCCGGAAGAAATACCGAGTGCTGTTGAGCTGAGAAATTTCGTCGATCTGCATGGCGAGAAAGATACTGTTGACCGCAGCTATAGATGGACCGATTCAAATTCTAGGGAAAGGCATATTGCGCTCATTGAATCTCTTAAGACTGGCCGCCTCTTGCTCTTGGATAATCTGTACGAAATACGATCTGAAGTGTTTTCTGGAAATGAAACGCTTGGATTTGATGTCGTTGTAAATTTTAAGGCCCAAAAAAGCTACTTGAAATACAAAAAACAGCCTTTGGAATTAGCTCAATCGCGAGAAAATTTTAGAAAACTACTCGAATGGGTGAAAAATATAAACCCTGAGATAGAGATCGTAATAATTTCGGCGCCATCCTCTGGCTTTCATCTTTCGTCCAGTAAAACTGCTGCGGAACGGTGTGAAAATCTTAAATTGGAGAACGAGAAATTTGACGCACTAGTTTTCCCATCAAAAGCTTTAGGGAGCGATTTCCACACGCACGGCTCAGGACATTTTAAAGATATAATTTATTCCACCTATGCTCGAGTAATTAGGAAAACTGTTTTTGGTCGGGCAAATTTCGAAAAAGCCTTTGAAAATGAGATCTCAAAATTTCTTGAACCTCGGTATCATATTGACACAGATTCAAGAGAAGCTAGTAAGATAACGCCTCCTCCTAAAGTGCAGGGGAGCCACCCATATGTGGGCCTTGAAGAGAATAAATATTGGCGAACCGCTGTTGCTAACAAAAACCCGTTATCATTTAAAAAATTATACAGTAAAAAATTTGATATTATTCCGACTACAAAAGTAGCAACATTTGGAAGTTGTTTCGCCCAGCATATTGGAAGAAATCTACGTCAACGAGGTGTCAATTGTCTTGATTACGAAGCGCCGCCGGCATCATTGCATGTTGAGAACTTACAAGATTATGGGTTCAACATGTACTCTGCCCGATATGGAAATATATATACAATCAGACAGATGCTGCAACTTTTATTGCAGGCAACTGGAGACTTCTCTCCCGTCGACGTTTGGTGGTCACGAGGTGAGCGCTTCATAGATCCTTTCCGGCCGACAATTCTACCAGATGGCTATGCTAGCCCTGAAGATGTGGAAGAGGAACGTAGGGTGCATTTAGGTAGAGTTCTAAAGCTCTTTAAGGACCTAGATCTTTTCGTATTTACCTTTGGGTTGACTGAAGCGTGGTTGGATTTGCGAGACGGCGCTGTATTTCCTGTCTGTCCGGGTATTGCTGGTGGCGAATTCGATGATAAAAAATACACTTTTAAGAATTTCTCGTATAGTGAAACCTATCAGGATTTTGTTGAATTCAGAGCATTGCTAAAAAAGATCAATCCAAACGCACGTATTTTAGTAACCGTGTCTCCTGTTCCACTCACTGCAACTGCTTCTAATGATCACGTATTAGTTGCGACTACTAAGTCAAAGTCCATCTTGCGGGCTGTATGCGCATCGCTTTACGATGAGTTTGATGATGTTGACTATTTTCCATCCTATGAAATTGTTTCATCCTTCCCGTATAAAGGCTTTTTTTATGAGCCTAATATGCGGGAAGTTTCAAAAGCTGGCGTAAATCATGTGATGTCACATTTTTTTTATAGCCATGACAATCTTGGAGATGACAAACATACAATTAGTAGGTCTTCAGAAGAGGATATGGATGCTAAATGCGACGAAGTTCTCCTGGATGATCTTTGATGTAGTGGCATTAATGGGTTTCTAGCTTATATAGAAGTAAGGCCTAACAGTTATTTCTGAATTAAGCCAGTTTACCGCACTATTTGTCTTGTGGTGAAAAAAGTAAGGCTTTGTCTTTATAGGGGATGATTACTTGACCTGTAGGGCTAGATAAATTGGTGCCATATCCGGTACTTCCGTATGTACCGTCTCGAAAAGTTCTGTTTTTAACTCTTGTTTGACGATCTGGTTCTTCATCAGAAAAGTACATTTCTACATAATTGATACCATCAGCTGACGCCCATACAGCCCCTTTGCCGCCAAATGGGATGACGGCAACCCATATGGTGCCATTTACTGCTTGTTGCATGTAATAAGCACCCCAGCCAATCCCGGTTTCAGCAGATAAAACGGGTTCTGGAGTAACTGGTTCGTTTCCTCCATCGTCAATTGCTCGGAAAACAACGGTTCTGGTACCGTGCTTTTTCGGAAAATTATCGTCCGCCAAGTAAACATAGCCATCTTTAAATAAGATATTAATATATTGCTGGGAGTTTTCAAATGCTGAGAACTTGTTAACCCAATCATCTAAAAGTAAATAGGTTCCGAAATGGAAATCATAGGAATATAAAATTGGTTTTTTGAACCTTATTGTATTCCCATCGATTTCAGATACCGTCCTTTTTTCCCAAATTTTGTTATCATGGATCGTTATGACAGTCCCAACGGTTATTCCATTTAGGTCTTCTACAGTTATGAAGTCAGAACCTGCTAGTGCAGGGGAGAGGAGTTTGGTTGATATTGATTTTGACCGCCAACAACCATCAAGGCCATCAAAATCACCTAAGCTTGCGTATAGCCAACCTGTCTTTGGGTCTACTGAAAGGCCATGTACATGGTGTTGTTTCCCCCATTTAAATGGAGCAATATTTATCCAATTTTTTCCGTTATCTATAGATTTGTATATCGTACAACCGCAGTCGGAATCGCGTTCTTGGTATAATCCTGCATACAGGTGTCCTGCGGTATCTTGATCGATGCCCCATGTGAACCAGTTAAAGAGAGGGATGAAGGTTTTTCCTCCATCGGAAGATCTGTAAGTCCGCGTTCCGAGTTTTGACCTCGGCCCAAAGAAAGACACATATAAATTATCATCTTTATCGATAAATAGTGTTCTTGCATCAGAGTGTTTTTTTTCAAATTGATGGATTGGGGACGCATTTTTTGGGCGTCCGTCCACGGAAGAATACAACGTGTTTGGATATTCAATCGCAAAAAAATGCCCTTTAGAGTTCCATGCACTCGGGCCGAAATGCGTGTCAAGAACCTCTACAGTCGCGGTAAAAGTAGTATCACTCATACAAATACACCATATTATCCATACATTTTGATATCTGTAGCCCACCGGGATGGCAATGTATCGCTAAAAGTTTCCTTAGACCAACTGAATACATCTTTAAATTGGTCAAAGCCGATTTTTCTATAGTCGGTGGGAAGCTTCAATGAATGGGCACTATTGACTTTCACCTCAAAGTTTCCCTTATGCTGTCCAATCCCAAGGAAATCACAAATATCGTTAATCTGATTATCAGAAAACAAGTTCTCGTAAAATACTACTTTATAGTCATTCTTAGAAAAGTTGTTTTCGATGTTTTTAATCATATTTCCATAGTGAAATTTACCACTTATTCGATGGCTAGTTGAGGCGTTTTCGAAAGCATTATAAACTTCTTTTTCGTTAGAAAAGTCTCTCCTGCGGACCATTGACCAAACTCGGTCAATTGGGTTTCTCAAAATTAAAATTAATTTTATGTCAGGGTGTGAGCGTCGTATTTTTTCAAATCCATGCTCATTCAAAAGGCAATAACTAGTAGTTATTTCACAGGCAACAGGCTCATCTGTAAGGCGTTTTTCGAAATAATCCAAATATCTATCTGTAGAGCGATTTATTGTGAGTCTATCAGAGAAATTGGTATAATTTTCAAAGCGTTGAGTGTTATTTTGAAGATCTTCAAACGTGAGTGCGTCGCAATGTTTTTTTGTTCGTTGAAGAAAACGTTCCATGTTTCGGTCATAGACACTTTGATCTTCTAGGCTATTGAAGAAATTCATTTCCTTGATTGGAGACATCATTACTTCTGGGTGCCCCCGAAAATAGTTCGCTAGCCAACTAGTTCCACAACGCGGAGCACCGACCCCAATCGCTAGGGTGAAATCTCGCTTCATTCGAGTTGTCATGTTATCTTTCTCTTTTGTTCGTCAATGTATCAATCTTTGGCCAGTTGATACTAGTCGTACAGCTTCAAGAGGTGAACAAATTTGATTTCTTGAAGTTAGTAGTTGTTCCGAATTTCCTCAACATGCTTACAGCATTAACATCTGATAGTCGTATGGAAAAGCGTTTATTCTCGAAACAAATATTCGAATGTTTCAATACGTAGAAAATAAGTAATTTTGTATCACCTTTTCTTCTTTGTGCAGTTTCTTCTCAACGCTTTGGGGTGAATTATCACATTTAAGTGTTCTACTTTGAACAAACTGAATAATATGATTAGAAGCAAGCGAGGGCGAAGGCACTTCACAGTTAAGTTACAGTCGAGCTTGTTCTTTAACTGCAGCGACAATGAGTTTTCCAATACCAAGGATTAGTAAGCACACAACAAGGACGGAAAGGATGATTTGAATGCGTCTAGGCTGAATTGCTTCATCGGGTAGATTTGCAGGTATAAAATCTACTACATAGCTACTATCCTGTTGTGCTTGGGCGCGTGTTGTTTCAAAAAATGTCAGCGCTGAAGTATATGTTGTTCGTGAAAATTCTTCTTCTATAATTAAACCTTCGTATTTAGATACGAGGTCGCTCAGTACAAATCCTTCACCATTTGATGTAACATCTGTTGCTTTCGATTTTTCTATCTTAATTTGCTTTTTCAGTGCGTTTATTTGTGCTCGGATGCTCTGCACCTGTGTGCTAGTTGGTTTCATTACATATAGAAGTGCGCTAAGTTCAGTATTGGCCTCAGTTAATCTGGCCTGTATAGATGCTAATAGAGAACCTGTTGCTTTCGCTGACTGAAGTGGATCAATTTCACCGTATTTTCTTCGAAAATCAGCAACTGCAAGGCGCGCTTCGAATAATCGCATTTCTGCTAAATCTAGCTCTTTTTTGGCAAAAGCTACTCTGTCCTTCTGTTTACGATCAGATAGTGAATTTAGCTTTTCTTCGCTTAACATTATTATTGTGTCTAGTATAAGCTTGGCGTCGTTTGAAGTGAAAGCTTCTACCTCTACACCCAGTAGGCTTGTGCTCGGATCCCATTCCACCAATACCATGTTTTGGTAATAGTCTAAAAAGGCCTCACTCGATGATCCGTCCGCAAGAATAGAAAGTTTGTCTGCAAAAATTGGTGAATAAATTTGCCTTAATGAAAGTAAGTCTTCCAATCTATCTAACATGTTTGCCGAGTGGATATAGCTAACTAGTATGTCTCCTTGGGATCCGGAGCCACCCAATGGTGAGGCCGCACCTAATAATCCAGCGATCCCGGATGTAGTTCCCATTTCAGCTGATTGAATAACAATTTGTGTACTTGACACATATCGATCCGAGGCAATGAACCCAAAGTATGCAATTGCTGCCATGAAAGGGATTATGATGACAAAAAGTATTTGAAACCTTAATGCCCAGTTGGTTTTCCCCTCCGCTGCCATCGGCAACGCTTGAGATCCTATAATACTGAGCATTGTATGGTTCGTTACTTCATCAGGGGGGATTCCGCTGATTTGTTGAATAGGATTTGAACCAGGCACAGATTTGTGACTTGTAGTCAATTTATTGCACTTTCGAATAATTGTTTAAATTACGAATTAGCATGTTTTAGCCCTTCAACAAACCAAAATTGTAAAAATCAATGGCTTCTTCGATATCCGAAAAGGGGACTAATTTGCGATCAACTAGAACAATGCCTCTATCACAAAATCTTTTCACCAATTGAGGATTATGCGAGACAAATAACATTCCTGATCGATTACGCCGCGCTTCAAAGGCGGAAGCAGCTTTTTCTCTAAACCAACGGTCGCCAGTTGAAATAGCTTCGTCAATTAGGTAGCAATCGAAATCGATACTTAAACTTAAACCAAAGGCAAGTTTCGCTCTCATTCCAGAACTATAGCTTTGTACAGGTTCATCTAAATATGTCCCTAGTTCGGCAAAATCTTCGACAAAAATAACTGCATCTGAGACGTTGGCAGAATGTATTCTCGCTGTGAATTCAATATTCTGTCGGCCTGTTAAAGCGGGGTGCAAAGCGCCGCCGAATCCGATGGGCCATGAAAGATTTGATAAACGAATAACTCGCCCAACATCAGGTTTTTCAACACCAGAAATCATTCGCAATAGCGTTGACTTACCCGCTCCATTCCTTCCCAGAATGGCAATGTTTTCGTGACTTGGGATCTTTAGTGATGTTGGCAATAGAACATTTCTGAGGCCGTGTTTAGTGTAATATGATTTTGAAATATTATCTAAAATTATCATTGTTCTAATATCCTTCTTCGTCCAACCTGCTCCAAAATCAGGGCGAAAAAGAAAAAACCAACAAGCCAACCTGATACATATCCGAGATCTGCGTATTTAGCAGTATAGGTATCAAAAAACCCCTCTCGTAGTAATTCTAGAAGATGTAGAAGAGGGTTCCACAATAAGATTTCACGTATTTCTTTAGGGAGTTCATTTGCATAGAAGAAAATACCAGACGTGAAAAAAAGGATCCTTCCTATTATTGTCTCAAAGGATTGTAAAGCTGGAATAAATGTTGAGGCTGTTGCAATAAATAGTCCATAACAAGTACCAAAGATCCCTAGTAATAGTAGGACGGATAAAACTTGCAATAAGCTAGTCATCCTAATTTGTTCGCCACTTACGCTCAAGATCATAGACAAAATTGTAAAAATAAAAATACCAGTTAGCGTTTCAAGTACAGCTCTAGATGCATAAATTGAAAAAGGTGATATCTGTCGATAGTACAGCAAATTTATATTGCTCTTTAAGGCCGATTTTAGTTGGCCAACTGTATTTCGAAAAATAAAGAATGAATTGATACCGGTAATTAAAAAACCGAGGGTGGAAACGCCATATGGCAGGTTTCTTCCTCTAATCTCAAAAAGTAAGAAAAAGAAGCCAATGAAGACAATTTGTCTGATGACAACCCACATATACCCTAGTCCGTTTCGACCAAATCTTGTTGTCATTTCTCTTAAAATGAGAGCTGAAAGAACAATAAAAAACGTTTTGAAAATAGGACGGTTGCTTTTAAATATGCTGTCTTGCCTAAAACTATTTCTATCGAGTTGAAATTCCGTCGGTACTTTTATACGGGACCAATCGATATAACTGTAATCAGCAATAGTTGAATTAGGTTGAATGTTTCTTCCGAATGTGTCTTCAAACAGCCTGGTTATCCTGTCGAGATATTTTGATGCAGTATTAGTTTTTTTCGATCTTAAGCAAATTTCCCGAGCTTTGACGAGTTGCTTCTCTGCATATTCCTCATTTTTTTGCCCAATGGCCAGCTCGGCAAGCCATAAAATTGCTAATACATCCCTGGGAGAGATGTTTAGGTGAAGTATAAGGCACTCAATCGCTCGTTTTATCTTTCTGTTTGAGGAAAATTTTTTAGCTAAACTGAAATACGGTGATTTTCCATCAGGCGCCAGTTGCATAAGCTGATTGCATGCGAAAAATGAGGCGTCATAATTATGAGTATGGGAAAAGCTAATGATCGCACGACGGAGATCAGAAGCAGTTAATTGGTCAAGTGATAGTAATTCAGTATAAAGTTTTGATGATTCCTGAAAGAAGTTTGCGGAGAAGAAAATATTCGCAAATATTTTTTTAAGCTCGACAGGCTGGTTGGTGTAATCGATGTCGACAATATGGGATGATATTAAATACTCATTGAGAGCAACCACTCTCTTTTGTAGATTTTGTTTTTTTACATTCAGAAAATAAGAGCGTTCAAATGCAAGAACTGGTGCCGCAAGAAAAAATTTGAGTAAAAAGTCTGCAGCGTCATGTAAATTCTTCTCTCGGCATTCTACAATGCCGTTTGCGATAACATGCTCAGTCCATTTGTTTGGTTTATCTAATTCTGAACTGTTTCCTGAAATTAGAGCTTTCGAAAACGAGCTGTATTTTTTTAAATAATAGTGTTCCTCAGTGTATTCCTCAATACTTGCAAATTGATGTGCAGCTAACTCAAAATGCCCTGTTTTATACGCTAAGACCGCGAGAAGCGCTGAAGTTCTTTTGGGAAGCGGATAAATGACTTGGGCGTGTTGAAAACAATTTCTTGCAATTTCGTAGTTACTG
>Ga0105358_10000917_pt1 | contig 15403 bp, 15 predicted proteins | sample GOMGulsemesocosm_5_FD_83509 | JGI IMG/M metagenome (GOLD analysis project Ga0105358, IMG submission 83509) | Methane-oxidizing microbial communities from mesocosms in the Gulf of Mexico - GOM15C Gulf of Mexico | ecosystem: Environmental > Aquatic > Marine > Cold seeps | place: Gulf of Mexico... | reverse complement strand
TTTATTTTTGGTTTTATTGGTTTATCCATTCACGATGTGATGAATAAAAATGATGTGCCAAAAATGGGAAGATTAGTTGTTTATTTCGTACTGTTTTTAGGCTGTTTCGGTTTTATTGCTAAGGGCATTATTCAATTTGTCTGGGAAAGTCAGGGTGTTGGCTAATGGCAAAAGAGTTAACTGATTTAACAACCATTGACCTATTTAGTGATGAAAAGCGTCCAGGGCGACCAAAAACGAGTCCACATCCGCGCAAAGTACAGATTAGGTTAAATAAACGTAATCAAGTCAAACGAGATAAAACTAGAGGTTTAAAGCGGGTTGAATTTAAAATACACCATAGCTTATTTGAACAGTTAGAAGAACTGGCTAAAACTAAAGACATTAGCCGCAGTGAACTAATTGAATCGCTATTGATTGAATCATTAGCACATAAAACAAATTTAATTGAAGTATAAAAGGTAAATATCCATGGCAATCGTAGGTTTATTCTTCGGCAGTGACACAGGTAACACCGAAGCAATTAGTAAAATGATCCAGAAAAAACTGGGAAAAAAAATGATCGATGTTAAAGACATCGCGAAAAGTACAAAAGAAGAAATTGCAGAATTTGATATGCTAATTCTAGGCATACCCACTTGGTACTACGGTGAAAACCAATGTGACTGGGATGACTTTTTACCTGATCTTGAAGAAGTTGACTTTACTGACAAGCTAGTGGCCATTTTTGGCTTAGGTGATCAAGAAGATTACGCAGAGTATTTTTGCGATGCCATGGAGCCATTACGTGATATTGTTGAAAGTAAGGGTGCTATTGTTGTTGGTAGCTGGCCTACTGAAGGTTATGAATTTGAGGCATCAAAAGCATTAATTGATGAAAATACTTTTATTGGTTTATGTATTGACGAAGACCGACAGCCTGAATTAACTGACGCACGTGTTAGTAAATGGGTTAACCAACTCAATGATGAGATGTGCTTAGCTGAACTAGCTTAAACCCTACTATTTATAGGGTTTTAATAGTAACTCTTTTTAATAAAAAAGCTCAACAAATGAGCTTTTTTGCTATTTAAAACTAAAAAAGCTTAATAAATACAACTAAGCCTTTATCCTTAGTCAATAACCTCATATACTTTTGAGCATTATTACCTTTAGAGAACTTATTTACATGGCAGATCAAAACGAAGAACTTAAAAGAGCTGGATTAAAAATCACCTTGCCACGTATTAAAATATTAACCATTCTTCAAGAGCCAAAAAATCAACATATTAGTGCTGAAGATGTATACAAAATACTATTAGAGCAACATGAAGAAATAGGTTTAGCAACGGTTTATCGTGTATTAAACCAATTTGACGATGCAGGTATTGTTACCCGCCATCATTTTGAAGGTGGCAAATCAGTATTTGAACTTGCTCATAAAAAACATCATGACCATTTAGTTTGTTTAAAGTGTGGTAAAGTAGTTGAATTTGAAGATGATGTCATTGAACAAAGACAATCAGATATTGCTAAATCTCATAAAATTACGCTGACGAATCATAGCTTATATTTATACGGCGAGTGTGAAGATAAAGTTGCCTGTGAAGAGTATCGTATAACAAACTTATAGCGCTATACCCTATTCAGCTCAATCAGCAATGAATAAAGCTAAATAAAATCACTCCAGTAGATTTTAGTTGAAGTTACGCGAATGTAACTTCATGAATTCATAGGCTCCTCATTTACTCTGAGTCCGAAGTAAAGAGCGTAAGTACGTAAGAGAATTATGGTGGAATAAGAGATGAGTCTAGCGTTAAAAGTCATTCCACCTGTACAACTTATCATTTGCGCAGGTTTAATGTTTTCTTTAAGCTGTTACTTCCCTCAGTATCATTTTTCTTTAGCACTTAGCTTTCCTCTCATTATCGTTTTAATAACTACCGCTAGTATTATCGGCGGATTAGCTATATTTAATTTTCATAAGCACAACACAACTTTTCATCCCCATACACCAGAAAAAACTAGCAAAGTAGTAGACACAGGTATTTACGCCTACTCACGTAATCCTATGTATTTAGCATTAGTCTTAGTATTACTTGCTTTAGCGCTTTACTTGAAGAACGTTACTTGCTTTGCCGTTATTCCATTATTTATATGGTACATAACTCGTTATCAAATAAAGCCTGAAGAAGTGATGCTTGATAAGCTTTTCCCAATTGATTATCAAGCCTATAGCCAAAAAGTACGACGCTGGTTGTAAAAACCTGACTATACCCATTATCATTCAAAGTGCGTGATTTCAGAGGGAATTAAAAGCCATTTAGGTAAGGCATTAAATTTATAAAATGGTTGTTCCATTCTTTAATTTAATAACGCAGCATAAATGACTTTTAACCCCATCGAAGAAGAGCTTGAGCAATATCACTTCATCGTTGGTGTAATTTATAAGAGAATAACCATTATTACATCACAGCGCCTTGAATTAAAATCGCTCAAGCACTCTGAAACCTGCATATTGAATGGTAACGGGTATATACTTTACCGCTATGCTTTTTTCAAATAAGCAGCAACTAAAACAATGCGTGTTCCGTTTACTTTGCCTTCAATATGCTCTGGATTATCAGTTAATGAAATACCACGTACCATAGTGCCTTGCTTAGCGGTAAAATTAGCACCTTTTACTTTTAAATCTTTGATCAAAGTTACATTGTCACCATCTTGTAATTCTGCCCCATTGCTATCTCGCGTTGGCCCCTCAGTTTGTTCGGCTGCTATGCCCTGCTCTGCCCAAGTTCTTACTTCATCTTCAAGGTAAATCATTTCAAGTGCATCTTGTGCCCAACTCTCCGCTGAGAGTTTATGCAGCATACGGTAAGAGACAACTTGCACCGCTGGCTCTTGGTTCCACATACTGTCATTTAAACAACGCCAATGATTTGTATCTAACTCATTGTCACCTTCAATTTGAGATTGGCAGCTTTGACAAATATATACACATTGCTGGGCGCTTAAATCACTTGCAGGCGGTACCGGAAATACTGATAAATTGTCAGCTGCTGTGCAAAGCTCACAGCTGTTATTACTTCGTTGTTGTAATGCGTGTTCGGTTGCCATGGTTATTCCTAATTAAAAACAAAACTTACCTATGTAGGTAAGTCAAAAAAGAGTTCAATATTTACTAAAATTGTAAAAATGCGATTATAACATGCTATTTATCCGCGATAAATGCCTTGCCCCTAAGCCTTTTAACTCTCGCTAAGTGGTGAATTCATTAATTCAATTGGTATTAGTAGACAAGCTAACGCTTCAATGATAAAAACCAACTTATATATATTATTATTAGGTTAAGCGCAAATATGGCGGCTACAAATACTCCAGAAGAAACCTCTCTATTTTTATCTAAAGTAAAATCTTTAGGTTTGGTATCACAAATCATTATCGCAATAATTTTAGGTAGCTTTATCGCCGTAATTAGCCCAGAAACAGCTAAATCATTTTCAATGTTAGGTAGCTTATTTGTCAGTGCACTTAAAGCGGTTGCACCTATTTTAGTCTTTGTATTAGTAGCCTCAAGCATAGCCAATCAAAAAGTTGATAATGAAGCCGAACTAAAACCGATTATTGGCTTATATTTTGTGGGAACACTTAGTGCTGCGTTTGTTGCGGTAGGTTTAAGTTTTTTATTCCCAACCACGTTAACCTTGGACTTAGTCGGTGCTAATGCCAATCCTCCGCAAGGTTTAGGTGAAGTATTATCAACATTAGCTTTTAAAGTGGTTGAAAACCCAATAAGCGCTATAGCTAATGGTAATTTCATAGCTGTGTTAGCTTGGGGACTTGGTTTAGGTTTTTCATTAAAACATTCTAGCAGCCATACTAAAACTACAGTCCATGATTTTAGTGAAGCCATTTCAAGTATTGTTAGAGTGGTTATTCGCTTTGCTCCTATTGGTATATTTGGACTTGTAGCTAATACTATAGCAACCACAGGCTTTAGCGCTTTAGCTGAGTATGGTCACTTAGTTGCTATTTTATTGAGTGCCATGTTAATTATTGCGCTGCTAGTTAATCCCTTAATTGCCTTTTTAATAATGAAAAAAAACCCTTACCCTTTAGTTTTTACTTGCCTTCGAGAGTCAGGTATTACTGCATTTTTCACCCGTAGTTCAGCAGCAAACATTCCAGTAAATATGGCATTATGTAAAAAATTAGCCTTACATGAAGATACTTATTCTGTGTCTATACCCTTAGGGGCAACCATTAATATGGCAGGCGCGGCAATAACCATAACTGTATTAACCCTTGCAGCAGCGAATAGCTTAAATGTAGATGTCGATTTTGGTACAGCGATACTACTGTCAATTGTCGCTTCAATTTCTGCTTGTGGCGCATCAGGTGTTGCAGGCGGTTCTCTGTTACTAATACCATTAGCTTGTGGCTTATTTGGTATAAATGAAGATATTGCTATGCAGGTTGTTGCGATTGGTTTTATTATTGGCGTAATACAAGACTCTGCCGAAACGGCGCTTAATAGCTCTACAGACGTAGTCTTTTCAGCAGCAGTTTCCCATCATCTAGCGAAATAAATTTCGAGTTACGAGTTGCAATTTACCAAGACAAATTGCGGAGAGTTTGGTTTTTCGTAACTCGTAACTTATATTGTGCAATATATAAGAAAACTTGGCTCATTGTCACTCGGTAAATACGCTTGGCAAACAAAGTAACCAATCGCGGCAACCAATACATCATCATAATAAATAAATGGAATTCTTTTACGCTGCCAGGGTGGAATATTGAGTTCTTGTAATACTTTCTTTAAACTACGTGAGTGATTACGGTAACCAGGTAAACAAGTAGGATTACTATGACAAAAGCGTATTGTTACTTTCTGTCCTTCAATTGGTAATGCTATTCGTTGACATGTACTTGAAACTTCAAGAGACTGATTTTTAGAAAAGGTTAGCCTGCCTAAACCATCAGGTAGTTCAATTACGTCTGCTATTGCAACGTTTGGTTTATCCAAGCAATCAATAGTTGTTTGCCAATCACTTACATCAATAAAATCAGTAGTTAAATACAGAGCAACTTTATAACGACGCAAGTAATTGTTAGCGACTTTAACTGCAGGGCTTTTATCCTCACTAGCGAATAGCTGTTGGTAAACTTGTGCGAGCTGTTCTGTGCTAGGCATTAAACAATAATGTTGAGCTAAGAAGTACCGTATTAAATTATTAAAACGGGCTGTTGAGAGCTTACTTAACTCTCTCACAGATAAGCTTTGTTCACTTAATTGACTAATAGCTAAATCTTGTTCAGCCAGTTCGTTCAACAATAACTGCCCTTCTAAACAATGGCTGCTACTACGGCTGATGGTTTGTGTAATACTAGGCCAACGTTCACTGAGTACTGGCATAATTTCTCGACGGATAAAGTTACGATCGAAGCGGGTATCACTATTCGATTCATCTTCAACCCAGTCAAGTTGTTGCTGTTTCGCGTAATGCACAATTTCAGCGCGTGAAATATCAAGCAATGGTCGAATAAATGTGTCTTTGCCCTGCTTAGTTTCAGCTGCCATGGCCGATAACCCCTTTAAACCTGACCCTCTTTTAAGCGCAAGTAAAAAAGTTTCAGCCTGATCATCGCGATGGTGACCTGTAATTATTAACGATTGCTCTGCATATATCGATTGTAAGGCTTGATACCTTGCATCTCGTGCTAAGGCCTCTAATGAGTATTGAGCTTGTGCTTGCACATTAACCTCGCATGCCGCGAACGTTAAATTGAGCATTTTACATTCTTGTTCTGCAAAGGTTTGCCAAGTACTCGCATTTGCACTTAAACCGTGATTTACATGACATACGGTAATAAGATTAGGAATATTTTTTGCATGCTTTAGCTTAGCTAAAGCATGCAATAATACTTGTGAGTCAACACCACCGCTGTATGCAATTACTAGTGGTGTTTTGGGATGTTTACTAATAGCGCGATGAAGTGCTAGTTCAATGAGTTGCATATAAAATAAAAGCTCTGTTGTAGCACGTTGTTGTTGAATTTTCTTTACTGTTCTTATCATTATGTAGGTTGGGCTTTAGCCCATCACATTGACGCCCTAAAGGGCGACCTACAAAGTATATAAAATCAACATTTTATAGCATAGACAACAGTATCGTGGAACAGAGCCAAAATAAAAGTGTCAAAAAACGAGGGTCGAAATATCGACTGCAGACGGGGCAGATCGAAACGATTAAGCTCGTTACTCGCCACTAATAAAATTAGCAGTAACCAAATGACATTAATTTATCGTAACGTTTATCAATTAATTCTTCTTTCGGTAAACCTTCTAACTCAGCTAAATCAGTTTTTAATGCTTCTTTGAGCATCGCTGCCATTTGATCCATATCGCGATGTGCGCCACCTAAAGGCTCTTCAACAATACTATCAATTAACTCTAACTCTTTAATGCGAGTTGCAGTAATTCCCATAGCTTCTGCTGCTGTCGGTGCTTTCTCTGCTGTTTTCCATAAAATTGAGGCACATCCTTCTGGTGAAATTACTGAATAGGTAGAATATTGCAGCATATTAACTTTATCGCCAACACCAATAGCTAAAGCACCACCTGAGCCACCTTCACCAATAACGGTACAAATGATAGGAACTGACAAACGTGCCATTACTTTTAAGTTACGAGCAATCGCTTCACTTTGACCACGCTCTTCTGCGCCAACACCTGGATAAGCACCAGGGGTATCAATAAAAGTGATAATTGGCATATTAAAACGCTCGGCCATTTCCATTAAGCGTAAGGCCTTACGGTAGCCTTCAGGACGAGGCATGCCAAAATTACGTTTTACTTTTTCTGCTGTAGAACGACCTTTTTGATGGCCAATAATCATTACTGGTTTTCCATCTAAACGCGCTGTACCGCCGACAATAGCACTATCATCAGCATAAGCGCGATCACCCGCTAATTCATCAAACTCTGTAAATATACGGGGTAAGTAATCAAGCGTATAAGGACGTTGAGGATGTCGCGCTACTCGAGCTGTTTGCCATGGATCTAAATTCGCGAATATTTTTTTAGTTTGTTCTTTGTTTTTTTCATGTAATTGCGTTATTTGCTCTTCTAAATCAAGATCGAGCTCTTGGCCAGTATTGACCAACTCAAGCTCTTCAATTTTTGCATTAAGTTCAGCAATCGGTTGTTCAAAATCTAAAAAGTTTAATGACATATGTTTCTCTGTACCTAATAAAGTGTACCTAAAATTTGTACGTTTATTCTTTAGTTATTAGCACAAAATCTAATAACAGTTAATTGGTTATAATACTTAGCGAGTTCATTCCAGCTACTTAAACTGCAAGGTGACGCTTTCTTCACCTAATAATTCTTTTAAATCATATAATAACACATCAGCAGGCGATACCCGCCATTGTACGCCAAGTTCTAACATGCCGCGAGCTTCTTCGCGCTGATAATACACCCTAATTGGACAAGTGCCTTCTTTATGGGGTGTTAAAACATTTGTAAATTGCTCAATAAAATCATTACTAATCGTTGCCCTATTTAATTGAATATCTAGGGATGTTACATAGTTTTCTCTGGCATCAGTAATGGTCATGATATCTCGGGCGGTCATTGTATTACCTCCTGAGTAATCATCAAAGCTGACCTGTCCGCTACAAACTAAAATGGCATCGGTTTCAAGTAACTCAGCAAAATTATCATAATCATCAGGAAATAAACGAATATCCATGCGAGCACTTTTATCGTCAAGTGTCACTAGCGCCCAACGGCGACCACGTTTATTCACTAACACACGTACACCAATAACTAAACCAACAGCAACTGCTTGTCTGTCTCTACCTGTTGGTTGCATGCTAACTAAGCGACTAGAAGCATACTTTTTAATTTCACTTAAATACCGATTAATGGGATGACCAGTTAAGTATAAACCTAAGGTTTCTTTTTCACCATCAAGCCATACTTCTTCAGGCCACTTTTTAACATTTTTAAAACTTTGGCGAGAATCAGTTTGTTCATCATTGATCAAACCAAATAAATCATTTTGACCAATTGCTTCAGCTTTAGCATGTTGATCTGCCGCCTTCATCGCCTCTGGTAGAGTTTCAAATAATGCAGCACGATGAGGTAAGTCTTTGCCGTCAGCGGTTAGTTTGTAAGTTGGCCCTAGCCCATCCATCGCACCAGACTTTATCAGCTTTTCTAATACTCGTTTATTCGTTTTCTTCAGATCTAGACGAGCACATAAATCAAATAAATCAGTAAATGGGCCGCCCGTCTGACGAGCCGATATAATCGCTTCTATTGGCCCTTCACCAACACCTTTTACCGCACCAATACCATAAACAATTTGGTTATCATCATTAACGGTAAATTTATATTGACCAGCATTAACATCAGGCGGAAGTAGATCAATCCCCATATTTTCACATTCATCTACCAGAATAACCACTTTTTCAGTGTTATCCATATCTGCTGACATAACCGCCGCCATAAAAGGGGCAGGAAAATGAGTTTTCATCCATAGAGTTTGATATGAAACTAAAGCATAAGCAGCAGAGTGAGATTTGTTAAAACCATAACCAGCAAATTTTTCCACAAGATCAAAGATCTTCATCGCTAGCTCGCCATCAACACCGCGATCTATTGCTCCTTGCTCAAAGCCTGCTCTTTGTTTAGCCATTTCTTCAGGCTTTTTCTTACCCATGGCACGACGTAACATATCTGCGCCGCCCAGTGAATAACCAGCAAGCACCTGAGCAATTTGCATAACTTGTTCTTGATACAAAATAATGCCGTAAGTTGGTTCTAATACGGGTTTTAAATCAATATGCTGCCAAGTTTCATCTGGGTAACTAACTTCTTCACGGCCATGCTTACGTTCAATAAAATTATCAACCATCCCTGATTGAAGTGGGCCAGGGCGAAATAATGCCACTAATGCAATAATATCTTCAAAGCAATCAGGCTTGAGTTTATCAATCAAAGACTTCATGCCACTAGATTCTAACTGAAACACCGCTGTGGTTTTTGAAGCGAGCAGTACTTTAAAGCTCGCTTTATCTTCAAGATCGATGGTAGTGATATCAATGGGCTCTTTGCCGGCTTTAAGCTGTTTCACATCAGCCATTTCAATAGCCCACTGCAAAATAGTTAAGGTTCTTAATCCTAAGAAATCAAATTTTACTAGGCCTGCATCTTCAACATCATTTTTATCGAACTGTGTGACTGGATTTTTACCTTCATCATCACAATAAAGTGGCGCAAAATCGGTAATAGTGGTCGGCGAAATAACTACGCCACCTGCATGTTTACCTGCATTTCGTGTGGTACCTTCAAGAATACGACACATATCAATAAGATCTCTTACCTCAGTGTCCTGTGCATAAACTTCAGGGAGCTTTGGCTCTTCTTCAAAAGCCTTTGTTAAGGTCATACCTGGTGTTGGCGGAATGAGTTTTGAAATCCGGTCAACAAAACCATAAGGATGCCCTAGTACCCGACCAACATCACGAATTACCGCTTTTGCGGCCATAGTACCAAAGGTAATGATTTGAGATACCGCATCACGACCATAAAGTTCAGCAACGTGATCAATCACTTCATCACGTCTATCCATACAGAAATCGATATCGAAATCTGGCATGGATACCCGCTCAGGGTTCAAAAAGCGTTCGAATAGTAGATCGTACTCAAGTGGGTCAAGGTCGGTAATATCTAATGCATACGCAACTAATGAGCCAGCACCTGAACCACGACCAGGACCAACAGGTATATTGTTATCTTTACTCCACTGAATAAACTCCATTACGATCAAAAAATAACCGGGAAACCCCATGTTATTAACAACTTCTAGTTCAACTTTAAGACGTTCATCATAGGGTTTTCGTATTTCAGCGAAGTTATCCGCCTCAGTATCAAATAATTTTTTTAAACGTCTTTCCAAGCCTTCTTCAGAAACCTTGATAAAAAAGTCATTAATTTCTAATCCTTCAGTCGGAAAATCTGGCAAAACATATTCGCCAAGACGCACAGTAACATTACAGCGTTTGGCTATTTCTACTGTATTGGCTAACGCTTCAGGTATGTCACTGAATAATTCACACATTTCGTCCTGTGAACGTAAATATTGCTCAGGGCTATAACGTTTAGGACGGCGCTTATCGTCAAGCGTATAACCATCATGGATAGCAACACGAATTTCATGGGCATCGAAATTATCTGGCGATAGAAACATGACCTCATTGGTAGCAACAACAGGTAAGTTGTGTGTGGTAGCAAAATTAACGGCAAGATGTAGGTAGTTCTCTTCGTCATTTCGCCCTGTACGGATTAACTCAACATAAAAGCAATCTTCAAAATGGCATTGGTAAAATTTGATCATTTCCAGCGCAAGTTCATTATTGCCCTTCAGTAAGGCTTTACCTATATCACCTTCTCGTGCACCTGAAAGTATGATCAAACCTTCTTTAAATTCAATTAACCATGCTTTGTCAATTACCGCTTTATCTTGCAGATGACCACGCATATAAGCTTTTGAAATAAGTTCAGTTAAATTTTTATAACCCTGATTATTAGTGGTTAAAATGACTAACCGAGATAGCTCGTCACCTAATTCGTCACTTGTTACCCAAAAATCACAACCTATAATAGGCTTAACACCAGCACCATGGGCCGCATGGTAGTATTTTACCAAGCCACAAAGGTTAGTTTGATCAGTCAGCGCTAGTGCCGGCATATTTAATTCTGCTGCACGCGCTATAATAGGCTTTACTTTTTTTAAACCGTCGCACATTGAATAGTCACTATGCACGCGTAAATGAATAAATCGTGGCTCGTGGCTTTGCTCTGTTGATATCATTTCAGATACGACTTCATCATTCATTAATAAGCCCTAACACTCTGGCAACCGGTTTAAAGCTTTGACGGTAACAATCAAGTACCCCAAGTTCGATTATTTTTTCTAAATGCACTTTAGTTGGGTAACCTTTATGCTTAGCAAAGCCATATTGAGGGTGTAATTTATCGAGGGCAATCATTTCGTCATCGCGAGTCACTTTTGCTAGTATTGAGGCTGCACTAATTTCAACGACACGCTCATCACCTTTGACCACCGCTTGGCTGTTAATACTGCCCTGTTCATTTGCAAAAGAAGGTGTACGGTTACCATCAACTAATACATAATCTGGTGATACTGTTAATCCCTGAACTGCACGCTGCATAGCTAACATAGTGGCATGGAGAATATTTAAGGTATCTATTTCTTCTGGACTTGCCCTACCAACTGACCAAGCAATCGCTTTTTCTTTAATTTCTTGTGCTAATAACGTACGTTTTTTTTCTGATAATTTTTTTGAATCCATTAAACCTTCAATAGGGTTATCGGGATCTAGAATGACTGCAGCGGTTACTACATCGCCCACTAAAGGACCACGCCCAACTTCATCTACTCCTGCAATACAGTAAGCAATTGGATATTCAAATGGAGCAAAGTTTTTCTTTTTAGACATGTTGGTTACGCTTTACTATTAAAAACTGGAGGGAGTATCGCAATTACAGCATTTGCGGCTTGTTGGCTAGCATCACATTTCAATTGCTGATGAATAGCGGTAAAGCTATCGTTTAGTTGACTTTGATCTTGATACAAACGCTCCCTTACTAAGGGCACAATTTGCTCGGCACGTACTTCATCTTGTAATAATTCTGGCACTAAACTTTTATTAGCCAATAAATTTGGTAATGAAAACCATTGCAATTTGACCAACCATTTAGCTAACCAATAGGTGAATAAGTTAAACTTATAACAAATAACCATAGGTCGTTTAATTAAGGCGGCTTCCAACGTTACTGTACCTGATGCAGTCAATAAACAATCACTCGCCGCCATTACCGTTTGAGTGTTATCAATAATCACTTTAACCGGTAGATCTGGTGCGAGCTCTGCTTTTAAATTAATAAACTGTTGGGCACGTTTTTCGCTAACCATAGGTGCAATCAAAATTAAATTTTCATCATTGCGTTGTAATTGTTGAGCACTAGCAAAAAAAGGAGATAACAAGCGTGAAAGTTCACCTCCACGACTACCCGGCATTAATGCTAACACCTTGGATTTATGTGGTAAACCTAGTTCATCCCTCGCTTTTTCTTTATTACTTTCCATCGGTATATCATCAGCTAATGGATGACCAACAAAAGTACAAGGCACTTGGTGCTTGTCGTAAAAGGCTTTTTCAAAGGGTAATAATGAAAGTACCATATCGGTCGCTTTGGCGATGTTAAAAATACGTTTTTCTCGCCATGCCCAAACAGAGGGGCTAACATAATGAACTGTCTTTATTGCTTGAGCTTTTAAACGTAACTCCAAACCAATATTAAAATCCGGTGCATCAATACCAATAAAAACGTCAGGCTGGTTATTGGTAAAGTAATCTACCAATGACTTTCTAACATGGAGTAAACGGCGAATACGGCCTAAGACTTCAACAATACCCATTACCGCTAATTCGTCCATAGCGAATAGGCTTTCAAAGCCCAGCTTTAGCATTTTATCGCCGCCAATCCCTACAAATTTTGCTTGTGGAAACTGCTTTTTCAGTGCAACCATTAACCCTGCACCAAGAGTATCACCGGAATGTTCACCAACTACAATGGCGAACACTGGCTCAGGTAGTGGAGTATTATTTATTAAAGAAGCTGTCACCAATTTAAGTCCTAGGCGTTAATTCTTAAACGTTAAGTCCTAGGTTAAAAACCTAGTATTCTAGTATTAGCGAATAATGCCACGCGTTGATTGCTTAATTGAATTAGTAAACAATTCAAGCTCAGGTGAAGGTGTACTCTGTACAGCTATTGCAGATAAGGCATCATCAATAGACTGTTTTTTACGGTAAATTTCTTTATAAGCACGCTTGATCGATAATATAGTATCACTGGCAAAACCTCTTCGCTTTACGCCTTCACTATTTAAGCCAAAAGGTTTTGCAGGATGACCAGATGCCATGACATAAGCAGGCACATCTTTTAAGACCAAAGCATTAGCCGCAATAAAACTGTGAGCACCAATATGACAAAATTGATGTACTCCAGACATACCGCCAATAATAACGTAATCGCCGACATGAACATGGCCAGCAATAGAGGCATTATTTGCCATGATACAATTGTTGCCTACCATACAATCATGCGCAACATGCGTGTATGCCATAAACAAATTATTACTGCCAATTTGCGTTAGGCTATTGTCTTGTATCGTACCACGATGAATAGTACAGCATTCTCTAAAGGTATTATTATCGCCTATAACTAGCTCTGTTTTTTCACCTGCATACTTTAGATCTTGGCAATCTTCGCCTATGCTAGCAAATTGAAAAACACGATTACCTTTACCCATTTTAGTCGGGCCATTAATGATCACATGAGAACTAATTTCACAGTCATCACCAATCTCAACGGAACTAGCAATATATGTCCATGGACCTATGGTAACGTTTTTACCGATAACGGCTCCTGGTTCAATAATCGCTTGTGGATGTATCATAACAAGTACCTTAAAAATATTTTATATAAAGTTGTCTCAACTGAAACCATTCGGTTGTAGTTGTATGGTTCAATGTAAAGGCATAAACACGGTATTGATGTTAATCAATGATACGACACCTTAATTGAACAATAAAATAACAAAACAGATGCTATAAAGCGCGACGGGCACACATTAAGTCAGCCGAGCAAACTACTTTGCCATCTACTCTGGCTTCACCATAAAACTTCCACATACCACGTCGTTCTTTTAAGAATTTAACATGTAAGTGCATAGTATCACCGGGTAAAACTGGTTTTTTAAAGCGTGCTTTATCAATTGAGGCGAATAAATACATTTCATTTTCTTCACGTTCTTCACTGCTTTTAAAGCCAAGAATACCTGTTGCTTGTGCTAATGCTTCTAAAATTAATACACCTGGAAAAATAGCCGCTTCAGGAAAGTGCCCTGTAAAGATAGGTTCATTAATGGTGACATTTTTTATCGCGTGTAAATATTTTCTCGGCTCATGATCAACAACTTTATCAACCAATAACATTGGGTATCTGTGCGGTATAAGTGTTTTAATTTCATTAAGCGCTATTGGTTTTGGTTCTCTTTCTACCTTAGTGTTTTCTATATCAATGTTTTCCAAAAGAGTATTCCTTTCTTTGGTATGCTCTAATTCATTTACTAACAAGATTAGAACAGTTATTTGCGTTACAGTGCTTTGTTTTTATTATTTATTTGCAACTGCTTTATTTATGACTAATTATTTTATGACTGCTTACTTTATGACAGACGGTTAACAAGTTTTTCTAACTCTTTTACTCGTTTTGTTAAACTATCTAATTTTTTAATTCTTGCATTAGTTTTATTCCACTCTTTATTCGGGGCGACAGGCGTACCGGAAGAGTATACACCAGAGTCAGTGATAGTTTTTGTCACCATTGCCATACCAGTAAAAACACAATTATCAGTAATATTGATATGACCATTAATACCAACAAGACCAGCAATGGTACAATTTTTACCAATTACTGTACTACCCGCAATAACACTGCAAGCCGCCATAGCAGTATTTTCACCAACAATGACATTATGAGCAATTTGAATTTGATTATCGAGAATCACACCATCTTTAATGACAGTATTTTCAAGCGCGCCTCTATCGATGGTTGTACTTGCACCAATTTCAACATGATCGCCAATAACGACGCTACCAAGTTGAGGGATTTTATGCCATTTATATTGCTCATTTACCGGAGCATAACCAAAGCCATCAGAGCCAATAACAGTATTCGCTTGAATTAAACACGCTTGACCGATAACAACGTGATGGTAAATGCTAATGTTTGACCAAAGGGTTGTCCCCTTGCCAATACTAACATTTTCACCAATGAAGCAACCTGCACCAATACTAACGTTATCATGAAGCTGGACGCCAGATTCAATAACACTATTTGCACCAATAGAGATATTATCACCCAGTGTAACGTCATTAGCGATTACCGCACTTTTGTGAATCCCCTTAGCCACTGCAGGTGTAGTATCAAGCAAATTTGCTAGTAATGCATAACCCATATATGGGTTATGCATTACTAGTGCATTAACAGGACAGTCAGATAATGCTTCAGGAGAAACAATTACAGCACTGGCCTTAGTTGCACCAAGTTGAGATACATATTTACTATTAGCAAGAAAGGCAACTTGCCCTGATTTAGCATTAGCTAGCGTAGCCAGGCTATTTATTGTGCTACTATCTACCAAATTATCTGACGACTGTGTAACAACTAGCTTAGCATTAATATGCTTTGCAATTTCTGCAAGGGTATAACTCATAGTATCTCTTTCTATTTTTTACTAATCAAAAACTATTTAAG
>Ga0105358_10000914_pt1 | contig 15412 bp, 17 predicted proteins | sample GOMGulsemesocosm_5_FD_83509 | JGI IMG/M metagenome (GOLD analysis project Ga0105358, IMG submission 83509) | Methane-oxidizing microbial communities from mesocosms in the Gulf of Mexico - GOM15C Gulf of Mexico | ecosystem: Environmental > Aquatic > Marine > Cold seeps | place: Gulf of Mexico... | reverse complement strand
TGCTAACTTTAGGGTTTGTACCTGCTTTATACGCAGTGCTCTTCAACGCGGGATACCACACACAAAAGAAATAATACCTACAGCAGGACTCATTAGGTTTTCACTCTCAAGAGAGAGCTTGGGAACCTCTGATCAACAGAAACAAAAACGCCGGCAGATGCCGGCGTTTTTGTTTTGGTTATCATTTACTCATCATGCCTTGGCAGTAGGCAGGGTCGTCATCTCATAAACAGCATCCATGAACGCCTGACGACGGGCTAACATTGCCCGCCTAGCAACTTCCATTTCCGCTTTAAGCTGTTCTAAACGCTGAAGCAATTCCAATTTTGGTAAGCTGCGAGACTTAAGCTGCATCTTTTTCTTCTTAAATGCCTCCCATCGCTTAGTTGATTCCAACCACTCAGACTTCAATGCTTCCAACCTTTTTTCCCACATCAGCCAACGCGATTCTTGGGTTTTATTTTGGGCCTTTATCAACTGGCGGCGTGCAATAATTTCTGCCTCTTGGCTTTTGCTGGCACGGCGCAAGCCTTTAACCAAACCAATAGAATTCAACAACAAAATGACATAACGCGTCGGATCCAAGACCCAACCACTCCAACCGAAACCATTACGATAGTCCCGCGCAAAGTCATGGTGGTCAGCGTGATGATTGCCCTCACCTAAGGGTCCAAGCCACACATAGTTGTTTACTGCTGAGCTGAATGCTCCTCGAGTGAATCCCCACATATGAGTAACGCTGTTGACGGTCCAAGTATTGTGTTGGGCTAATACAAAACCACCAATCGATGCCATCACCAAACAAAAGCCGCCTAATATAGATCCACTGACCCACATTCCAACACCCAAAGGCAGTAAGAAGTTCAAACCAATTAACAACGGTAAATAATAAGTCTCTTGCCACATGAGTACCGGATGATTTTTGCTGTCGTAAGCACGCTCAATCATCTCATCCCGCGGGTGCTTGAAATAATAGGTCAACATATGCGACCAAAAAAAGTTTCTCCATGCACTGGGAAACCACGTCGCGCTATAGGGATCTCGATAATGCTGCCCATTGCGGTCAACACCATGGTGGATAATGTGTATTGCTGCCCAACGCCGTACCGTCCCTTGAACCGAAAACACCTGAGCCAAGCAGAAGAAAATATGCACGGGGTAACTGACATCTCGAGCAGCCCCATGGGCAATCAAGCGATGGCTATAGACCGTCGTCGCTAAGCTAGCAACCAAGGCATGCACCAAGGTCCAAGCGGCCATCCACTTCCATAGGCCATCGGGGGCAAAATAGTACGCCACAGGGGTAACCACCAAAAACATGAGGTGGGTAATACTTAAAAAAGACGCATTGGTCCAATCAATCCGAAATCCCACCTTAAACAGGTCTCGGATGCGGGAATAAATAGGGCTTGGCTTGTTTGAAGTCATTCTTTACCTTAACTCTTGCTACTGCACTCTGGGCGCAGTTTATAGTTCGTAATGCTCTCTAGCACCCAATACCTAGCGTATTGAGCGCATTATTAGTTTATAACTGCTCGATTTTCAAACAGGATTAAACTAGTAATAATCGACTAATCTTAATTATAAACTAAATATACGCAAAGACTGACACTTAGGCGACATTCCCTCCAACGTTTGGCTGAAAAACCATTCTTTCTAACTTTCGATTGCGTATTCTCAATGAAACCATACGGCTATGTGGCAAATCACGTTTCAGCCTGTAGAATAGGCGCCTTTCATATTGAGTCGGTTGAGTAAGCATGAGCGAAAACAAAGCAAACGAGCCAAACAGCACCCACTTTGGCTACAAAACAGTGGATAAAGCTGAGAAAGCCGGCAAAGTTGCAGATGTATTCCATTCCGTAGCTGCCAAGTACGACCTGATGAACGATCTGATGTCGGGTGGTGTTCACCGTATATGGAAGCGTTTTACGATCGAGCTTTCTGGCGTGAGAGCTGGTCAGACAGTTTTGGATATTGCCGGGGGCACTGGCGATCTGACCATGAAGTTCAGCCGACTGGTCGGACCTGAAGGCCAAGTCATCTTGGCCGACATTAATGACTCCATGCTCAAGGTCGGTCGAGACAAACTGATAGACAAAGGCATTGCGGGTAATGTTCAGCTCACTCAAGCAGACGCTCAGTTCCTGCCCTTCGCAGATAACACTTTTGACTGCATCACTATCGCTTTTGGCCTACGCAATGTTACCGATAAAGATTTAGCGCTACGCTCCATGCTACGCGTACTGAAGCCTGGCGGACGCTTACTGGTTCTCGAGTTTTCCAAACCTAGTAATCCGCTTTTAGAAAAAGCTTACGATGCCTATTCCTTTTCAATATTACCAAAGCTTGGCAAACTTATTACCAATGACTCTGACAGCTACCAGTATCTAGCTGAGTCAATTCGTATGCACCCTGACCAAGACACCCTCAAAGATATGATGACCGATGCTGGTTTCGCTGCGTGCGAATACCACAACATGACTGGTGGTGTCGTTGCATTACACAAAGGCATTAAGCCATAAACGTTTAGAACCTATAACCCCATGTTAAAACAGCCTAACTTCAACATCGACCCGGCACTAATCAGTGCCAGCTTCGCCGGGCTTGAAACCGCTATCGCCAAGGCCTTGGAATACGACCCCTCGAGTCGCCAACGCCTACAGAAACTTGCGCCCAAGGTTCTGCGCATACGCTGTAGCGCACCAATGGTTGAAGCGTATGTCTGCCTCGAGGTAGATGGAGTCAAAATAAAGCAGTTCTATGAAGGCTCTCCCAATACCGAAATCAGTGGCAGCCTTCCAGCTTTAGCGGCGCTTGGTGTTAGTGATCGGCATAACCTTTCAGGATCTGGAGTACAGGTTATTGGCAGCACTGCCCTGCTGGCCGAACTGCAAGGCATTGCCGCCGACTTAGACATTGATTGGGAAGAGCCCCTAAGCCAATTACTCGGTGATTTTGCAGGCCCCCATATCGCAGGGCTTATGCGAAACAGCTTTAGCTGGTTGGCACAAAGAAGTAAAAACTTCGCACGTAACAGCGGCCTGTTCATCAGTGAGGAGTCCATGGCCTCCGTTAGTAAACCACAGCTCGAGCAATTCACCAGGGAAGTTGGGCAATTGCGCAGCGATAGCGATCGGGTTGCGGCAAAATTCCAACAGTTACAGAAGCAATTGGATCAAAAACTTCAGGCCAACACCGCGCCTAAACCTTGAACGAAATGGAGTACTGTCTTAAATGGCTGCTTTTTTAAGGCTGTTAAAAATTCTACGAATCGTCGCCAGCTACCGACTTGATTTACTCATTAACGCTCAAACTTTACCGCTATGGGCACGGGTTTTCCTACCCTTACTAGCACTTTTCCCCAAAGGAGAGATGAACCGGGGCCAGCGCCTGCGGTATGCCCTAGAGGAACTAGGGCCGATATTTGTAAAATTTGGCCAGCTACTCTCGACGCGCCCAGACCTGGTTCCGGCGGACATTGCCGATGAGCTGAATCACCTACAAGATAACGTAACGCCATTTAACGGCAAAGAATTCACCGGTATTGTGGAATTATCATTGGGCCGCCCAGTTAGCGAGCTATTTGCTCACTTTGATGGCGAACCCCTAGCGTCAGCCTCCGTAGCTCAAGTTCACGCTGCGACACTTAAATGCGGCCAAGAGGTGGTTGTAAAAGCCATTCGCCCAGGCATAGAAAACACCATTGACGATGACATAGCTCTACTTTTTAAGCTCGCCAAGCTGGTCGAAAAGTTTGCGGCTGATGGCAAGCGGTTGCGGCCCGTTGAAGTGGTCGAAGATTATCAGCACACCATTTTAAATGAGCTTAATTTACAAATGGAGGCTGCCAACGCCTGCCAACTGCGCCGTAATTTTGAAGCTTCGCCGCTACTCTATGTACCCGAGGTATATTGGGACTATTGCAGCCCTAAGGTCATGGTGATGGAGCGCATCTATGGCATTGGGGTTTCAGATATCGAGAAGCTGAATGCCCAAAACACCAATATGAAGCTATTGGCAGAGCGCGGGGTTGAGATTTTTTTCACCCAAGTGTTCGAGCACAACTTTTTTCATGCTGACATGCACCCGGGTAACATTTTTGTATCCCACAACAACCCTAGTCGACCTCAGTATATTGCCATCGATACAGCGATTGTTGGTAGTCTCGACCGCGAAGATCAGTATTATCTTGCACGAAATTTATTGGCCATCTTTCGACGAGATTATCGCCAAGTTGCCGAGCTGCATGTTCAATGCGGCTGGGTCCCCGTCGATACACGTATCAGCGAGTTTGAGAATGCTATTCGTAGTGTCTGCGAGCCCATTTTTGAAAAGCCTATCTCTGAAATTTCATTCGGCCAGGTGTTAATTAGTCTGTTTCAAACAGCTCGCCGCTTTGATATGGAAATCCAACCGCAGCTTGTTTTGCTTCAAAAAACGCTGCTTAATATTGAAGGCTTGGGGCGCCAGCTCTACCCACAGCTGGATTTGTGGAGTACAGCTCATCCCTATTTAGAAACATGGCTAAAGGATAGGTTTGCGCCCAATACATTATGGGAACAGTTTAAGCGTCATGCGCCCGAGTGGCTCGAGAAGTTTCCAGAGATCCCTCAATTAATTTACGAAAACCTCGAATCCCAACGTCACGGCGGCAATACAGCAGAGCAAATCGCCGAACTCAGCGCCCAAATACAGCGGCAGCAGCTCCGACGTCGCAATCGCTTTACTTTACTGGCGATAAGCAGCTTAGCGGCCGCTATTGGCTTAAATTTTGCTGACCCAGCTTTGTGGCAACAACTCCCTCAAGCCAGTTACATACTGGGCTCGCTTGGCGCACTGCTCTTTTTCTTCCGCTAAAACTATGACTCCTTATCAACCGGTGGGGAGTCTCTCATAGCTTTTTTTCGACTATCGATAAACTCATCGATGACCACATCGACATTTTTAGCTCCCAATTCCCCCTCATGGTGAAACAACTCTACCTCATCATGATGGGAGCTAAATAAACTAATCCAACTGTCTGTCCTTCGCCCAAACTGCATAAGATTATGGTAAAAGCCAGGTTTATCCCCTGGTATAAACAACATATCGAGGATAAAACAAAATATTGCCAGCGGGCTCAACAAGAGATCCCGAAGCGCATCCAAGCTCAATTTAATCTGAAATACCAACACTGCCTTTAACTTTTTTAGTCGACCTTGAAATGACATACCTATCCGCCTAATTTAATACACCCTGAGTTAATTACCTTGAGATCGAGAACTCTCCAATGAAAGCCCGTGACAGTATAATCTCGCCATAACCTAATGAAAATTGGTGATAAAACACCATAGATTAAATGGCTATAATCCTCAATACTTTACTCAATGTCACATATTCAAAGTTCGGGTCCATTATCCGCTACAATGAGCAAACCGAACTCAATAGCTGCAACACAGTGAACAATCGGAGTTTCATACATGAGCGTTGCAAATCCCGTTTTTAAGAAAATTGACTGGCGAATTTTTATGGCCATGGGGATAACCGCCCTCTGGCTTGGCTACTGGATTTACTACCTTAACGTCAGCGTGGGCTGGGTATCGTTTTTAAACAAGCCCATAGAGTCTCTAGGTAGCTTTCTAGAAGGTGCATTCGCACCACTTGCTTTTTTATGGCTGGTAGTAGGATACTTCTTGCAACAACATGAATTATCCCGCAATACTGACGCTATAAACCAACAACATATAGAAATGAGCAAAAGCCTAGAGCACGCGGCAATTCAGAGCCGTAGCCTTGAAGAGAGCAGTTGCTATACTCAGCAGCAAACTTTCATTCAGACCTACGCCCTAGTCCGTGAAACCCTGGGCAGCGTGGCGGGAATGCTGTTTATCTCAAGCCAGGGTGAATCAGGTAACGGGAGTTTAAGCCTTGAAGACTCGAGCGCCCTGTGGAGCCGCGCCGCGACGGGTGACCCAGAAACGTTTTCAAGGCAGTTATTAGGTCTAAATATTCGAAACGAACAAAATATAAGTGACGTTTTATTTGGCACAGAAATTAGAGACCGTCACAGTCGTAACTTTATGCGCCAGTTTCGTCGTCTAATAGACCAAGCTGATAAATGTGACAGCCAGGGAATGCTGAGCGAAGCAGTTCGTACCAGTGCCCACGGCCTGCTCTATAATTTGATGGAAGAGCACATTGATGCAACCTTGACCGCACCCAACAATCGATCTCAAGTGGAGCATAAATGAGGTCAGGTGCTAATATACCGTTAAGTCATAAGAATAAGTTATAAATAGCGCGCCTAAACAAGTGCGGCGCATACAAGAAAAATGAAACAAATTAGTCAGCACACCGCGAATGTGGCTTACCGAGACGGTGAGCAATTAAACATCGTGACAGAATTTTAACCGCACCCATTAATATTTACTGACAGGAGCCCACTATGGCTATTGGAGATTTTTCCTTACTAAAGCAGTTATTTGCAAACCAAGACAATATGGATAATCAACAGGAATTATTCCGCGAAACCCTATTGATGACACTGTCTCGAGCTACTCGAGCTGATGCCCGAACCGACAATGACGAAGTTGAACAGGTTCAGGCATTGCTCAAAGAAATTTTGTCTGAAGATGTCAGCGCCAAAGATATCCGCGTTGCCGCTTCGTCGGAGCTCTACGAAAAAACCTCAATTGACCGTTTTCTCACCAACGCCTCAACTCACCTGGCCCTAGAAGACCGTCAAACTATCATCAGCGCCTTAATTCGAATTTTTCATGCTGATGGGAAAATATCTGAATCTGAAGTTGATTTCTTTAATATGGCAGCCACGGCCTTGCGCCTTTCACCTGCCGAATTAGTTGGTCTAAAAACTGGCTGATTTTAACAGTATCAGATGTGAGTAAGTACATCGCTACTCGCATCTGATACCGCTACCCTGGCCCCTTGTTCAATCCTCAATTGGCTGATTCCTCACTCAGTAGTTTCTCCCGCCCAACAAGTCCTAACATCCGATCGCTCAACAGTTCCTTACTTCTGCCAAAGGGCCTGCTATGCCATAATGTCCTCCTAGATAAAGTCGTGCAAAACTGAGCAAATAGAGCAATGAACTGGTTAGATGAAGTAAAGTGGAATGACGATGGGCTAGCGCCTGCAATAGCCCAAGATAGGTCCAGCGGACGAATATTAATGATGGCCTGGATGAATCGCGAGGCACTACAGCTGACCTCCGAGAAAGGTATCGCCGTATATTTTTCTCGTTCACGACAAAAACTCTGGCATAAAGGAGAAAGCTCTGGGCATGTGCAGAACGTTCACGAAATACGACTAGACTGCGATGCGGACATGATCACCTTACAAGTGGAACAGCTCGGCGGCATTGCTTGTCATACTGGACGAGAATCATGCCTATATCGACGCCTCGACGATCAAGAGTGGGTCGTAACCGACCCAATAATAAAAGACCCTAAAGAGATTTACGGCTAAGCAGATGTTAAACTGGCCCTACCGACATTGAACGAATTAGAAAAGGCGAAATAATGAGCGATGTACTGCAACAGCTCTGTCAGGTATTGGAAGAACGCAAATCCGCAGGAGGTTCTGAGACCTCGTATGTCGCGAGCCTGCATGCCAAAGGTTTAAATAAGATATTAGAAAAAGTTGGCGAAGAAGCCATCGAGACGGTTCTGGCCGCTAAAGATGCGCAGCAATCGGGCGACAATAGCGATGTAATTTATGAAACTGCCGATTTGTGGTTCCACAGCTTAGTCATGCTGAGCCATCTCGGTGAAGATTCAAGCGCTGTACTCCAAGAATTAGAACGTCGTTTTGACTTGTCCGGTATTACCGAAAAAGCATCACGCGATAAATAAACGATCATTTAGATAAAGGATATTCCCATGGGTATTGGCGGCATTAGTGTTTGGCAATTATTAATCGTTTTGGCCATTGTTGTTTTATTGTTTGGTACCAAACGCCTTAAAGGGCTTGGTGGTGATATCGGTAGCGCTATCAAAGGCTTCAAAAGCGCCATGGACGACGAACCTAAAGACGACAAAGACGCTGCACCTAAATCGGTTCAGCAAGACAACGAAGCCGTTAAGCAAGAGCAGGCAGAAACGGAAAAGGTGGAAAAGTAAAACACCATGTTTGACATTGGTTTTTTTGAACTATTGGTAATAGCCATCGTTGGCCTGGTCGTCATCGGCCCTGAGCGCTTGCCCGGTGCCGTCAGAGCAATCGCGCTATGGCTGGGCCGGATAAAGCGCGGGATTCGCGACACTCGCCAAGAGATCGAACAACAGATTGGGGCCGATGAAATTCGTCGTCAACTTCACAACGAAGAAGTAATGCAGCGGCTCGAAAAGGCCGAGCAGAAGCTGCAAGACAGCCTTAGCATCAGCAATGACGAGGGGCAGCCTTCAGCCACTTCCACTGACAGTGGCACTGAAACCCCGACACCAGAAGCGGCCTATGCTGAAGATACAAATACCAGCACCAATGAAACCCCAGCCGAGCTAAAACCGTAAAAATGGAAAACAACTCTGACGACCATTCAGGTGATACCGAGCAACCGCTCGTTCAGCACCTCATCGAGCTACGTGATCGACTACTACGAATTGTACTAACCGTTCTTTTGGTGTTCGCGGGTTTATTTTACTTTGCTAACGACATTTACACTTTCGTCGCCGCGCCCTTACAACAGTTTTTACCTGAAAACGCCAGCATGATAGCAACTGAAGTTGCGTCGCCTTTTCTGACGCCCTTCAAACTGACGATGTTCGTTGCCATCTTCTTATCCATGCCGCTGATTCTTTTTCAACTATGGAAGTTCATTGCACCTGCCCTGTATAGCAACGAACGCCGCTTGGCCATACCAATACTGGCCTCCAGCGTTGTACTATTTTATGCAGGCATTGCTTTTGCCTACTATATTGTCTTTCCGCTAATTTTTGGTTTTTTCACCTCTGTCGCACCAGAAGGCGTGACGGTGATGACTGATATGGGCAAGTATCTCGACTTTATTCTTAAGATATTTTTTGCCTTTGGAATTGCCTTTGAGATTCCTATTGCCACATTTATTTTGATTGCAGCAGGCATAAGCACACCAGAAAGCTTAGCTCTTAAGCGCCCCTACATCATCGTGGGCTGTTTTGTTTTTGGTATGCTATTAACGCCGCCTGACATTATATCTCAAGCGTTATTAGCCATTCCCATGTGGCTGCTCTTTGAGGTTGGTATTATCATGGGCAGGTTACTTCAAAGGTCGCGAGCTGCAGAGTCTTAATCTTAGTAGCCACTTAAACTAACAGGTGTATAAAAGGGCTGGTTTTTCTTATTTATGGCCAGCCCATATCAAGGCGTGCTTTACACCTCAAGTAAAAAGGTTACAGGGCCGTCATTACACAAGGTCACTTTCATATCGGCCCCGAATGAGCCGGTCGCTACTGATCCCACTTCTTTAAAACGTAGATTCAATTGCGCCACAAAATAATCGTACAAAACCTCAGCCTCAGCAGGAGGCATGGCCGTAGAGAACCCAGGCCTCAAGCCTTTTTTTGTCTCTGCAGCTAAAGTGAACTGAGATACCGCTAAAACCCCACCGGTAATATCGCTAACGCTCAAGTTCATTCTTTCCTCGGCATCAGAAAAAACGCGATAGTTTAAAAGCTTATCTAGCAACTTATCGGCATGTTTTTGTGTGTCGTTTTTTTCAATCCCCAGCAACAACAACAAGCCCTGATCAATAGCGCCAATTGTTTTGTTTTCAACAACCACTTGCGCGTGGCTAACACGTTGAATTAAACCTTTCACATCCTACTCCTCATGAATTGGAGATTTATGCCCCCAAGTGAAAATCGCCCTTGAAGCGTTCTGCCATCTCTTCAGTTGCCCTAATCAAAGCATCCGCAATACTCGGCTCACTCGATGAATGCCCCGCATCACGAATGATGTGGAGTTGCGCATCGGGAAGCACCTGGTGCAAGGCCACCGCATTATCCAGTGGACACACCATGTCGTAGCGACCATGTACAATAATGATCGGGATACCATCCAGCAACTGGGCATTATTGATTATCTGATTGGGTGCCATAAATGCTTTATTTACAAAATAATGCGCCTCTATCCTCGCCATAGCGATAGCCAAATGCGGGTCGCTAAAGTGCTCTTCTTTTTCTGCACTAGGTCGTAAGGTCGAGCAACGCCCCTCCCATAATGACCAGTGTTTTGCTGCATTCATTTTTGCCAGTTCATTCATGCTCACCAGCCGCCGATAATACGCCGCCATCATATCGTGACGTTCCGACTCGGGAATAATGGCTTCGTAGTCCCGCCAGTAATCGGGAAAGACATGGCTGGCCCCCTCCTGATAAAACCACTTTAAATCACGGTCGCGGCATAAAAATATGCCCCTCAAAATCATACCCATGACTCTATTGGGGTAGGCCTGTCCATAAACCAAGCTTAAGGTCGAGCCCCAGGAGCCGCCAAACAACACCCATTGATTTATCTCTAGATGCTCGCGCAGCTGTTCCATATCAGCGACTAAATCGTCCGTTGTATTATCGTCTAATGATGCATGGGGCAAGGAGCGCCCCGCTCCACGCTGATCGAACAGAACGATACGGTATATTTGCGGATCAAAAAAACGCCGATCATCCTTGCCGCACCCACCACCGGGGCCTCCATGTACAAAAACCAAAGGAACTCCATCAGGATTACCGCATTCCTCAACGTGCAATTGATGGCCGTCAGCCACCGGTAAATAGAATTGATTGTAAGGTTTGATAGAGGGGTATAACGTCAACATAAAATCACCATGATGCTTTCCCTGCCGGAGTAATTACCCCGGTCAGTAGAAACAGTCTAAAGAGGATCACGTGTAAACATATATCATTGTCGAGAGTGCTTTATAGTAGCGAATTTATTCTCAAGGCGACACAACTAAACAGACTCGATACCATTACGCCAAACACTAATCATAACTATAGGATTCCACATGCCAAAGGCAACCCAGAAATGCGACTGGTGTTTAGGCGACAGCCTTTATGAAGCGTATCACGACGACGAATGGGGTACCCCCTGCCGTGATGATGAGAAACTTTTTGAAATGTTAATTCTAGAGGGCGCCCAAGCTGGCCTATCTTGGATCACGGTACTGCGCAAGCGAGAAAACTATCGGAAAGCCTACGCCGGTTTTAATCCAGAAAAAATGGCCAAGTTCAGCGATACCAAACTACTAAAACTACGAGAAGACGCCAGCATTATTCGCAATCGTTTAAAGATAGAAAGCGCTCGACGCAATGCCCAAGCCTACCTCAAGCTTAAACGCGAAGGGACTAGCCTCAGTGATTTTCTCTGGCAATTCGTCGATGGCAAGCCCATACAGAATAACTTTAAAAGTATAGGCGATGTACCCGCCAGCACCGAGCAATCGGACGCAATGTCTAAAGCGCTAAAAAAAGCAGGCTTTAACTTTGTCGGCAGCACTATTTGTTATGCTCTTATGCAGGCCTGCGGGATGGTCAATGATCACCCCCTTAGCTGCCCCAGACATAAAGACTGCCAATAGCCTAAAGGGAGACCCAGGGGCTCAGATTTGCTAAAGTCACCAGTTTTTTGGAATGTACCATGATACGCAGCGCGCGCTCAGCATTTTGGACTCTAGTTTTTGTTAATTTGATCTGGGGAATAGGCTTTGTCGTCATCGACAAAGCGATTGATGTAATGGCTGTTAATACGTTTAACAGCTTCCGCTTCGCCTTGGCCGCAATCAGTCTCATCCCCCTTTGGTGGATAAGTAAGAGCCGACATAGCGATGTAGAATATAGCGGCAAGGGGCTGATTTTCACCGGTCTAGGTCTTGGTTTATTATTATTATTGGGCTTCGGCACCCAAACCCAAGGCATGCTTTTCACTAGCGTTTCCAATGCTGGATTTATCACCGGGCTCTGTGTTCCACTGACACCTGTCATCGGGTTTTTATTTTTCCGCAAACGAGTAGACCTCGCCGTATGGGTCGGCGTTATATTGGCCACGGCCGGACTATACTTCCTCACCATTGGGGACAAACTTGAATTCAACTCTGGCGACATACTCGTTTCGCTCTGCGCCATTTGTTTTGCCACCCATATTTGCTTTACCGACCGCTTCGCTAACCGTTACCCAGTAATACTGCTAAGCATCGTTCAGCTTGGCGCTGTGGCCTTCTACAGCACAATAGCTGCCGTAATGGGTATAGGGGAAAGTGGCGAGTACCCACCGTTACATGAGCAGCTAAACTCCCAAGCCGTGCTTATTGCCATTGTATTTTCGGCGATACTGGGCAGTGCGTTTGCCTACTGGGCTCAGACCACTAGCCAAACATTATTAGAGCCTCATAAAGTTGCACTGGTCTTCGCCCTAGAGCCGATATTTGCCCACCTATTCGCTTTTATATTTCTTGACGAGACGCTCGGCCCACAGGGGTGGATTGGAGCAGGATTGATCATATCAGGCATGCTTTACTCGGAACTCGGGGGAAGGCGCAAAGCTAAGATCCAAGTATTAGATCAAACATCGGCATCGATTGGCGACTAAGATGGTGGCAAGGCTAATCTCCCCATAAAATTTTGATACCAAGGTATCAGCCCTACACGTAGGAGCCTGTAAATACACGACGCGCCCTTAAAGAATCAATTTTTGACTCTCATTGTAAAGATAACCCGAGTACAAATAATCGTGGTTTACAAGCTAGGAAAACCCCACGGCTGTTTTGACAACAGCTCCCCAAGGTATATGTATAGCGTTAGAGGACCTGCTATCTCTCTCGAATAAACGGCGAAGCAAATTATCGTAAAATTACGACTAATACAACTTAGCCTGTATAGTTCAATAACACTATAAATCATAAGTATACCGAGCTATTCGTTATTAACGGTCTCCTAGCGGTCAAAACATGAATACATTTAAATTAATGGTGAGCCTTGGCTTAATCTTATGCTCGGCATTCAACTCAGCGTCCTCGCAACATCTTCGCATAGCCTCACGCGCAACAAGCTATGAGCCTGGACAAGAGAACACCCAGGCATCCGAATCAATTTTATCTGAGATGTTTGACGGGCTGCTAACCTTAGATAAAAACTGGAATCTTAGGGGGCTGGGAGCAGAAAGATGGGAAATCGAAAATGAGGGTAAACGCTATAGGTTTTTTCTGAGGAAAGACAATTTTTGGTCCGATGGCACACCAGTAACAGCCAAGGACTACGCCTTAGGTTTACGCTTCGCAAACCATTCGAACAGCAGTTTTTTCCCTCTCGATAAGCTGCGAGATAAAAAGGGTGACATTCACGTTGAAGCCGAATCTGAATATCAATTGCTTATTAATATGGCGGCTCCTTTTTCCATTTCATTATCAGCATTCTCATCTTCTCTAGGCATGCCTCGCCCAAGTCATTTATTAAAGAGCGACACGGCACTTTGGACAGAACTGAAAACTAAAATATGTAATGGGCCCATGTGCCCAACTTCAATCACCAAAAGCGGCGTAATATTGACACCCAATCCTTATTATCGACACAGCCCCTTTTGGAAAAAGATCAGTTTTATCCACTACACTAAAGACAATAAAGCTCTAGAAAAATACCGAAACAATGATATTGACTTATTCCCCTACGTGCCGGCGAGACAAGCGGTATGGGCCAAATCGAGATTGCCGGAAGAACTTCATGAAGTCGTCAACTCATCATCTATAGCCTTGTTATATCACAACCACAAAGGCCGACTAAAGGATGTAAGCTTTCGCCGAGCGCTGGCCAAAAACATTAACTATACCAACATGGCTCGAGTAACCAACAACCCCGACCCATCATATTACGGCCTCATACCAAAAGGTTTTGGTGGTTACAGTTCGCGTCACTTCCCAAAATCCATTACCGACAACTGGCCCCGCAAACCAAGCAACATTACAATGCGAGCTTACAAAGGCTTAACATCAGAACTTGTTGCCAATCAATTAAAGCGCGACTGGCATAAAATTGGCGTAAAGGTAACTATTGAACTCACAACTCAACGATTTGAAGATTATTTGAAAGACTATGACGATGGAAAATTCGACATTGCCCTTATAGGAGTACTATCATCCAGTGGTGACAGCCTTGAATTTTTAGAAGAATTTTCAAAGGGTATCGATTCAACTCGACACATTCACAACGACAAGTTTGAATCAATGATCGATAAAATTAAAATCGAGCCAGCACCAAAAGAACGAAACAAGCTTATTGCTGACGCCGAAAACTATCTACTATCCGACACAGTTGGAACTATCACATTTCCTCTTCATGGCTTACTATCTGTTTTGGCGAAGCCTAGACTATCTGGAGTTGAAAAAACCTTAAGCCAGCACCCAGATTTTTTATATCGGTGGTCAGAGATCCGGATAAACGAGAAGAGCCCCTCGAAACTGTCAGCTTCGACACCTAAAGATAATTTATAAACCAAACCGTTTGTGGCGGAGTTGACTCTTTCGAAGTTAACTCTATTACCCCTTGCTGGCTTTAGTTCCATATCGAACCCTTAGGTCTTTAAAACACACCGTTACCGATACGATCATTCAAAATGCATCTGCCACTGCCGGCCTTTACAAACTTGTTCAGGCCGTCGCCTGATAAAGACCTCGGCCTAAAAGTTCAGCCCACCAATAACAAAGGTGAACATTACAGGCATAAAAAAAGCGCCTCCCTTAAAGGGTAGGCGCTTTTTCAAAGCCTAAAAATAAAATCGATTAAGCTTATTTTTTAGCGCGCTTACGTTCGTTTTCAGTCAATAACTTTTTACGTATACGTATGCTCTTAGGTGTTACTTCTACTAGCTCGTCGTCTTCGATAAACTCAAGCGCCTGCTCTAGGGTATGAGTAATTGGCGGAGACAATACAGTGGCTTCATCCGTACCAGACGCTCGCACGTTAGTCAGCTGCTTACCTTTAATCGGGTTAACCGACAAATCGTTGCTGCGCGAGTGAATACCAATAACCTGTCCTTCATAAACCTCTTCACCGTGACCCAAGAATAGGCGACCGCGACTCTGTAGGTTAAACAAAGAGAAGTTTAGGGTTTTACCCTTAACCATTGAAACTAGAACGCCATTCTGACGAGAAGCAACTTCACCTACCTTCACTTCACCATAGTGGTCAAAGATGCTGGTCATGATGCCAGAACCTGAAGTTAGGGTTAGAAACAGACCACGGAAACCGATCAAACCACGTGAAGGAACGGTAAATTCTAATTTAACGCGACCCTTGCCGTCAGGCTCCATATTAGTCAATTCAGCTTTACGCAAGCCCAGCTCTTCCATGATAGAACCCTGATGCTGTTCTTCAACATCAATAACAACAGCCTCAAAGGGTTCTTGCATTACGCCGTCGACTTCTCTTTGAATTACTTCCGGACGGGA